>JAAUXU010152984.1_pt1 | contig 23013 bp, 31 predicted proteins | sample 7278151 | NCBI WGS metagenome assembly JAAUXU01 (sample SAMN14350113, study PRJNA611818) | marine sediment metagenome | isolation source: surface marine sediment (1.8m) | place: French Polynesia: Moorea | collected 2018-08 | reverse complement strand
CTTCTTTCACACCCTGTAGGTGTTTGGTGACTTCGTCTACTTCGCGTTCCCTCGCTGGGGCGGCAGCAACTTCCCCGTCACCCTGGCCAAGACAGAGAAGCCAACTGACACCTGCATCCAGACTCCAACAGCCCCACTCCTCACGTGAGATGACAACTTTCCGCAATGCTGTCTTTGTACATTTATATAAAAATATGAAAATACCAGACCAATAACTGTAAAATTAGTACTATGTCTTGGTGCACTTTAGGTTAGTGAAATTGTTGAAAAAATTGACTCCCTCCGTTAGAGAAAAGCTTTACTACATATGTTCGGTTAATCATAAGTTGAAATTTGAGAGGCAAAGCTAAACACACTGTGCTTTCAGTTCCATGTGATTACAGTGTAGCAACATGTGGCAAGTAACTAAGCAGGTCCACTTTAAATTTGCTATATTGGCCTAACATCTTTATGCTTAAAAGTTTTTAAGTTTAAGTTTAAAAGGCAGACAAGGGACCCAAAAGATGACCTTTTGACGGGAATGTCTTCCAAAGGGAGTCTGGCAAGAAATATGGAGACTAGAAAAAAGTGTCTAGCCTAATGTGTACTAGCTATATACGCATATCTGTGTACTGTATATAAATCTGCGGCATTTCAGCGCCTTCCCAGACTGGAGCATGCAGGAAGTTGGCAACTGCGACGCTTTCCAGTATATTCAGAGCTTCGAGATCACTCCAGACGGACTCATGTGGCTGCCCGACGTGGGCAGAGTCACAGACGACCAAGCAGGTGCGCAACACCCAGTTGGGAGTAATAGTGTGCGTTGGTCGTGAATTTTGGCTAAAAGTTTCTACCTTGGCTCCATTTTGCTCTCCAGACAGCAAAGCCGTCAATTGTCCAGCCAAGCTGGTGGTCCTGAACGTCACCAACGGCGAGGTGGTCAAGGTACTGTGTGCGTCTGTACATACAAGGACTCTTGAAAGAACGTGTGTGTTGCTTTTTCGGGGCGCAGGTCCACGAGTTTGACGACTCTGTCGTTGACAGGACTACCAACTTCCTCAACGATATCGTGGTCGACATCAGTGAAGGTGACGGGGGCAATAAGTTTGCTTTTATCGCAGATGCGAGTGATGGAGTGATCATTGTTTACGACTTTGACAATGATCAGTCCTGGAGAGTTGATCATCCTTCAATGAAAGTTGACCCAAACGTAAGATCTTGTTCAAGACAAATATACAATACAAAACAATACAGCTCTTACAATTGCTGACTTGACTTTTCCAGGCGATTAGTCTCAACTTCCTGAATCCTGATGAAACATTGAACGTGGAGGTCGCCGTTGATGGAATCGCTCTCACCCCACCTGATCCAGACACCTGCGAGACCACCCTGTACTACTGCCCCCTGTCCAGCAACTCCATGTTCTGGGTCTCGGCCAACCAACTGAAGAACGCGAGTCTGGCCACCAGCATTCAAGTGGCTTCTTTCCAAAGTGAGCAGTCAAACGTTTGAGACAATCAACTACTTGAAGACATGGCAATCACGTTGCAGATAAACCCTCTCAGGCAGATGGTCTGGCCGCAGATTCCAATGGGCAACTCTACATGACTGAGATCGTGCTGAACAGCATCTCTGCCATTGACGTGTCTGGTAACATCCCCGACCGGCTGTCCACGCGCCAAGTCTTGGCCCAGGACAACTCGACCATGATCTGGCCCGACACCCTGAGCATCGAGGGCGGCTATCTGTGGGCGACCACGCGAGGCTGGCCCCTGGACGAGGACCTCAATGCCGTCATCAGGATCCCAATCCAAGCAGAGACTTATATGCAGACTTGTGCGGACGTGAAAGAAAGTGCTGCTGCCGGCCAACGAGTTGGTGAGCTTCTACTCCTCGTTGCAGTTGGCATCATCACGACATTATTGCCACATCTTGGTGACGTGAATTTGTTGTAAATATTCGCTATGGACTGTTAAAGCAGTATCGAGGTCTGAAAATAAGTCTTACAGTCTTAGTAAATATGAGAGGTGGGGTTCTTCTTTCAAGCGGGCACTTGGTCGTAGATGTTTCCGTCGTCCCTCTTCTTCTTCACTATGGACGTTGCATCCACTGTTTCTTCTCCACTCGTCGCCCTCTCCCTTCCCTTGCGGGAGATCCTAATGAAGGCGCAGATGAACCACACCAAGAGGTAGAGCAGCAACAGCCAGATGACCAAGACGGTGACGCCGGAGACCACCACGGAGGCGAGGTCGCACTCCTGAATGAAGAATTTGAGACAAACTTTTCCGGCTAGTGGGTAGTGGATCACCTCAGAGCTGTGGCTTCCGTGAAACTCCTTGGGCAGCCTCATGTCCCTGACTGCCGAGACCACGAAGTAGGTGCCGGTGATCCAGAGTCCGAGCCAGGCCAAGAAGAACGCGACTCCGAAGCATCCGCACGCGCACGCGCACATCAGAGCGCATAAGGTTGACGAGTGATCCCCTCTGTTCCTTTTCGTACGTTTATACTGCAAAAGTGGGGGGACGAAGCAAACAAAGGACTTACTTCATGCCAGTGCAACACTTGCAGCAGCTGCAGACGGCGTAGACGCCGCAGACGGCGGCCATGAGGACAAGGGTGGCGCCGGCGGCCGTCATCCACACAGGCAGGGCCGGTTCTGACGGACATGAGTCCAGTTTGACCACGCCTACTCCCAGCAAGGCCACGCCCACGCAGAACAGGCACACCAAGAACAGCGTCCACGCAACCAGCGAGCAGGACCCCGCGGGCTTGGGAGGCGCGGCGGACAAGGCGGTGGGCATCTTTTGGCCAGGACCACCACACACTGGGGTTGCTACACTTTGCCGTGGTTGCGCGCGACAACCACCAATTCCGTCACTTCCATCGCCCACTTGTGTTGCTCTGTTGCTCAAGAGTGCGGCAGATGAGGAAATCGCTCTCTTATCAGTCACTCATAGAGCTCCGACCCGAGTCGCTCATGTGCTGCGCCTGCCCAAAAGCGCAGCAGCCCAATCTAGTACACAAAAACATGCCCATTTTTTGAGCTGCTCCTATTATTCTTACTTTTGCCCGAGACGTTTGTCAAACTCGTTCGTGTCCCACGTGAGGTTTCTCGCCTTCTCCACCCTCGTTTTCCTCCAGAAGGTGCTGCTCTTGCACACGTTAAGTCCTCACACATGTGCACATGTGCACATGTGCGACGGCGACAACGGCGACGACGACGGCGACGGCGACGACGGCATTCCTGTCTGAAGGGCCCTCTCCGACGACGTTAAGATGAGGGAGAGACTGAAATTCAACACCCAGCGGCACGCACGTATACGCGCTCGCGCACACACACGCACTCAGTCTTTAGTAAAGTAAACTTCGCCCCCCCCTCATTCGAAGGGGATTGTTGTTGAAAGATAAGACCCCCACCCCTCCCCTGCTGTGAAGAATGGGCGAGGCGCCCCCAAAATGAACAAGGTCGGGTTGTCTTGCTCGTACGTCGAATGTTCGCGGGAACACATTTGAGTGGATATCCTCTTTCGTCCAGTTTTTGCAAAAAAAAACATTAAAAAACAACTGTTGCTGAGCACTTATGAATATTCATTCTATTATTATTGTTAGAATGCTGAAAGAAAGCAACGTGCCTAAGAATGGGCACTTGCGCTGCCCAGTGCTGTTCAGAGTGCACGAATACCTACAGAGTAAGACAGCGCGATTCATCGTATCGACGTCGAGTATCGAATGTATTTACAAACAATCTAAAAATACACGTTTGTCGCGGTATTTTGGCGGTGTCATACAGCCACTGCAAAAAGCCGACTCGGCCCTCGACATTTCTAAAGCACTTTCGGACGTTCTAAAACGTCCCCAATCCCGATATGAAATACAGCAAAAGTATCGTCTTGACTGAATATCAACGAACTGATTGGGCATTCATGATGTATGAGTGTCAGTCATCGCGATACTTGATCTCGACACATGAAACACCGCGATATCGATTGATTTTGGATGTCGCACAGACTTACTACAAAAATACCTGATGGTAGAATCTTTTCGGAGTCACTCCTGAATATGTGCGTCAGCAAATGAAGAGGATGACTTCTCAAAACGCCAACTTTGCTACTTTTCCAATATATACTTTTCAAGAAACTAACTTTAAACTTCTTAGTTTGCGAACAGCCTTCAACATAGTGAATGTCCTGTCATTTCTTGAGCTTTTGAGCTGATGCGAAGCCAGGCTTAAAGTGGAAGACATGATTTGTTCAGCATGCCAATCAGGGCGGCCTAGGAAGCCCATAGGCCTAATGTGATGAACAGCATTTCGACCTTTCCTTGGGCTCCTCTGTGCGTCACAGTTATTAGGGAGGATACTTGGACTTTGCCTCAAAGGCAGCCCCGTGGAGGGTAACTTGCAGAAAAAGGCTTTGAATAATTTTCTCGCATTTGCCTCTAAAATGGTTCCAGGTGTTACGGATATTGGCTCACAAACACCTGAGACGAAGCAAAGAAGTTATTTTCCGACTGCTCTGTACTGGGTGCGTCTGAATTAGCCTAAACAAAGTCATAACTCCTCCATTAAAGCATCTCTTACAATAACAGTGGAATCAACCGAAAGCAAAATTAGCCCGCTCCAAGATCTGGAATTCAGTTTGGAGTAACAATATGAGATAATTCAGAAAAGGCTGTACTCAAAATGCTGCTTTTTCTGTAGAGGGAATCGCGACTTCAGTCAGGTGGAGGAGGTGCAAAGACAAGAACCACGATTTAACAGTGGAAAACTGTAACGCGATAAATTAAAGCGAAGGAATTGCTAGTACTGGCATTTTAAAGTGCCTTTTAAGCAATGGTTATTTAAGTACCTTACTCTGGAAAGTTCATACCAGTGAAGTTTTACATCAATGTCTTCGTCACTGCCTGTCGCTGTTGTCAGATCAGGTCTTTGCTCTGCGTCAGATACATTAGTAGAGCACAGAAATTAGTAACTTCAGTTTAGAAACAAAGCTTGACAGAGTTCAGTTTAGAACCTCTTCTTGCTGGTCATGCTAGCTTTGAAGCAGCAATGTTATAAGGCTAAAATAGGCGCACCCCTTTCATATGTGGTGTGCATGAATTTGATTCACTAATGTTTCTAAGTACATGTATGAAATACTGGATCTTGTTTCACTGTTCCCTCTCTTGCACCTTCCTGCGGACCCACTCGTGGGCCTTCATCTTTTCAAAGGCCTCTATGTAGGCCTTGCGAAATGCCAAGCCCAACTTATCCCTTAGGATGGGCTTCTGCCTCCGCCAGAGCAGGTCCAAGTGGTGGAAGTAGGCGGAGAACCAGGTGACGTCGTACTTGAAAGCAAAGCGCTCCAAACTGGCAGAAACGTTACGGACGGCGACGATCTCGTTGGTCGAGAGGTCGAGAGGAGCAGCGACGACGGCGCACACGTTGAGGCAGCAATTCGGAGACACCAAGGAAGAGACCTCGGTCTCGTCCACGTCCTGGAGGAAGAGTTAATGTGCAAATTCACATTTCATGAGATAGTTTCTACCTGAAAGATAGTTAAGGGCAGCTCTTTTCCACATGTGTGGTAGAGATTGAGCTTCCCCATGGTGATGAACGAGTGCCACAAGTAGGAAACCCGGAGGAGTTTGACGCAGTGGCAGACCTTGAGGTACACCAATCCGTCCTCCACGCTGGAGGTGGACACCGAGGTGACGGCTGAGTTGGCCTAGGCGGGCGGGCAGGCCAAATACCAGTATGAGAAACTATACATCTATCTCACGGAGTTGTAACTCATTAACGCACCAAGTTGTGCATTTTGCCCTGGTGATAGTTTCTCCGAGTATCCTCGCCATATCTTAGGTCAATGTTGGGCAGTGACATCGGATCTTGGTAGCCGAGGACTCCGCCGGTCGTCACCAGGGTGCCCACGTCCCTGATCCAGTCCAGGGCGAACTCGTTGCAGAAGCGAGTGACACTAGCATTCAAAGGGACGCTTTAGGGAAGATAAGAGGAAAGTCTTTTGAAGTGCGTGCACGAGTTACCTGCACATTTGTGACTCATCCGCTCCGTTGACGTTCTCTCTGTACACGGGGTTGTGCAACTCGGCGGCGAGTGGCCTCGAGTGGTACCGGATGGTCGGGGAGTAGACGGTGGCCTCGCCCTCGTACTCACCCCATCCCATGCCTTTGTCCACAGCCACGGCCTGTCAATGATGGTGCTGATAATGTTCTGCAACATTGGTTCGGGGTCTACGGTGTGGACAGTGGTACCCTCATTATGTAGTCTCGGTCGCGCTCTACGCTGATGTTGGCACTGTAGTGGTGGACGATGGCTTTCAGAGAGTCTTCCCACTCGTCCAACTCGTGGTTGTTGGTCTCCATGAAGACCGGAGCGATGGAGAAAGAGTCCGAGGACCTGAGATTTTTCTCCTGGGAATGTATGCTGACACTGTTGACTCGAACAAAACTACTGACTTGTTGGTGACCTCCTGGTACTCCACATAGAAGAAGTCTACGCACTTGCTGAGGAGGATGTAGTCGCTATTCCACTGAACTACGACGTAGGGAGAGCCTTCCTCCTGTACCACGTCAGGAGTCTCCACGAAGCTATTCAACGACTTCACTTCAAAGTCAGCCACTGGATGTACTCGGTCCTTACCCAGAACTTACGCGGGATCTCCGTCGCACCAGTAGTTGTCGTTGCAGCAGCCGCAGGCGACCTCCTGCGTGAAGGCCACGGCGACGAGCAGGGAGAGCCACATGAGGTTGTTGAACATGTTCCACTTCGCGTCTGTGTAGCATTCAAGAGCCATCTTCGACTCATGCAAACAAGAAACTTGTTTGACCCCTCCCTGGGGAGGTTTTGTCTCTCGGTGCTATAGTGAGCGAACAACGAATTTGGTTGTTTTTTTCAGCTTCAGTCAAGTGATGTCCGACTTGTACAAGGTGACCAAACTTCTAGTGCTGCCACTGTGTTTGTCGTGCCTGAAGGCCAGAGCCGCAAGGACGACTCCTTCTGCACCGTGACGGAGAAGCTGACGTACCCGCACCACTTGAACGAGGACGTTGTCAAAAACATCGACGAGGAGGTGACGGTGTTTCATGCAACGATCACGCGTCAGGCTTGAGGTCTTTGTTCTGACTTAAGCGAATTTTGCTGAAGATTTGCACTCTCTTGAGTATTTGCACTTACAATGTGGGTACCTAAATGGGTGCGTGACCTTCCAGGGCCGCCATTGTGTATCTCCCAACCTACTGAAGGAGCAGCAATAGAGATCAGATGAGTCAGACATGCATTTGTACTTGAGGTGTGCAGTAGTGTTGCATCCATTCACCAAGCTCTAACTCGAATACAGATTGTCTGACCACAACTCTAACTCGTCGCGGGGCTTTGATTCGAGGTGGACTCAAAGACACGTGACAATGGACTTAACTTGGCTATTGACGACAAATTTAGCACTTTGTAGGGCTAACGAAAGTCACTGCCCAAACATTTGTCGTGACAACAGCCAATATTACATTTATTTGGAGGTACCAAATCAGTTAGACACAGTTTCAATCAAAACAGTTGTGTATGGCTTAAGTTAAACGTAGTACGTGAGTCTGACTCGGATGAGAAACATGGATCTGACTCGATTTTGCAAAAAGTGGTATCCAAATCACCACCGAAATGCCAAAAACCCCGACTCGAGTCATTCCTGATCCGACTCGGGGTTGGGTCGAATACAGCACTGTGGTGGACAAGGTGAAGCACTGGAGATGTTTGCAAGAGCTCTGGAGGGACCCCTCGGTGGACCTGCCGAAGTTGGACAGGTTGAACGCACTCACATCACCCTTTGAACATGTGTTTGACCCTGAGCGTCCTGATGATAACAAGCATGGGATTGGCAACAAAAACTTGACTCTTTTCTGTTTCTCGTGCATGTGAAGTTTCTCTGTAGAGATCCACAAGCCAGCTTTGAATATACTGTAGATTTGGGGTCAATTTCTGGCCCAAAAAATCCTGCTTGAAGCCAATGAATCGCACCGAGTACAGACAGGTCAAACACATCCATGTCCTCAGTCTTATGTAAAAGGCTTCCGATGTTGTTGTGCAGCTTACAAAGTCGTCTTGTTGCAAAAACGAAGACGAGCCTACGCTGTTCAGTCCCCAAATTTTAGACTTCCTGTTTGTTTAGTTTGTGTGCGTGTGCGCTGTGATCATGTACACGTGCGCGCTGCACAACATGTGTACTACAGCACGTACGTGCAGCGCCTGCTGTAGGTACTTCAGGAGAGAACTAGTGCATTCTCAAGCCCAAGTACGCACGCATTGACGGTGCAAATACAGGGTGGGCACAACACTAGAGTCACGAGTGATCCTACCCAGAACTGTTTGCTATGAGTAAACTCAGAAGAAATGCCCAGGCCACCTGATTTATTCAATCATTCACAAGTCAGGTTGCCACATTACCAGGACTGCTGAGTTTCTAGAGACTTCCTACTGTCTGTGTCCTCGAATCAGGGTTGCCACATTACTAGGATTGCTGACTTTTTAAACACTTCATCAGTATTTTTTTCGTGCTTGTGCCTACTCTACACTTACGTACGTACAAGTACTACAAATGACGAGAGAGCAATTTTTGTTGTTTAACACATATATTATGCTTTAGTCGGACGTTAACGAGACACCATTTTTATACAAGTCATGTTCATTTCGTTTCTTCTTCTTTCTTCTGACGCAAAGCTGACAATGAAGTTCCACATGTTCATAGAAAGTGGTCGACTACATGAGGGAGGACATGGATGAGACGTCCTTGTACTCCAAGTGGTACCTTCCCACCGTCCACACCCGGGGTCACACTGCAATTACTTTCCAGCGGTCATTTCTCACCCACGTCTGCGCAAGTCCGGTCATTTCCAGTCAGGTTTGATGCCCCGAGTTCGACGGCACCGGAATGGTTCTTGTCCCGGACTTGCCAAAAATGTGCTACAGCCTTGCGAAACCGTCGACGTTGAGCAAGGCCAATTTCTGCAGTCATGGAAAATGCTGACGTTGAAGCTGCAGCCTTTGCTCTCTCCGTCCACCTTGGTGAGGCTGTAGCACGGTTTGGGCAAGTCAAATGGAGGGGAAAAAACCTTAATACCACTAGAAACAGGGAGTCAGACCTGATAATGAAATGACTTTGGGTAAATAATCTACTCTAGTAATAATGTTTATCGTGGAATATTGTTAACCATGGAATATCCTGGGGGACATCAATATCGCACAGACACTTCCTCAAAATCCCAAATATGACAACATGACCTGAAGAAAGGCTGAGTAAGTAGGTAAAATCTTAAAAAATTGGTTGAGTTTAGTGAAACTCCTAAGAGGTCTTTGGCTACAATTGTGTGCAGGCAAAATACGGAAAGTAAGGTAATCTACATCAAGACACACACATGTATAGAGGGCATCCAGATCAGTTACATGTATCGTTACATTACTTCTAATTCAGTCTTTGGGGGGTTATTATGGATTGCTCCAAGGGAAAAGAAAAGCCTGGACTAAGAGACTTTCAGTTCTTGTGACTTCCATCAATGCAAAGGATTTTCATATTTTTTAAGGACTTGAAAACATAAATGTCTGTCTTTTTTAAGGCCCCCTTGGGATACCTTGAAAGGAGACCTACGAAGACTTGGTGATGATTTCTCCGGAGACTTTGCTGGTATCTTCGTCCTCGCCGATCAGCACCTTGACAGTGGACGGCGTCTCGTTAAGCTGACCCGCGCCCTCCGTGGCCATGGTCGTGTCCGCAAGAGTCCGCTTCATCTCGGTTTTGAAGAAGATGAGGAACAGGACGATGAAGACGCTCATGTAGACAGTGACGAACGTGAGGTAGGGTCTGTAGTTCTTGGGCTGTTGATGACCCATGTCGTGAGGGTCGACGCAGGTCTGCACAAGCATCTCCTCGGCCGAGAGCGGCCATCCCAAGGAGTTCTCCACTTGCATCATGAGCACGCCTTGGATGGCGGAGGACAGGAACAAGAAAGCAGTTCCCGTTGCCTGTGTGTGTGTGTGTGTGTGTGTGAAACATATTAACATTGTTAACGTGGATCTCGTGCTGAAGCAGTACCTGGTCGACGGGATAGGTGCACTCCACGACCAGCTCCAGGGCCAAGGGGTAGCAACCCAAGGCGAATATGCCCAAGAGCACGCAGGAAACGACAATGGGGACGGCCATGTCAGACTGACCCATGAAGTAGGCCATCATTGACATGGTGAAAATGGCCATGGTGCCGCAGAACTTGCAGATGAGGACGAGGCGACCAGTCTTGTACGCCAACAGCAAGAACGGAAACGACGCGAAGGTGCCCACAAACAAGATCAAGGAGCCGGAGAGACCAGAGAGCTGGAAGGATTGGAATGGGACTTGAGTGAGCAAGCATTCATCACTCAAAGTTTCCCTCACACTTCGATCTTACCTGATCTGAGTAGCCTCTGGCGCACATGATCTGTTCAATCTTGGTAGAGATGCACGAGATGTAGCCCATAGCGCCGCCCACGAAGAGGAACATGATGAGGAAGGCCTTGTTGAAGAGGAGCTGGCGGATGCTGGGCAAGTAGCTCTTCTGCACCAGAGACTGGTTGGCTGCGCTTGGACTTGGTGGAGTTGGAGGCTTGTTTGCTGTCACCTGTAAAAATGTCCTCATGTGTTTGTCCGTGCTCAAGCTGCACGCTCCTGATGCGTACCTTCCACATGGTCAAGATGGCACCGAGCCCCGCCGGGATGAACCACACAATGTTCATGATGGGTACGTCTTCCGGGGCCTTGACCAGCAGGGGAGTGATGCCTTGGCCCAAGACGATCCCCATCGGGGAGGACATCCCCAGCAGAGAAGTGGCCAAAGTCCTCTGACTGTCGCTAAACCAGTGCTGAAAATATAGGAGATCTTGAGCAACATTGTGATGATTCTACAACCTTGCTCACTCTCACCTGACTGATCTTTGTGGGGACGCAGGAGATGAACGGGCAGGCAACGCCGGTCAGGGCTTGGCCTAAGAGGGCCAGATAGAATTTGGCTGAGCTGGAGAGATCGTCGGACAACACTGGTAGAGAACTGAAGAAGCACAGCAAACCACCTGGAGAGCAGAGGCAGTTGTGGGATCAAATACAAGCTACAAGTGTTAAAGGGTTGGTAGCCTCACCTAGCCCAGTGAGGGAGCCTCCGATTTGCAGGCCCGTCCTCAGCCCGAACCTCTCGACGATGTACGTGGCAATGAGGCAGCAGGGTACTCCAAGCCCGTAGGAGACGGTAGGAATGAGGTCCATGGTGTCGCCGCTCTGGTCGTAGTAGACCGCGGTTATCTTTGTCACTGAGGGAAAGGCCACCCAGTGACTGTAGTTGGCCAAGTTGAGCAAGACTACAGTAAGCAGCAGCCACCATCTCGTGGGGTACGACTTGTACTCGATGGGCGTGAAGCTGAGGGTGCTCTGCTGCTGCTGCAGCAGCTGCACCCTGCTGCTCTGGCTCTCGAGGTCCGACTTCTTGGTGGAGGCGGAGGACTTCTTCTTCGACGGCAAGATCTTGAAGACCAGCCTCTTCTGTTTGATCAGCTTGTCTTCAGCACCCATCTTCGACAACTCTTTGAGCACTTTCGTCCCAATGATAGACAGTCTTTATACAATCAATGAGCAGAATGACTGGATTATTATGACAGTCGTTCTTTCTCTCGAGCGCCCAAAAGGTCACATTGCTGTACTTCACATTCACCAGCGGCTGTGGACTCCGACTCCGACTCCAAGGTGGCAACCGTCACCCGCGCCTCCAACCCCAGTGACTCTTCGGTGTTCTTCGTCTGGCTCCTCGCCCTGAACAAGCGGACGTCCTCAGTATCACTTGCACCTGGTCGCACTGGTCGCACCCTCAGGTATGCGGGACTGCAGTTTCCTCGCACTGATAATGTAGCGTTTGCATTGTATGACGGCTGGAAAGAAAGTCCAAAGGGTGCAAAGGCTTCTTTAGCATACGAACGGTGTTTGAGGGGCAAAGTCCAAAGCCTACACAGGAGTAGAAGAAGAGAAGCCCAGACGCTTCGGTCAGCTTGAACAGTTTCTGACAAGTGTAAAGGCGTTTTCTGCTTGTCTCGCTCAGGCACACGTGTTCAACAGACCCTGAATTGCACATTTGGGCCACATGTTCCATGAGGTTCGACGTGATTTGGGCACTCTTTGCAACGATCGACTATATATTTTAACTTTGGTGGGCGCCACATATCTGTCCAGTGATGAAGGATCACTGCGAACAAGTCAGTTTCCGTATAGACACACTACTTTTTTGCACTCGCACACAGGGTTGACAAGAAGTCCTGTTGGGTCGGTTCTATTAGACAACAGTTTAAAAAAATATCACGTATTCCATAGGCATCACACATGCACCACAACTCGGGGGGCCTGAAGTCCTCCCCCATGATGGAGTTGGAGGTTGTGCATTATTCCCGCAACGCCTCCCTTTTGCTGTCCAGAAGCTCACTTTGATCTTGGGTTTCGTGTGGTGTAAGCATTTACGTAAGTCAGGACCGCAGATTGTCCATTTATGGAAAATTTATCACTATGACGACCAAAAGATGCTCGTCCACTAGTGAAGAGCTTTTTTAGTCAGAAATATCGCCGTATCTACTGTGTGCAACGTGAGTGAAACCGATGTTGAGAAGAATTTGCTAAGAATTCTTGTCATATGAAACCAATACAACAGAACTTATTGGCTACCTACGAACTTAATTCCTCCGAGGTCGAGATCCAAGACCAAAAATAAGAGAAGATATTTCAGAAGCAATCTTACAAAGATCTCCAACGTTTGTTTCCAGAGCGCTGCTCTAGGGTAACGAAAATGGAAGCGTTTGGTCTCCCTGGCTATGCTCAAGCTACTATACGAATGGGTACGAAACATCAGCTGCGCACCCAAAAGTGCTTCAGAGAAGGGCCGAGGATGTCCTTGTCGGGACTCCTGGACGCAACACGGGATTACGTAAGGGCGGAGATGCTGCCCAAGAATGGCTTTACGTAATTCTCCAGGAGCGGCGAGCACAGACATCTAGAGTGATTTTAAACAATGTTTGCTCGTCCTGGAATAGAAGTGGCCCAAAAGTGTGCAATGACTCTCACATCAATCAGTGCTTTTTCCTTGGACCAGAGCAGAACAGGATCTAGAGCAGCTGGGTAATTTTTAATCATGTAATTATTCATCATCATCCACTTTGCAATGTCACAAGAAATAAACAAGCGGTAGAATTTCTGCCCAGCGTGCTAATGAGTGTAGACCTACTTATGCCCTTGATTAGTCAACTAGAAGTTGTAATAAATCACTTTTCAACATGTCCAAAGGTGCGTACTTAATAGCTGCTCATTACCGTCTCCCTGTCATTACAATGGCTTCCGCTGGTAGTCATAGCAAATTGCCCACTTGCATCCGTTACACTTATCAGACTCCAGTTACAGTGGAATCTGCGTACAACTTCAGGGTCACTCCTGAGGGGAGCGACCACAAACCCGGGGCCATCCGGACAGAAATGGAGTCACTTGGCCAACCACAGAAACCGCCGCTTGTAACCGAAGTGACGTCTTGACCAGGTAACGTCATGTTCGGAGCCTTCCGCACAAGTGTTTTCACCAAAATGAGAAGGTCTTGCCCAACTATTTGTCACAAATCGATGTTGTTAGGCAAGAATTTCCCGCCATTTTGCCGATAAATCTTAAGTTTCATTGATATGCGGGCATTTTGGTGTCAGCGCGTACCGGTGGTTACGTTACTCCGGTTTAAAGTCATCCAGTCCGGCCAAGGGACAATCAAGGTTAGTTCGAGATTCTGCTTGGTCGCAGTCTTCATGGTCCTGAAGACGTCCCTCTCCTGCGAGTAGATTTGCTACAAGGCGGAGGGTGCGAACCTGTTCACTGTATGGTATTGTCTACACACATACCTGCCACAGTTTGAATGGGACCGATGACACTGTCTCGTTTTTAAGGCCCACCAACCCTTTCCCAGGACAAAGGCCTTTGTTTCTGTCTTTGACTGGCAACAACAACAGCAGCAGCAACAACAACAACAAACTCACCTAAGTGAAGACTCCTTTTTTTCACTTCTTTTTCAGCTCAATTTTCACATGTCTTCTTGGGCAGAGAGGGGAGTAGACGATGTTTTCTCCCCATTCCTTCCTCCTCCTTTCTTTGTTAGCACCTAGCAACTGAGGGAGAGAAAGAAAGAAGGTTAAGGCAAAGCCAACAAGGCACAACTTTACAGCTGAAACTCCTCTTCCTCCTCGATCTGTCTCAGTCTCCTCCCGCTGCCTAGTGACAGACAGACAGACAGACAGACAGACAGGAGATAGTCGAGTCATGATAAAAGAGCACTTAAATCCACAGACTTCAAAGCAGCCTTTTGCATATTGTCCAATTTTCAAGGCTGGAGAACAAAGTTCGTTACTTCACGAAAAGAAAATGGGTCAAAGGACTTAGATACGGTATGGAAAACATGACATGGCTTCTTTTATCATATGTCAAACCTATGATAGAGGCTGGGAACAGAGAAAAAGGTCGATGAACCCTGTTTTTCACACAGCAGCTCTTGCTTGCTTAAGCAGAGAGAGAGAGAGAGAGGAGAGGATTATGAAAGCAGACCAGCCCTAGCTGTGCACTAGTAATGAGCACAGACGCTGCCCTCGTACTATGCGTGCACTTAGTAACACACACATCGATATTCAGGGTGCGTCAGAATTAGTGTCAGTCGGAGTGACTCATTTTTTCTGATCAGCAAAAGATGCGTGATAAATACAGGTTTCGTCATCTGAGTTTGAACGTTCCTCTCTCAGGTGCTCGACAAAGGTTTTAGTTGTGTATTGATCTGCAGTCTTTGCGCCTGCAACCAGAGGGACTCCTGGGCCGGGCTGAGGAATCTCTTGTACCAGCACAAAAGAAAAGTTCATTTGTCCCAGCTGATAAAGTACTTGCCATAGTCTTCATACATGATTAAAAGACTAGTTTGAAAGGATACTTTTTCTGGAAATTCACATTTTTTTCACCCTGGCTTTTGGGCATAGGGTCAAATTAAGAGGATTTAACTAAAAAAGTTTTTTCCTAAAAGATCATTTGCTATCTGCACTTTTAATTTGAAGTTTGCTACATTAGCACAGTACATAGAGGTGTCTGAATTTGTAGCTCTAAAAATGCCATCTTATAAAAGTGTCCCTGATTGATCTGACATTTTAGGAGGTCGTAGTGGGGAATGTCATGTATCAGCAAAAAAAATTCAGCTCAACCAGACACACTTTTATAAGATAGCATTTTTTGGAGTTTGCTATGTACTGCCTAAACATAAGTAGCAAAACTTCAAATTAAAAAGTGCAGAAAGTAAATCAAGAAATTCAAAAAATGAAACTGGTACCAGCTACGCAAGTGTCTAGTGCCAATTTTCCACCATGAAAATCCGAAGTTGAAATTTTCGAACTAGCCTAATGTTTATCCATGAGATCCCTTTCTGTCACTTCCAGGGTCTTTGAGGATCACCAACTCTTGTCATGAGGATCACTAACTTTGATGCACCTTGTTCTGAGGTGTCCCAAATGTAGGAACTGCTCAAGTCCAATTCTAAAAGAGTTAAAAACATGCTCTTATTTGCGGCTCTTCAGTGTGACTGAGATCATGATTGGTCTCTTCATTAGCTTAGATCACTGACATTTTTAGTCTTGTTCTCCATCGTGCATACCTTGACCATGCCGATGGTTTGTCTGCTCTCTGAACCGACTCAAAGCCAGACGATTGATTTTGTCGGTCTCCACGACAACCGCGTTGAAGCCTACTTTTGGACGTCCCTGTACGTGTGTGTGCGTGCGTGCCGCAGGCACTGGAGGCCGCTGCTGGAGATCAATAATGATCGAGTGGATCACCTACAGAGAGACCTCACACACTGAATCCCCCGCACTGTTAGAGGCATCCTCAGCGCACACTGCGTCGTACGTCAGGTGCAGGACGTAGGTGCGAGTGTACCGCGACTTCATGTACTACGTGTATCTTCTATGGGAGATTTTTGAAGTTTTTAACTCTCAATGTTGTAGTTTCTAGTTGAGGGCGCGCAAAAGTTCGACGACGGCAAGTCGAGCTCCTTGCAGTAGGTGATCAAGGTGCGGGAGGGGGAGGTCGGCGCCGAAGAGTGGGCCGTCATCGAGGTGCCGGAGATGGTGGAAATATGCGTTCAGAGTTTTACTGTAACGAAACAATCAAACTGTGTCGTAGTAAACTCCGCTTTATAAAGTACATAACTTTGTTTCCTTTTTGTGAACAGATGCACAGTCCTAGAACAAGAGTGCTTATTAGTTCGGTTTTAGAGGAGACTAGCTTTGGCCAGCGGTAGGCCTGATAGGCCTTGTGCATATAAAAGGCAGCATCTAGAAGAGTAGGCATATCTTGAGTTGATTCCCTGGTCTTCTTTGCTTAATCCTGGAGTGAGACAGACAGACAGACCACGACAGTAGTGGTGTTACTTTTGACACAGAGGCCCCACGACAGTGGAGTCTCGATTTGACTTTGAACTTTATAATGTCATAGCGTAATTTTGACAGGAGAACCGGAGCAGAGTAGATGGAGAACACATTATTATCCCTAATCAAAATTTACATAGGGGAGACATGTAATTAATGTAATTGAAATTATTTCATTGACAAGTACTCATTCAGCCATAAATCTTTAGACACTTTTTCCTTCAGAGCAGGTGGAGCCAGAGCAAGACAGAGGAACTTTTTTTATCAAGCAGACTGCTCATAGCTTCAGTAGAACCTGAGCAAGAGACACACGACCTCGTATGCGCATTGCTCATATTTATATAGTACTAGTCTAAAAATCAGCCATGCAAAGGCCAAAAGCTTGACATTGGCTACATACAGACACACACGAAATGAAAATATGGCTCTTGCATTTTACATGATAGATACATAATAATATAGCTTGCAAAAATGCTACTTCATGGTTTAGTATGAATACAACAGTGCTCTTCTGTTAAGAGGCTGACACATACCATGCCGGGACGACTGACGGACATGTAAAACTTTCTTGACCACCTCAACCCAGTATTATGCATGCCAGCCTCTCAAAAGGAGAGGTACACTAGGTCCTTGAGTGTCTGCTTCACCAAGGTGATGATCTCATTCCGCTGGCTGTCAATGATGGCATCTCCAACTGCGTTGATAACCATGTTGGCTGTCGAGCCCACCACACCTCCTCCCATCAGATTTTTAAAGTCAAGCCTCACCTATCATAGAGGAACTAATTCATGTGAGCATTCATGTATGTGTGTACTACGGGAACAACCAGCTGATGCACATATATGTATTAGCACCTTTTCATAGTCTACAGCGACCTCAAGATCTTTGAGAACAACCTTGTCACCATCATGTCTGTCGTCAGCCAAAGTCAAGAAAATGATTGTGGAGAGTGAGCAACTGTCAAGGGAGATGATGAAGTTGCCATCGCCAGTCACTGGGAGAAATGACAAGGCTTCTCCCTTGAGCGAGTAGTGGCCCGAGATCTTGATGTCAGCACCAACATGCAGAAGCACCTTCAAGTCACGCAGCTGCAATATTCAATAGGTGATTATGGTGAGTAGCCAATCCTTCTGACGGACAGACCCCGTAGTGCCTGATGACTCGAATGAAGCTGAGCTTCAGGTCGTGGAAGCCATGGACCATCAAGTGATCAGCACTTATTTGGATGTCATAGATTGAAGACTTCTTTTTCACATCCATCTCCTTTCTGAGGTACGTAGGATCTGTGAGCACCTGATGACCACGCCAGCTTGAATATCTGACCTACAGCAACCATGACACATTAGCCTTTGTCCTTCTGACAAGTGCAGAAAAGCTCTCAACCTTTGCCATGAATCTGTCAAAGATCCTTGATGCCATTTTCTCCATGAACATATCTCTGAATGCAATGTGGTGCTTCCTGTTGTTGGGCACCACTTCATCCTGCATCGACACAGCACCCCTGACGGGCTTGTGGATGTCAGTGCCATTGACAGGCTCACCTAGGCAGCTGGCCGACATGGACCAGAGCAGCAAGAGCAAGTAGGCCTGGCTTCCCATGGCAGTTTTGGTCCAGTGACAGAAGTGTAACTGACTAATAACTGACTTTTTGTAACGTGAGATGCATCGAGGACATTTGCGAGCATTGTGGCTAGAATTTCAAAGGTAAAAGACAAAAGGAAATAAAAACATGAAGCACAACATGTTCTGTGCTCACCTACCTAGTTCATGCATACCTACGTAAACACAGCAAAGGTACCACATAAGTGATGATGGCATCATCCTAATCCTAGTAATAACAATTCCATAATTTTCTGTCAGTCATCACCAGTTGACACAGTTATGCATCCTTGACAATCCTTGACAATCCTTGTCAATGATGAAGTCAGGTGTGCCTGGTTGGTGTGTGGATGTGCACCAACTTTCAATGAGTTTCTGGGCATTCTCTATACACACATTCACATTTTGTGCTTAAACATGTAGTGATCTTGTGGATTAGCATTCAGACCAATGAGTCGTGACTGCATCCACTCAAGTGGCCAAAAAAATGGTTTTTAGCATGCGGTAATACTTACATACTGTTGTTCGTGACCGTGAACTGGGCTGACCTGGAGAGAACAGACAATAATGTACTGAAGGCTGGACAGGTCTAATGGATTATGATGCTCACGTCAGAACAATTTTCTGAACTTACAGGCAATAGAAAGGTTGAATGCATTCTAGATGTGAGATTACCTTGAGTTAGATGGTCAGGATTCTCTTGTGTAAGACATGCTATGTTGGTGAGCATCCTTTTTTCATTCATTAATTTAGAAATGATTATGATAAAAAACATCATTTTTAATGAATGACTGAAGGTATACTAAGAAAAGTTTCCATGAATATTATGTTGGCACTTACGCTCTACCTGCTTCATTGGGTGGGAAGAGTGGCAAAAGTACAAAATGCCATGTGTGTCTGGGTGTGGGTGGGTGGGTGTTTGTCTGTCCCACCTCAGGACCGATGGTCCCCAAATTTGCCATTCATGAACACGCTTACGAACACACTTACACGCTACACCTAGAAGTCATTGCTGTGATCTGGCTCGACCTCGTCATAGCTATGGTAGCCTGTGAAGTCGCCCTGAAAGTCACCCTGGAAGTAGTTGGTAGGATCAATGACTTATGTAATCGACCCACTTTGCTGGGTGTGTGAATATGTATGTGTAACCATGTGCATGTGTCTGTCTGCATCTTCCACCACTGCACCAATCGTCCCTACTCTTGCCCTCCATTGTTTGGCTGTAGGCATAGGTCCCGGCCAACGCAGCTGTAGCTCAACATGTGCTTCGCGCTTGCCATGCACTCCGTGTCGTCCAATTGATTTGCACCCGGATCCATTTTGCTTTTACTTTTGCTACTGGCTGCTCAAGATGCCCCTCACCCCCCTCTGTCCACTCTAACTGACTTCCTCTCGCTCCTGATAGGTAGCTGCTGATAAATACTGATACTGCTGAGCTATTTCCAATACCTATTGGAGTGGGAAAGGTAGTGCTAAAACATCTGGAGGTTGCTCATGGAGTGCATGACAGGCTCAATGTCAACCAGCATGCTTTCCGTAAGGGATCTAGCTGTGACTCTGCCTTATCGGACATGGTGGATGAGATCGAAAGCTTGATCCTTCATGACCATTGTGCTCTGGGAATTTTCCTTGACATCAAGGGTGCTTTTGACAACTTAAACATCTAATCTAGCATCTGGGGGATGCACCAAAAAGGCCTCCCTCCGCACATTATCACGTGGTATTCATACTGCCTGCAACACCGGTTGGGAGAGACCAAAATTTAAGGCATCACAGCCACTAGAACTATCACGTGGGGGACACCCCAGGGGGGGGGGATTCTCTCTCCCCTTGTGTGGAACCTAGCTTTTGATCATGAGGATTTAGAGGAGATATTCTTATGGTTCCGTAGAGGAGTAAACCACTTCTGTAGCTAAATCCAGTCAATAGTTGCGGTCGATCAGATAGAGCACTTTATACACCGCATATATGGTGTTATAAAACTTCGAGTTAAAACTACGCATAGTAAAACATACTTTTTTTAAAAAAGAAAGCATTTATCCTAGCTAAAGCTATTGCCTCACACCCATTTCCCGCCCCAACAAAAACATTGACATTCTCAAACTAGCCTTACACGCATACGTACTTTAGCTGCACATGCGATCTGTTTTAAAACAATCGAGCTCTTCCACTCGACTTCGGCAAGTGTCCTAGATACAAATTCTGTGTAAAAGCAGTGTTTATATCAGATTAGGTCCTGTGCATCATTCTGAGTGCTGAAGATGGGAAAATGGCAGATTTGGTCACTTCATCGAGATGTTCAGCTGTCGATGCCACAAAAGAAAATGCGCAGGAGCAGAGTATAAACTTTGGCGAAATAAACAAGTGATCGTGAATAAAACAATAATATCAAACTTTGCCCCCAAACACTTATTAGGTGAATCCAACCAGCAGATATGGATGATGAATTGGTAGTGTCAGTTGCTTCTGGAAGTCAAGATAAAGGTAAATAAAGCATTATTTTTCAATCACACCTTAAGCAAGTGAGTCGGGTTACATTTTTAGGAAGCTCTCCTTGCTGCTAACATACATAATAAGGCTGTGCACTGTCAGTGTTGCTGCTGCAGCTGAAGAAACTGGTGAAGAAGCTGAGTAACCCCAATAAAGGCAGGAGGGGGTGCAAGCGTCCGACAGCGTCTGACTCCGGCCGGACCGACTGTAAACATTGGTTGTCGAGGTTTTCATCAGAGTCGAAACCTTAGTTTACCATACAAACAAACGCTACTTATTTTGTTATATGCCTATTATGTCTCTTCCATATGTCCCCGGTAGCGCCGGGTATTTCAGCTAGTTCTGCCTATCAGTGAAAAGTGGCTGATTTTTGCCCGTCAGCAATCCCTTGTCGAGCTGAATGAGGAAGTAACGTGCGCGTGTTTCAGATCCTCCAAGAATTCACAGCTGTGAATCGTCATTTCATAAAGTGCAACAGAATTATAGAGTTTTATCAGTCGAACACATCTCTCACACGTACGAGTGAGGTCGCTCCAACTGCTGCAAGAGGCGCTTGTCCTGGCTCACACGCGCGTCCCTCCGTACTACGGCGACAGCGAGGGCAAACATGCGCACGTGCGCAGCCTCCTCCTGGTGGGTGGGGGCGGTGACGTGTGCAAGCGGGAGAGTAGCAACATTATTATTACACTATTCTTTCTCTCTGTGACACCTAGAGCAAATCCCCCCCCCTCCTTGCTTTGTACCCTGAGCTGCAGTCACACAGACAACTGTGTTTATACGTGGGGCTCTCAACGTCTCTTCCTCCCTCGCCAGGCTGGAGAACCTCATGCCAGGTGGTTGAGTGAGTGTAGAGGAATGCCATCAGCTCCCACCACCATAGGTGCTGCAGCTGCCCGGGCGGCCCCTGACCACACAGCCGTTGTTATGGGCAGAAAGGATCAAACCGTTCCATAGGTAGCGATGGCTGCTGTCCCTGTGTAAGATTCCACCCGGGAAGGATCTCAGTTCTTTACAAGGTGAGTGATTAAAGGATGGGTTGACCTAATCTGAACATTTGTTGATCCTCCGGCCTCCTCGAGCCTTGAGCAGGATCCACTCAAACCCAAAAAGCAAAGCGCAGTCAATAAAAGAATCCAATCAGCAACCTTTTTTTTGCACTAGCCCAAAGTGCAATTCCAAGACGAACCTCAAGCACTGACAGTTGAAACAACTCAAAAGCGACAAAGTGCACAGACTTCGTGCGTTTGACAAATATACACCAGAGTTTGGGAAAAACCAGAGTCATCGCACAAACTGTTTGCCAAATAATTGCAACGTCAGTCCTGATTCACTTTCACCTTGGCTCAGATGGTCCAGCAAAAGAAAATCCTGTGAGCTTGACTGACTCACGCATGTCAACAGTTGCTTGACTGACGTGTTTCCAGATGGCTCCGGCGCCTCCGAGAGGAATCGTATACACGTGCGTCGTCTGCGAGGTCGACTTCGGCAGCCCGTTTGGCCTGGAGAGGCACCGGAGGAAGAGCAGATCAGCCCGAAACGGCTGCTGCATCTTAGCGAAGCAGAAGACCTTCCTCTTCCGTTGTCGCTTCCACAAGTGCACGTTCAAGACCAGGAGGGGCGCCCTCCACCTCGCCATGCACCAACGCTTCGAGCACGGGACCAAGTGAGACAGCGCACACAACAGATGCTCAGATCTTATCTTTTTACCACTTTTTGCTTCAGATATTTTGAACTATTTACATGAACTGTGATATTAAAGAAAATCTCTACATGACTGCAAGAAATAACTCAATACCGATGCTTGCGTGACATTTGGTCAGTAATTCATGTTAGTAAATTGTGTATAGCTGTACGTATGGACAAATCGCCACGAGTCTAGAACATTGTGACCTGTACATGTCTTACCCTGCACAGACATTTGCACCAAAAGTACTACGGAGGGGGAAAAATCATGATCATGACATCTTGGACTCCGTCATAATCTTGACCTCAGCCTTACAGATCTTCTCTCATTCCAGGCTCAGTAGAGCCTGTCAAAGGTTGAGAAATGAAGTCGTCCCAGAAGTCAGTCTGCACCAGCTTGGGTGAGGCCGGACGTACAATGGTGATGGATTCCTCCATGGTCTCAGCCTCACCCACAACTCCACGGTTGAGCATTGCGTCGTCACCACTTTGAGCCACTGGGGCCTGGCGCAGTGGCTCCGTTTCACTGTCAGAGGATTCAGTCGAGTCTTCTGGATCGATCTTCGCGGAGAATCCACGCCCAATCGGCCCCCGTTCGCCATCCTTCTGTATCCGTGGAATCCGTGACATTGGGCCTGCACCTGGCGATCTCGCGGGCTGTAACAGCCGGTGCATCTCATAACTTGCAGCCGGTGATCTGGCTGGCATTGACATTGGGTTTGCAGCCGGTGATCTGGCTGGCATTGACATTGGGTTTGCAGCCGGTGATCTGGCTGGCATTGACATTGGGTTTG
>JAAUXU010082992.1_pt1 | contig 23015 bp, 18 predicted proteins | sample 7278151 | NCBI WGS metagenome assembly JAAUXU01 (sample SAMN14350113, study PRJNA611818) | marine sediment metagenome | isolation source: surface marine sediment (1.8m) | place: French Polynesia: Moorea | collected 2018-08 | reverse complement strand
GGGACACGGAGGACGGGGACACGGAGGACGGGGACACGGAGGACGGGGACACGGAGGACGGGGACACGGAGGACGGGGACACGGAGGACGGGGACACGGAGGACGGGGACAAGGAGGACGGGGACAAGGATGTGTCATGTGCTGCCCTGTCCCATGCTGTGCTGCACTGTGCTGCACCGTGCTGCATCCTGGCTGAAAACCTGTGGTTGGTAGAGAAGAGGAAAAAATCAATCATCTCTTTCTCCTTTGAAACTGGGGAAGAAGTTTCATGAAGCAAGCCAAAGTTTTCCCATCAGTCAAAGAAGCAGTATTCGAAAATTAAGATGTGTGTCTCTTCTGCCCACTTCCTCAACATTGAAAGTCTGTGTAAAGTTGTCTAACTTTCAAAGCATTGATTTCGTTACCACTCTACAGGGTGCGAATTAGTTAACTTAAGAAAGAGAGGGGGAGCCATTAATTGGCACATTTAAAGGTTGATGCAATCTTTGCGAATAGCGTCAAGACGGAAAAGAACTGTGTGAGCCACAAAAATTCCTCAAGACCTCCTTGCATTCTTTGGTTGTTGCACACAACAGTCAGGACTTGGCAGAAGAAATCCTGTGTGGTCGTGCAAATGAGTTCGCTGCAGTTCGTTTTTCTGGGGGGTAGTTAGAAGGCATCCTGATGAATAGCAGCAGCAGCAGCAGCAGAACAGAAATAATGTTTATCGACGTCAAGACTCTTAAGGTCAAGCTAACGTAGAGCAGGGTTGAAAAAACCTGTCCAAGTGCAGCAGGTCCATCTTCGTCCAGCAGCTACCAGCCCAGGAGCCAAGTTGAGATGATCGAACGGCCTTCATCAAGAAGTTGAACTACTAGCAAACATGTCCGACTGCATCAGGTCCGCCCAGGTCACTTACGTCCACTTAGGACTCTGACTTGTCCGCTGGCTTCGCCCTTGGATGTAGTCGCACTGCAGCCCCATTTCTTGTCATTTCTACCCAGGTCCCCATCACTAAGATGACGGACATGGGGAAGAGAAGAATGACCTTAATCAAGTGCAGGTAGTCATTATCCGCATATCTTAAAGCTACGGTCACGCGAAATGAGATAGTTGAGACTTTTTGCACTCTTTTTCTCCTGGGCAGGAGTTGCAGCTGTAATAACAAGTCAACTACCGCATTCGTGGCTTCGCCTGCGCAACCTGAGCTGCACTGGATGACTTGGAACAACAGCAATAGCTGAGTTGGGGTCAGTCAAACACTTCCATAACTTCTGCAGACGTCGAGGATGAGGGGTTTTTGCTGCTCAGCCCAAGCAGAATTTTGTTTTTTTCGCACAATGCAGATCCATTCTTTAGACATGGCTGAAATGGCAATGTTAATTTGCAAAGCTTCCAGGCGGAGATCTAACGTGGTCAAATGCTGTCGGGCACGTTCGCACCTGGTCACACAAACACCACCTTGTGGCTGTCGTCAACCAAGTCGACCGTGGTGGCCACGAGTTGGACTTGGGGTTGTCGTCCCCACACAGAATGTGGAAAATCATGCATGATTCACCGAGATTTGCGCTTCTCAGCATCAACCACTGCACTGCATTCATGGTTCAAGAAGCTCCTGTTATGATGATTACAGTGCTTCTACTATGTCTCTATGTTGCACATAACAATTGATGCGCTCATTCAGCAGAAAAGTGGGGTCTCAAGAGTAGTGATAGCGCTTTCAATCCTTATCAATCAATGCTTCTCGCATAGCCTTTCACACACTGAATGGACATGACCAGGGTATTTTTGATTTTTGACCAGGGTGATTTGATCTGACCGAGGCTGGCTGGCATCCTGGGACGGCCTCGGACGGCCTCGGACGGCCTCTGGGCCGCACTGAGACCAAAAGGCCACTCAATTGGAGCAAGTTTCTTGTGAGGAGGGGCAAAAAAAGGCCTCAACAAGTCTGTCAGAACCTCAGCGCCAACTGCAGAAAGTGTCTGTTCGGTGTTGCGGAATACTTTCGAGGCCCCCCTTCTTGCTGCATGCGATACACACAGCATTGTAGTCATGTTGTGGCCATCACAATGGATGATGTTATCAATCATTTTCACTACAACTTCTTCCAGAAGTGCGTAGTTCAGCTGCTCAAGCAGAAACAGTCAGCCATGATGAATAATTATGAGCATGACTGACTCCATACAGGGTCGTGCATAAGTTTGGAGATCAGCTTAATTGATCAGTGCTGGGACAAACTTCACGAGCAATGAAACAAATCAACTTTGGCAGCTGATTATGTTCGTAAACTGTTCTTCAATCCTGTTCAACCAAGTGTCTGCGACCACAGAGATGTTGGAGCCGCCCAAGCTCGGGATGAAGTTCCCGGAGAAGTCATCCGGACCTCATTTGACGCAGTTCTCAGACATCCTTCTAAGATGATTCACAACAAGGGGTGGGTGGGACAATGAGAATTCAACTGGTAGTCGTGTTTGTAGCCATCAAAAATCTATGGATCCATAACAATCAGACTACTTTAGTCGCCGATACTTTCAGATATCTCCTAACTTCTGCAGCACCCTGTACACCTTACGTGACTTACACACGTGTAATTGGCGCTGCCCACGCGTGGTCCAACTCTGTATTTGCTTTTGTCAGCTCCAGGATAACTGCGGTCTGACCACTTTGGTCCCCGACCAAACCCGGGCTCGTGTTGCCAACTGCTAGTAGGCAACACGAGCCCGGGCTCTGCGGCTCGCAGCATCACGACTACGATATTTTGATTGCATTACAATAACTCTTCTCCTCCTCTTCCTGAATCCATTCGAGTTCGCTCTAAACCCTCGTCTCCTTTCCCCAAATTAGTAGAGAAAAAAGTGGAAAAACACTGAAAAAAGTAAAAAACAAAGGGAACAGGGGAAAAAAGTAGAAAATCAGTGGAAAGAGACTTCTTCACCGATTTTCTCTAAAAAAAAAAAAATCGATTCGTGAAGTCTTTTTTGTGGGTGATTTTCTATTGTTTTTGTCCTCCAGGCGCTGTGATCACCCCTGTGATGCGACAGCCAATTTATGAAAGCCAAATTTCGTGTTTGACAAAAAAAGAAAGATAAAATTTAACTCTGAGCGTCTCGTCATCCCCGACACTTTTTGTACTCGTTCCCCGCGGAAAAAAGTGTTGCAGGTCTGACTCTCGAAGAGTCAGTGAAATTTGCTAGTGAGAATGACTTCGCCTCTCTTTTGTGAAACAAATAGTCTTCTTTCCACCGATTTTTCGGCGAAGAAAGTCGATTTGCCAGGAGAAACGTTTAAAGCCACTCGAAAATGACTTCTTTGCATTTTCAGTTCAGCAGCTACTTCCAGCTTCGAATCAGTGCTGGCTCGAGTCATCGATTCTCAGTCGATCCAGGTCGAATCTGGAGTCGACTCGAGAGATCTTTGAGTCGAATCTGGAGTCGACTCGAGTTGAGTCGGACTTTGGATCGCCTTCGCTGCGTAGTCAAGGGAAGTGTCTTTTTTTTTCCAAGAGATAGAAAGCGTCGAAGCTGTTTTTCAAGGCCTGAAAGGCTCGCAAGCTTTTGTACGAGAGCATTTGAGATTTGACTCTATTTTTTTTAAAAGAGAGAAGTTTCAATTTGCATCATAGTCAATGCCAGCTGTGACCTCAGCCCACTCAATCACCTGCTCATCACAGATTGCCATTGCCTCAGCCTCAAAGGCTATATAAGGATCTTCCACACTCTGGACAGTCTGATCCAGGTCGGAAGCAGCGTGTGACACTCCTAAGGAGGACTCGAGTCCAAGTTCTTTTCTTGCCCATGAAAGAACAGGGTTGACCAGACTCGAGCCCCTATTTTGAAGACTCGTTTACATCACTACCGCTGCATCGCATCCGTCCTCTTCGAGCAGGGTTGCTACAGCACAGTGCCAGCTTGGCTGAGAAGCCATGCAGTGCGAATGATGCCACAGCTGCAGAGGTCGTCTCCAGAGTGATATCAGATTGCTGCTCCCAAAGATCTGGACCCGGACGTATGTGATTTGACTTGGTCGGATGACCTGATTCTCCTGGCCACCCTGTACCTACCTAGCATAAGTGGCACACTCTTTTTTCCTGTACTGCGACTTCCAGAAAGTGTACTGTAGTAATTAGAGATCAGTGCCAAATTAACGTTTACCTTGATTACCTGACAACTCAGGTAATCAAGGACCACAAAACTGCATCAGGAACCTTTCAGAGCAGACAAAAGGACCTTTCAGTAGGTCTTAATGTGATTAATTGTGGCATCAACTTACACAGGAAGAAGAAAGGAAAGAAGGAAAGAAAGAAGAAAAAGGGAAATAGAAAAATCCTCTTTTTTCTTCTTCTTTGCTTCCCCTGAAAACAGAAACCTCCTGAGGGCTTTCGTTGTCCAATATGTGGGGAAGTCAGAGGCTCCCCTTAGGGCACCTCAGGCCAAACCAATTTATCATTACTCGATCAAATTCTCGTCAGCAAAAGCAACAGCACAAGAAGAGATTCATCTCCAACTGATTGAAAACCTGGTTCGTGGTGGCGAAGATCCTCTGCTTCTTGGGCGGCTGCATCTGTCGAAATAGCCTCTGCGGCCTCAGAGGCTGCTGCTGCTGTTGATGGTGATGCTGCGAGGTCAGCGTGTGAAGGGCCTCGACCGAGCAGGCGAGTCGACTGAGCTGCCTGAACCGTCCGAAGACGCCCCCGCCGGCCCCGCCGCTGTTGACCACTGGTGGGAGGCTCTGGAGACTCTCGTAATCGTGGCTCATGACGGCGTCGACGGCGGCGTCGTTGCCCAAGCTAGCGGGCCCGCGCTCGCTCTCCAGCATGATCAGCATCTTCTTCTAGTGCTTCCCTTGGGTGAGTTTCAGCTCTCCTTCTCCTCCTCTGCCACTTTTCGTGCGTGTGCTCAGCTTTCCAATATGCTTCTTCCACATGCTTTCATAACTTTCAACGCTTTCACTCTTTACTGTTTCTGTAATATGGCCCTCAGACAGATAGATCTGCATTGTGGTGCCTCCGCTGGCGTGCGCGCGCGCGCGCGTGCACCGGCGCACCGTGTGGGGCGAGAAGAGCGTGCGCCACTCGATGCAGTCGACGTCTTTGTGATTCACGCTGCTCAAGAGAGACTCACACCATTCTACCAAATCTGCGTATGCACCTACTTGGCACTGCTGATAGTGATGGTGCCAACTAAAAAAGGGCCCGGGCTAAACTGAAGTGTTATTTGCATGTTTTCTCGAGCTCGCTCAAGCCTATAGAAGTCAGGGAAAGGTCATTCCATTGTCAAATCAACAATTAAAGCGATGTCAGTTTGCAAAGTAATGAGGAACCCCACCTTATATCGCGGTTATTATTGATAACAATTGATGGCAGTGACTTTCGGGACTGAGCCCGTTGTACCTAAGGACCAACGAAGCCCGAGCTTCAATTGCAGCAGGTGAAATGCTCAAACATTTTGGTCACTTTGTCAGTTACGCACATTTGAAAGAGTGTAATGATGGTAGCTCGAAAACTCGGGTCAGCTTCATCGAATGTAAGAAGCCCGAGCTTGAGCAAGCGTCTGGCAGAAATCACTGAAAAATTGGATCACGTCAAACCTTAAAAGTTTCGGACAGCCCTGGCTTATTTTGCGGAGGCTCCATTCACAAGCGGACTTGTTTCGGGCCTCCTGTCTCGGGCCTCGGGCCTCGGGCCTCGGCTCATCTCATCACTGTTGGTGAATCATGAACGTGCAGCACATTTCCCAGCAGAGAATCTCAGTCTGAGCGAGTCTGCCCAAATCGAATTTGCCAGATGTCTCAGGAATGCAAATATATTGCTTTAAGGGGAATGTCATTTGTAATAACTTGCGCAGATTGATAGGACTGGAGAACGATTTCCCATAGGAGGTGTTGCGCTTCTACAAAGAAACCCTTGAACTTCCCAGCCACGTTCTTTTTACGGAGGAGCCTCAAGTGATCGGGCTCTGAAGGCCGAAAAGGGCTCTTGAAGCCTGCAAGGCCTAGGCCTGCAAGGCCTGGCAGTGCTCGCGCGCACCCACTGAACTGTCGCAAACTCTGAGTCTTGAAGAGGGAGAGAGGAGGAAGAAAGTTTTTCTCCATTGACTTAGACAGATTGATGATCTGTGACTGTTCATTCTGACTTTGCTCAAGTCTCACTGCTTTACTCCTTCGAGATCTCGCTGCACTCCGCGACCACCTGCGGGCTACTGACGAAGGAGAGCGCGGACGACGACGCGCGCGCGCTCCTTTGACACTAGCCTAGCCTCGTGCACGCGCTCACCTCACTCACCCAATGCAGTGGGAGCCAAATTTTGTACAAAAGCTTAGCAACCCTCTCAAGTCAAGAGATTTACTATTAGATGTCAGGATAGGTGGAAATTTGCTCATCCCAACTTTTTTGCCATGCGTCAGGTGAAGACTCTGCAGTCAAGAGAAAAAAAGAGGGTCTTCTTGCCTTCACAATATGAGCCAAAATTAGGGCCCCACGGTAACTTTTCAGTGAAACTACATGATGCATGCAACAAAACAGAAGCGCAGCTGGTCTCCTGCTTCGTAACAGCGAAACCAGCAACATCCACATTGGTATAACAGTTCCGGGCCCAAAGCAACCTCAACCTGAACGACGCTTGGCATGCTCAAGGTGTGCAGAAGTGCCAGAGCCTCATCAAGAGGCCTGGGGAGGCCATGAGGGGCGATATCACGCCGGTGCTGGTCCAGAAGTGCTGTGCCAGCATTGTCAAATCCCTTCATGCCAGGCCTCAGGCTCGGGCTGAGGTGGGAGGACATGAAGGCTTCAAGAAGGGCCAGGACGAGGACAGACATTAAGTACCCTGTTAATGTCGCTTGAGATGGGTGCATATGCAGTGCAGGTCCATGAAATGAGGCTCATACTGCATAACTTAAGCTCAGTCAGCAATTATGAACAAGAAGTGATCCTTCGTGACGAGGACTCACATTTTCCGATAATTGCTACAGAGCGTAATTAATGTTTGCAGTCGAATGAAAAAGAAAAAGGAGTCATTTTGGCTATTTAAAGTTTCTTATATTCGTGTCTCTTTAAATTGTATAGCGATGATTGCATCTACAGGTCATAGACGACACTAAAGTTATCTAAATTAGATATGAGAAAATACATTTTGTTCGTGTAGCTCAACCGTCAAGTTGGACAAGTGTGGTACAGGACTCAACATCCCAGGGATCCATGACCCAAGAGGTTTATTATTGAAACTGAGCGTTTAACTGAAGACCATGACTGCCAACAGGGGTGCAATTCAGTGCTGACCATGACCATGTGGATAAAGGCAACAATGGAAAACAACACCACTGCCTCGGACGCTTACTTCTCCTGACCAGGTAGCCGTGCTAAGCCTCAGCATGACCGACGTCATCAAGATTTCGTCCAACTAGTCATAGTTCTGCACTTACTTCTAAATAATTCCAGTTGTCATTGACTATTTAAGAGGCAAAAAGTTGTTACAGGAGCCTCCCTCTTAACTCTCCCAGCCAAGATGAAGTGGCACAAGAGGAGTGACCTCAGCAGCACTCCCAAGGGGCCTCTCCTAGAAGTACAGTCCAGACGAACAGCCTCATCAATGAGGTCAAGACGAAGAAACGATGGAGGCCAAGGGACGAACCGACTTGTCCAAGGACGTCTTCATGCCAGAATTCAGGCTGGAGGCCGTGATTACCACATGATGTGAAAGAAAAAGAGATTCTGTTTTCCTTTAAAGTGTTCAAAATTTGAAATTCAGGTCTTATCCTTGTCAATCTTTTTTGGTAAGGCCGCAATTCACCTGCAGGAGAAGAAAAGAACAGAGTTGCCATGCATTGTAGCTTCATGCGCTGAATCAAAGTAGGGACAAAGTGGACTTGGTGCTGCTGGACAAGTTAAACACACTTTTCTCCAAGACGTTTCACAAGGGGGTCGGGCAAAAGCGGGCCAAGTGGCGGACCCTGGCTTGGCCTTGGTGGTCTCGACGTTCACGAACATGGGAAAAAAGTCGACTATTTTCTCTTTTCATGCTCTTCCTCAACCTTTCAATGTGGAAAAAAATGACTGCAGCCAAAGAATTCGCACCTCGCTACACACTTTTTTTTTTTGCAAATGGACAATGCTAGGAGATGCCTCAAAGTTAAGGCCTCTTCTCTAGCTCACAATGTACTACCCTTCCCCAGCAGATTTATTTGCATACGTATGCATACCATAGCCTTGACTCATGAACAGACATGTTAATACACAATATGAGGTTATGTATATACGCAAATAGCGATACTGCGAAATTGCCAAGAATATTCTCAACACCGGTGACATCGGGCACGTCATCGAGCATTTTATATGACTCACACAGTGTGGTCAGATGTAAGTCGAGCAAATGGAGACGTATTGCTATATCACCCGTTTGCACATCACGCATATACGTGTACTGTGCATTATACGAAGACGTTGCAAATCTTGAACCTCAACGTAACAGCCTGTCTGACTGCTCGGATTTCGGCAATCCTCTTTCTCACTGCATCCAGGAACTATTAGGTTTCCTGAGGTCTCGATGGTTTGTATACGGTTTGGTCGCTAAATCTCTATTTCAGCTCTCTCTTCATCACCATTTCGCCTGGGCCTCGAAGAAAATAGCGGCCATTATTGTAAATAAAAAGGATCATTATTGCGCTTTCCCTAAAAGAAAACCCACATATTTTGCCCATTTTCTGGCTTTAACACAGAGCCGTCAATGGCCAGGGTGATTTTATTCAGTGCCTGTGAGCTGAGAATGTTCTCTCAGCACCTATAGAAGGTCCGTGGAGTTGTATTAAGTCGGGTCTGTGATATTAAGCCTTGGCCAGAGCTGAGCCAAGCGTGGGCTCGATTCAGCAGCAATAGCTTGGAGGTAGTGAAAGAAATCAGCTCTAGAGTGTGCATCTCTATCCAAGTTGTGACCAATACAGCCACGCAGCTGTGGAGGAACTCAAATCATACAGAAGTTGGGCAAAAAAATGCTTCCCAAATTTCAGCTTTCTTTGGGTCAACTCATCAATCCATCAGCGTTTGGAACAGTGGCTTCGGCCCCCTTGGGTGCTGGTCCCAGCTTCAATGTACAATACAGTAATGGCTGAGCTTTCCCTACAAGTCAGAGACAGAAATGAGAAAAGAAAATTAGCAAAAGGCCATTTCTGGTCGAATCCAAGTGCCAAAGTGTTCCCAAGACCAACGGGATTGCTGTCAAAGCATCGAGCTTACTTTGGCCGGACAAATCACAAAGTGTTTGGCAATATTTTCAGCCAGAATGTGGCTATCAAAAATTCAATGTATTTACTCACTTCTGCTTGACACCACATCAAGCACTGAAAGACAAGCCTGGTTTGTTCTCAAGCAACCAAAAGTCTCAGCTCTGCAACCCCAATTGCTGCACAGCAATGAATCTCCCATGAGGAGATGTAGAACACAGCAGCCATATTGACTAACCCAGCCTAGTGCACTGTCAAGTCGCCACTGATACAGTGTTTGTTGAGCAACTGTAAAAATATACCGATAATCCAGTACACGTCAAAGAATGGGCCAAGCAGACACAATTGGAGTCACTTGACATCAGAATTACAGTATTTAGTGACTCATCGACTTCCTTCACCAATGTCATATGCGTCAAGTCCACATTTTCAAGTATGTTAAGTATCAATATCCATGGAGGTCGGCCTCTTAGTAGGATATTTTATTTACAATTTGCTTCACGTGGTTGAGTGAAATTGTTCCAGCGGCCTCATGTCAGTTATATCTTCTTAGCGTCGACGCTACAAAGTTACTGCTAAAAAACTAGTACGTACAGTAGCAGCACGTCTAAGTAATTGAGAGAGACGAGTACGTAAAAGTTTAAAACTCTCCTTTTTCACTCGCTCAACAAAGACTACTAAGTTTTAATATGACTAACTGGTAATTTTACCACAACCATCATAAGTTCTTATTTGGATAATTTCTTTTCTGACTGAGCTCCTGTTATGAAGCTTATGTTATGACACGTAAGGGCAAGGGAGCAAAGATTAGGCAATATACATGAAATCCAAATAGTACGTACGTATAGTACACATTCGCGTATACCATACTTACAGCACCCACCACAATGTACTTTCTGTAATCCCATATATTTAACACTTTGGTAGTAAATCTCTGTAAAATATGGTGCACATAGTCTTAGGATCAGGTCTGTTCCGACCACTTCCAATTCAAAAGGGCCTCATTTGCCATTCTGAGGGCGCATTCACACTGTGTTAAATATATGATATAGACAAAAATGTCATTTCTTCAGGTCTGCTTTATCACACATCCTGAATCAGCATTACATCAAAGTAAAAAAAACCCCACAATTTATCATTTTCTCTTTTTTAGCAGCTGGGATAGAAAGAGACGGGATGTGTTTAACGACTCGTTTAAAGTTCCTCATAATTTAGTGGACTAATTTTTATTCCTGCCGCGGCAGCTTGGGCAGTAGCAGCAGCCGACGAGGAATGGACACTTTTAGACCTTTAGACCTGTCCTGAGTTACAGTCTTAGGTATGAACAAGGTCATGCCTGAGTGACAATCAGACGGACTTGGCAAGGTTGCCATCTTCCCTTCACGACCACGGCTTCCTCCTCACGGCTAGAGACAAACTTGGGTTTAAGCTTAACTCCGCGTTAGCTCTGCATCAGGTTACATCTAGCTTCAGCACCAGTTTGGGGTGCGCACTGCATTGTTTTTAGCTTTGACCTAACTTTCCACGAAGGATGTCCTTGGCTTAGATGCCGAGGGTTAGATCTAACTCCAGCGCTGTACTTGAGACATCAGGTCAGATCAACATTTGGTGTCGCACGGGGTCCAGCTGCTCATGCCAACTCGGTTAGGCCTAGCTCCAGCTGAGCTGTGTGGCTGAGGCATACAGGCTGTAGGCCTCCTATAAACATACGTAGAGCGCTGTGCACTCGTGGTCACTGCATGCTAGTGTGGCTGCGCCCTTAAATGCCGAGCCTTTTTTCGGACAGGTAGCAGAAATTGCTACCACCGACCCGCAATTCTCCAGAAGGCCTTATTCTTTCTTCTCTTCCCCTTTCAATTTCCCCTGCTGCTCCGAAAAATATTATGTGGGCGCAGCCTCTGGTGTGTGTGTGAGAGAGAAAGAAAATGATCGTGTGGTAGCAGCAGAGAGCGAGAGGAAGTGGGAAAAATGAGGTGGTGATGGCGTCTCAGAGAGAAAAGGTACGAAGGAGATTCGCCTTTCTCCTGATGTCCGTGCATAGGACCACGCGAGCTGCGCACATGGCTTCCTCCGCGTTGTTGTTGCTGCCCACGCTGTGGTGGGCCAAGCAGGGGCGGTGTCGCCCTCCAGGTTCTGGCCCAAGTTGTTCAGTGGAGCAAAGTCTCCCTGAGCTTCAGGGCCAGGGCCCACGCTCCCCCTGCTCTGGCTGACCCACGTAGGGAGGGAGGCCAGTGACGGTGCTGACTGACGCAGGGCCTGACACAGCAGCAACAGGCTGCACTGCATGTGCACACCTCTCACGGGTGACAGTTGTGGCAAGTGTGATTGGGCTCCAACGGGACTTAACAGCATACGCCCACTTTATGCCCCTGAAGTGGGCAACGTAAAAGTAGTGTTGACGTATTTGCTAACGATTCACTGTTCCAGTTTTCCTCAGAGTGCTGCACACCGTATTTGTCCAGCTGGCAGGCTGTGATGTCATATGGTCCTTCTTCATGGGGCAACGTCTCCATATATCAAGGGCGAGGTCTGTACGTCCGTCTGTAGCTCTGTGCGTGTGTGCGTCCGTGACTCTCTCCGTCACCAAGTTGGCGCTGCAGCCGCTGCACCTGTCGTCCCCTAACTTGGTGAGCAGGTACTACTTTTCACGTGCCCTCCCCTTCATATCCGGCCATTTGGATGCAGAAATCTAGGTCCAAAGTAGCCTTTACTACATTTATGACAAGCAGTCATAGATAGCTATCCCAATGGGTAGCCTTCAGCCTGTTGGGAAAGCTGTGCAGCAGCTGCCAAACAGTAGCTATCTATGGTAATGCAAACAAGGTGAAGCAGTTGAGAAATGCCCTTGTTTTACCTAGTTTAGGTTGCTCTGCTTGGCCGGGCAGAACTCTAAATCATGTTTATGTGCTTGAGTTACTCAAATATTAAGTTTGCTGCGTAAAACAGGGATCCATTAGACAGCAAGAGGTAGATGGTGTAAATCACACATCGACATGATATTTTAACAGGATGCAATGATGGCTTATGACAAACGTAATGGGCCGTTGGGCCGGCCCAGAAGCCGTGGGTCTGAAGGGCAGCAGTCAACACCGATGGCGGTGAGGGACAGCTGCGAGTCCCCATTGGGGATGCACTGGGCATTATTATAAAGGGACCAACATTCGCAGATGACTGCGTTAGGATCTAAATGCCCGATTGACATTTGTTTTTGAGACTGCTGCCTGCCTGCGCAGCCCCAGGAGATAAGAATGGTCAGTGAGTGACGCAAGAGGCACCCACCAATGGTTGGGAAAGTGTTTCTTATACGTGACAGGGCCACACCTTTTGCAGCAAATCTGTTTAGTGCTAAACTGTGCATCAAAATGGGTGATTGCACATCTGATCTATGTATACTCGCTTAAGGGTGGGCTTTGTGGGCTCGAGCGGACTCGAGTCACGTCTCTGTCAGCCACCAGCTCTAGCTCAATGCTCAGTCGTGACTCAATGATCTAGCTGCTCCTCTACAAGATCGCGGGGTGTTTCAGCGTGAAATTACGTTTAGCCCCCAAAATTCCGCCCAAAGACCCATTGAAACTTGATGCACATCTACATGCAAACTAGGTACACCTGAATGCGTCATATGCACAAGGCACCAATGGCGCATTGCTCAGAAAACTGGTGTTGACTAACAGAAAACGCTGAATTATTGCTAAGGTGTGAAAGAAAGTGGTGTTTTGTCGTCACAGGTTGACGTCTCAGTGACTGACCCAATTGAACTCTATGATTACAGAAAAAAATGGGATTAGGAGGGCTTCAAGGTTTTCTTTCAGCCATTTTTTTTGTCTTGGCTGCCTTGTCTAGCGCTGACCTTTTCGGCCCCGTGGCAGTTGGGACAGAGGGCAGGAAGAAGAGGGAAGAGTGGGCAGCGAGCCGGGCTGAGCTCGGATCAGGGCAGACTTCACAAGCCAAACCGTGGCTCCACTTGGCCCAACCTGTGGACAGAGGGCCCACCTCCATCACCACAGTGAGAGAGGGATGAGAAAGGAGGCTGACAAGGATCAGAGGGCTTCTCCACAGTCGCATGAGGCAACACCTGGATTGTTGCAACGTGAATCTGAACATTGCTGGGTGCACCTACTACAGTTAGTTTAGGGTGGCCAAGCACTAACGTCTCTTGACTTTCGTGACTGGCGTTGAAAGTGTCATCATTGTGCCTGCGATGGAAAAATTACACGTGCACTGATTCGGTTTGATCTTGCAAATGATCAATTTGGTGCTCTCAAGAGTCATTTTTGCAACAAATACGGTGCTACCCTGAAGGTACAGTGCAGCAGCTTTCACAGGCTGGTAATTTCGCCAACATGGCTGGCGGGAGGATTGAGCTCGAGCTCTTAGTCTCTAGCGGCAAAATCTCAAAAAGGCCCGAGGCTCGTGTCATCACTACTTGAAAGGGTTCCCCCCCTTCCCCTCTCCCCTCTCCCCTGCTGTCGACAATGGAAGACCGAGTACAAGTTAGGGAGTAAAAACTTGCCAGAAGAACCGGAAGGAAAGTCCAAACCTAACCCAACTCTGAGCAGTCTCTTGGCACCTAACAAGTCTGTCCGTAGTTTCAGTTCGGTGTGCATATAATAAGTAAAGGCATAACTACAGTCCTGGCGGTGCTGACACAGAAAGTGCAGTGCAGTATCATGACTGTACCTAGATGTTTGTCCTCCCAGAAGGAAAGTTTTTGCAGCTCTCCTTAAATCAATTCCTTCTTTCTTTCACTTCTTCCCTGCTGAAGACAGGTTCTTTTGTTTCCCTTTTGACTTCCAGGTGTTGAGTTTGCACGAATGCAGTCATCTCCCATATAAGACCTTTCCCCTCTTACACATGTTGAAGGAACTGAGGGAAGAAGAAGTCTATCAAGAAGGAACAATGAGATCCAAAGAACTCCAGTGTTCAAGGTATGACAGTGATCAAAGGAAAATTTTGCGGCTTTTTTCGCTCTCATACTTCCCACGCACGACTTGGTCGGGGTGGGGGCCAAACACTTCTGTGCAGGCAAGATGACTTCTTAAGGGGAGGGAGAGCTTGTTGTTAATATTGCATGGAAAACAAGACTTCCGAAGCCACTTCCTACCACTAGAGAACGTCTCCTTCTACTACCGAGTGGGAAAGCAGAAGCCCCTGCGGCTAACCTCTTCTTCATGTGTGTCACATATGATCATTCTTTTGGAGACGACCGAGGCCGATTTCGAGGCCGTCGTGGCCGCCGAGGTGGCCTCCAGACGGACCTTGAAGACAAAGATGGGGTCGGCCACAGCGTTAAACCTTAATTTCATGCTTGCTCTTCAAATAGACCTGAGTTGTAGGGGACTCTACATACGTGTGGACACTTTCTTACGCACCGGGTGGCGCGTTAAAGAGGGGTCTGGATAATCGTCGGCAGGAACCCGGTCGGCAACGACAGCTCGTGATGCGCCAAGGTGAGCTACGCCAACGCGTCTAGCCAACCGAGAAGCCATCTAGATGTGAGCCAGCACTCAGTGAAGCAAAGAACCCCAGCCAGGACGACGATGTCAACGACGTGGTGGAACTGAACGACAGCGTTTGCTGGGACAGCAACATGAAAGTCAGCTGCATGAGGAATTCCTGCCACAGAACCCTCCTAACCAGCAATTTGTAGCATTTATCCTGACCTTGTCCTCACCTAACATTGGTTCAGTACCCCAACATGACCTTCGGCGTTGTACGTCACATGCTCCTTCCTGTCGTGCCTGTCTTCAGGTCCGCGGCCCGCCGGAATTGTTCTTGCAGCACCCGGTGAGCATGAACAAGGAAGAAAAAATATGCTCTGCCCCCCCCCCCCCCTCGGCTCTCTCTTCCCCTCCAGGCTGTTTCTCTATTCATTGGCCTCCACCAATCCATCTGTCCCTGGGGAGAGAAAACTGGTGATGCCAGCTCTTGACTGAGGTGCACCTGTGACACAGATAGTTCAAATGCAAGTGCGTACATCAGCAAGTCTTCCATAGGCTTCTGCGTGTAAGCATAACAGAGTGTTTTCATCTCCACTGGTGTGATACAAGTTGGAGTCCAAGTGGTGCCACAACACTTCTCAAAGGGTGCCCACGTTGCAACGCAGCAGCACGCTGGTTATTATGCCGAAGTCGGCCTAAACGTAATTTGCTCACACCTCGCAGGCTAAGCGGATAAGTGCACAGGGGGGAATACCACACAAGGCTTTTTTCGCTCTGTTAACGTCGTCTCTGCCTCCACCTGACTGTTTTTGCTACTCCTCCGCCGTACGTACATGGGGCTACGTGCGGTTCTGCCCAAGACAGGAGCAGTCGGGCGCTTAATGCACAGTAAGAAGACTTTTTCGGCGAGTAAGAGTACCCATTCTGCGGGCTCTGGAGAGCTCAGATTGTACCCAACTTTCACACATTTGCTCGAAATGCACATATTTCAGGGTTGCTGCAGGGAATAATCTCGAATTCAAAGAGCCAGACGTTATGGCGAAAAGTTAGACCGAAAATGGAGGCTCCACTGTACAGACTAGACCGACTGTTGGTGGCTATTTTTAGTGCCTTACCTTGAAAAATGAGTGCTTCTTCTTCCCTAAAGAGGACGGAAGCGACGGAGTGCGGCTCAGCAGCTTCTTCTTGATCCACGAGCGCGGCTGCTGAGGCTGGTCTGACTGCTTGTTGGCAGCCGCTTCGCCGCCGCCGCCGCCGCCGCCGCCGCCGCCGCCGCCGCCGCCACTACCGCTGCACCCGCCGCACCCGCCGCCGCCTCCAAGCTGCGAGGCCAGGCGACTCATGGCACTTCGCGGTCGCTGCTCTGTAGGCATTTTCTTTCAAACGAAATTAATCTGTCAAACTAAGAAAGACTCCTAGTTCATTTCCCTCCAGGATGTAATTGGTTTCTCCAAACCGGACCTCTGTCGGAGCGACAGCCATTTTCTTGCTAAAGAAAAGATGTCGACTGACATACAGTGTGAGTTAAGAAAACTGTTCACTCTCAACTGTTATCAGGTGATCATCAGGACAGCCAGCAAAGACAAAGTCAGCCCGCAAAACATTACTGCCAGTATTGCTTTGGTATCCTGACCTGAGTGCAGCATTGTTCCTATGTAAATACCTAACCAGCCACACTCTTCCTAAATTGCCAAGTTGAAGCATTGTTGGTAAACACCTAACTTTGAACATTGTTCTTCACCCAACTTCTAGCATTGCCTAAGCTCTCTGCTCTGAGTGTGAGTGTGACGCACACTGCATGTCCACACGCATTGCCACACAGCTGATGACACGACCGACCTGAGTTTGCATTTATTGCCGGCCATCACGTCACTCCAGGCGGTGCTGAAGCTCTTCATCCCGTGTGCGCACCACCTGTCCAGTCCACTAAGTGTGGCATCGTTGGTGAAGCTGTTCTGGATGTGGAGTTGTGAACTTTTGGGTCCTGGTGGAACTGAGGACTTTTGGCCAGTCGCGATGTTGGAATGACTCTGTCTGACTCTGTCTGACTCTGTCTGACTCTGTCTGACTCCGTCTGACGCTGTCTAACGCTGTCTGACTCTGTCTGAGAGAGTCGTTGATGATTGTCCTTTAAGTCTCCAGCGCAGCTCGTGGGACCATTTCAAAGCTCATCTTGGCGTGAATTAGTAGTAGCAATGCATAAATTATCTTGCTCCTGCGTGCCTGCCTGCCTCAGCCAACTGCTTGAGTGGCTTCAGTGCTGCTTCCAGGCGCAGGTGAATTAGCCAAGTGTCATTGCAGCTAATTTTTCCTTCTCCACCCTGTACTGGAGGTGTTATCAGAGCTCCGCCAAAGGGTTGGGACTGCTTGCAGGCTGCCTACCTGCCTGCACCAAAAGGTATTAGGTCAATGGAGGAGGATTGGGAAAAAATGACCATTGCTGCTGCAGTTACAGCAGTACCAGTCTATCTGTCATTGTCAGGAGAGCGAAGGCGTCCTTCTTCTTCCTCGCACACACCCCAAAAAAGTTTAGGCCTTAGCACTGCTCTTGACCTGTGAAAAAAAAAGCATTGTTATTTTACTGTATTTTTTGTAGATGTTTCTGCTAGATTGTTCTTCTCTCTGGGGCCTGAAGGGCCCTGATTGAGAAGGTGCTGTCACTTCACGTTATTCCAGTCGTTTACACGTTGCCTGTCCGCTATATGCACATTTTTTACACGCTCCTCATGCATTCTGCAAAGGGCGCTAATCTAACGGCAAACTTTGGCGGAAACAGAGTGCAAAAAAGGATGGAAACTTGGGTTTGTGAGCGGCGAAGACGCTTGACATCTGCAACGAAGAAAACTTTTTCAGCTATCCCTCGCTTCAACAACTTGTTTAGCAGATTCACAGAGCGACAGAGAGATGAAAAATGAAAAGAAATAGCTGTGTCAGTGGAGAGGGGGAATGTCTTTCAGCTCCAGGAATGTTGTCAAGTCCTGCCCCGTCTAATTCAGCTGCTTCACCCTGTAGCCGCCTGTCATGTGGGGTTCGTTACCCATGGAGTCCTCATTTCACCTGCTCCGCCCTGTAACTGCCATGTTGCTGCCTGCTTGATGACTGATCCCTATTCTCGATTTGCTCCGCCATTGCGGTCAAAGCTTCTGGCTGTAACCCAGAAGAAAGCTTTATAGCGATACGGGGAAGGAATCTTACCCCCTCTGTCCCCAGAGAGCTCTGAGACGCTGGTGCAGCCCTTCAACTTGCCCAACAAGGGCAATTAGCTCAGCTTCATGAGGGTAGAGACAGCAGCAATTCATTGGACGAGATGGGCTTGTCTGTTCTCTCTGGGAGAAATGCCAAGAGCAGGAGAAGCAGAAAAAACCAAGGGTTGAACCTGGGGCATAATTGACATGTTGCACTTTCCCCACCTACGAGGGGGAGGTAGGAGTAAAATAAATGAAAGGTAGTGAGGAATCGGTTCTTCGATTGTGTGCAGGCATCGATTATTCTATTCTCGAGCAGCCCAGACAGAGCTCGGGGCTGGCCAAGAAAATGCTTATGCACAGTACTGACTGAGTGTAGGCAAAAGCAAATCCGTGATGAGAAATGTTGCCTGTTCAGCTTCAAAACGCACTTGTAACTTGTTGCACTTGGAGAGTCTGCCAGAGCAGAGAAACCCTCGTGTCAGGATCTGCGAGGTCAACAACTGGTAGAGGGAAGGAGAGGCTTTTACTTTTATTTCTTCTCCTTCTTCTGAGACAAAATAACAATTTCGTCTTGTGTGTGTGAGTCTTTATCCTGCCGATTTATTGTTGTTTCACATCCGCGTCCTCACAACTCTGCAGCTTCAGCAAGACTGAGGTGGAGAGAGGAAAAGAAAGGAGGAAGAGAGCAAAGAGGAAGAAAAAATCTCTTCTCGACCCTCTCCTGGAAGAAAAGACAGTGTTACCAGTGTGGGGAAGTTGCTTGCACAATTTATGGTAATGAGTAATGCGTTCAATGCTTTTTCACTACTTTGCTTCACCCTGCTCCAGGAGGGAGGACACGCAGACAGACAGACGGACTCATAGACAGACAGACACACGGACAGAGGGACTCATAGACAGACAGACACACAGACAGGCACCTACCTACCCACCCACCCTCACGCACACACACACACACACACACAGTGGGTGAATTTCAATCTGCAGCAATAAACAACAATGATAGAGAGGAAAGTCGTATTATAGAGAACGAAGGAGCAGAAGAAAATCATTGGATACAGATGTAGGCAGGACTCTTTGCTTTTGCTCAGTTCACCCAAACCGCAGACCACATTATCCTCTTTGCTGTTTCCCTCTCTGCGTGCGTGCGCGAGCGCGCGTGCGTTGAGAGAGAGGAGTCGTTCATGCATGGGTGCTTTCAACATTCCTTTCCCCGTCCTGTCATGCATACACAGAGGTTGGGGTCGTGGCCTCATGCAAATCCCACCACCATCCCCAGAATTCTTAGCAAATTTTTGTGTACGTACCTTGAAGGGTCTTTCATTACGCAGCTATCAAGTTGCATTCAGCAAAGCTGCAGCAATGCTGAAGGAGGCACAAAAAGGCCCACACTTTTTCTGGGCCTCATCAATTGGAGTGATTATTGGCGGAAGAGGCTGATTCTCACGCGCAGACTGGGGCTCATTGCAAATTGGAGAGATATTGCAGAAAAACTGCTGCAGATGTAGCAAAGCATTCTGAAGACGGAACAAATCCCTCAAAAAAGTGAATCAAGCAAACAGTGCCTTCAAGGTTTAAGTCAGGAGGAATCTCAGTCATGAAATATGCCTCAGATGCTCTTCAGCGTTGAACTCATCACGGTTTCTCCGAACCCTGGCTTCGCACCCCAAAGCAGTGCCTGCAGGGCAGCCTGTTGAAGCAGGGCAGCCACCCTCTGGTACGGCAGATTGCTCAGGAGGTTCAACAATATCTGATGCGTCCCTTGTCTATGGAGAAATTACTCTGCTCTGAAGAATGAAAGAAATTGTATGATAACTCGGTCTTGTGACCAGTCGGTTCAATCACTTGGGGTGCTTTCTGTAGTGAAAACAGGGACCCTGAGAAAGTTGTGACTGCAGGCGAATCGTGCGCATATCCGGTGTCGGCGCGTCCAGCGTCCTCTATGGTAACAATGACTGAGAAAAAGCCCTGGTTTCTGACCCCCAAATGGAAGTGAAGACTGCAGACTTTGAGGTCGAAATTTGCACCTCGCCAGACGAAATTATGGTAGAGGAAAGTTCCTTCAACGCCATTGCTTTTGCACAGCTGCGTGATCTGGAGGCTGAGGTGCTCTGAGTAACCATCCGACGACCGCTCTGAGCTCACACACGCTTAATAACATATATTTCAATAAAACTAATGGTAGCGCACGATGAGAGAAGGTTCTGAAGCTCGACATGATGCTTTCTGTCCAACAAAAATATAGATGACGTATGTGTACATTTCAGCAATGGACATTATTAAGCTCCTCAACATGTTTGCAATCATGAATGCATTTCCTAAAAGGTGAAAGTCAAAGGATGTTTTCATGCACTTTATTGGAATTCCTCCGTCATTCCTGTGAAGGCCCAACTGCCAGGAACAAAAGAAATATGCCAGAGATCCGTCCGTAACATCTGAGACCATAGCCAAGACAGAGCATGGCCACAGATCACAGCATTGCCAAGTTCCACGTGGTCTGGGGGGAGCAGCTGCCTTTCGACCAGCTGAAGAAAACCACCCAAAATGCGACTGTTCCTGGCTCTGCCACAAGACATGCAATGCCAGTTGGAGAGACACCACCTGCCAGAGCATGGCCAAGTCAAACAAAGCCAATTTGTCTCCAGTTGTGACCAGTTGGCCCCCAAACCACCCAAAAGTGAGGCACCGTGCATAACAACTGCTCTGCTACCGAGTGATCTGCGTCAAGGGCGAGCCAGTTTTCATCCGTGGCCTCCAGGCTTGAATGCACCATCAATAAGGCCTCTTTAAGGCCCTCTTCTCTGCATGCCGCTGATAAAAAAAGAGATTCGAATCTTTGTATATGTAGCAGTTACTTTCATCACCCCAAAGGTGACCACTAAACGTCTTGGGAGAAAGTCAAGCCAACAACAGGAGGGAAGAGGACCCAGGGGAGCAGACGTTCGAGGAATCCCAAACGTTTCCCCGCTGAAGAAGTGGCTTTCTGGGCAAAAAAATTGGGGTGACCAAGAGCAAATGTTGAGAAAACTACAAATTCTGCTTGCCTCAGGGACGTCATTGGGGCTGACGACGGCACACACGTTGCCATATGTAGGTCAGTGACATGACAATAATGGCGCAACCCCTTGAGAATTAAGTAAAATGTCCTATCCCCCATGTCAAGTCAATTGGGATATTGCTTGTCAGAGTGAAGAGTGCTCGACCTGACATATCTCATCGTCAACCGGGGCCTCCAGAGGGACGTTGGGTACTTGACTTACCGAGCAAACTCACGGCAAGAATTTAGAAGAATCTCCGTAACTCGACCAAAATTACCAGGGAAAGTTCATTTGGGAAGAGAAAAATGGCTGCTTTTCTGTCATTGTTGCTCAGTCTAGTAGTGCTGTCAAGTCGAGCCTCAACGGGGGACGAAAAAAAGTTTCCTCACAACCATCCTGAAGTTGCATTTTTGGCACAAGCCAAAGAGTTTAACTTCGACCTCAGCAGTCCAAGTGTCAGTTGAAGCGTAAGGAACTGGAATGAAGCGAAATTGAGCCTGATTGTGAATGCCTCGAATTCGTCAAATCGCATCCATCACTAACTGGTCCAGAAGTATTCATTGGCAGGCGCTTCTAGAAAGGACTCGAGTTTTGCTCAAGTTGCGTCGAGTTTTGCTGGAGTCGAGTCGAGTTTTGCTGGAATCGAGTCGAGTTTTGCTGGAGTCGAGTCGAGTTTTGCTCGAGTCGAGTCGAGTCCAGCTTTGCTCCATCCATGCAGTGCAGAAATGGCTGTGCCAAAGTCGAGCCAAGTTGAGACCTGCTTACTCAGGACCAATCAATAGATGCTGATGAAGGCCTGGATGAGCCTGCCTCACTCAGTTCGCTGTACAGAGTGAGTGAGTGAAACTTCTCAACTCTTGACTCAAGTTCATGAAAGATTCAAAGTGATTGAACACGTCTGAGGAGAGCAATTAGCTGACAGCATCGAGGTGGAGGAAGAAAAATCAACAATCTTGCTACATAGACTTCCTCTCTCCTCTACGTAAGAGGCTGTTTCTTCTTTCTTTCTTTCTTAGTCGAGAAATAAAAACAGCTTCTGCACTGCAAGGAAAGCTCATGGTTTCACGTTTCTTGTCCCAACCTTGTCAGCTAATTGCTTTCCTTCTCAGGTGTTGATTTTCACTCCATGGTTGCTTCCCCGCCAAAATCACTCTCATCAGTTACACGGCCTGCAAAGAGAGAGACAGGTTTCAATGTCGTGACTTGTTGCGTTCTGTGGAGAAGAACATCCACAACATCTTGAACAAGGTCTCTCGGGAGATTTTCGGCAGCACCAGGTGGGGCACCGGCAAGTCCTCGTGCCTCGTGTTGTCGACCACACTGGGTTCCGCGCACGCAGTTGGCACACAGCAGAGCTGCCACGTGGGGCCAGAGGGTGCCGAATGCCTCGAAGACACCCTGTACGGCGGTGCAATGCAGGTTTGCCACAGTATCTTCGGCAACAAGAAGGCTAAAAATACTCCCACGATGGAGTGGCCTCCATAAATAAGGGTCCTAAACACAGCTGCTTTATGACTATGCCTTTATTGGGGATCATCTTCATCTCTTTCTTCATGCTTTATGCGTGGCTTCTGAGCTATAAAAGATAGAGCTTCCGGTGATCTATGCGTTCGTAATGTCTATTCATGCCGTTTCCGCTTGAGCAAGTGCGTAAAAGGATAGCTGGAATCATAATAATAACGTTAATAACAGTAATAACCTTCATTACGTATTCACCTTGCCGGCCTTGGGACAGCTTTCCAAGTTGGGGGAAAACAGGAAGGCTTTTTACGGCCTTCGTCGAGCAGTTGGACAACAAGTGCTGGCGGAGGGGCTTTTTCTTGGGCCTGAACCGCGCGTCGCCGGGCAGAAGTGGGCGGCGTATCTGCCCGGAATAACTTGTCTCGAGTCACGCAACCTCTAAAAAACCACCCCACCCCAGAAAAGGGACGTTGCGCCTCAACTCGAGCCTGACCACTTCTCGTACTGACTCGTCCCAGTTGCAGCCACCGTGGTTCGAGCTGCAGTCGAAGTCAGCACTGGAAGCGATCATGTAAAGGTTTTGCCGTGCTTCATCGAGGGGCCCCCCCCCGGGGGGGGGGGGGGGGGGGGGGGGGGGGGGGGGGGGGGGGGGGGGGGGGGGGTGGGGGGGGGGGGGGGGGGGGGGGGGGGGGGGGGGGGGG
>JAAUXU010139580.1_pt1 | contig 23025 bp, 13 predicted proteins | sample 7278151 | NCBI WGS metagenome assembly JAAUXU01 (sample SAMN14350113, study PRJNA611818) | marine sediment metagenome | isolation source: surface marine sediment (1.8m) | place: French Polynesia: Moorea | collected 2018-08 | reverse complement strand
TCACTATTTTGGGGTCTGACTCTTCTTCCTCATATGCTGACAACTATGTTATCTGGAGATTTCCGCTGCAAAAACCAGGCTGCTGATGGAACCCAGGCCAATACAAGTGGGCCCTACTGTTTTTCTTGACTAAGACGCCCAGGATAGGACTGAATTACAACTACATAAGGCAGTACTTTCATATAATAAATCAACTGGGATATTTGACATGATTTTGAGTAAGAATTTGTAGGTTCCTTATCCTCCGATGGCAGAACAGATCAAAGCAACTGATCGTCCCGAGGCCTTTAGCGCAGGGTAGAAAATGTTTAGCGTCGTTGGCTTTTTAGGTATTGCATTCCATTACTTTTGTATGATTAAAAACTGAAGTGAAAATCAACATTTTTGTCCTATTCATGGATACTTACAGCTATGTCTGGCTTTACCATCCCATGGTGCGAGAAATGTTTTGATAAGAACTTCACAGAATCGTTATAGCTAATTTAGGTGTGATATTTTTTTATTCCTATTCTATGTGTGCACGTTGGAATGAGTAACTTCTTCATCGCATCAAAAGTTCTGTTAGCCTAACCTGACCTGACCCAACCAGACCCAACCAGGCTCAATGGAATCAAGCCCTACCCATCTTTCCATCTCCAAATTGCTGATCAAATGGCAGCCCTGATCAGTGTTCTAGTGCAGGTCCCAGACGGGTTGCCATAAAGTGCGGATCAGAGTGCCTCCCCCTCCCCCTCCCCCAATAAGGTTCCCCGGAACGCTGTACTTGGCACTCAGTACTGAATGGGATACCCGGGTACTGTAACAGAAATAGGCCTCGGGACGTTCGGATCGGTTTCTTCGGGGGATTAAGCAGAATCACCATTGACCCGCAGTGATTTCGTCAAATTTTCATGAATCTCCTTTCTGACTTCTGAGATAAAATAGGACAGATGCTGTATTTGAAATTTTGAAAAAAGGTTGGTGAACCCCTGAGTGCAAAATGCAGTACCTGAGTGCTCAAATCCGCACTTTACGGCACCAAAACTGCGTTTTTAATGTTTGGAACCCCAGTAGAGCATTTTGTTGTACATTTTCTGCTATACATTCTGCGTTCATCAGAAGTATATTGCACAGGGTGGACTTTGAAGTCACTTTAAAGACGCCGGCAAGATTGCGAATCTCTTCAGCCAGACACTTCTCAGAAAAAGCCCTGAATGAACATCCTGAACATGATTAACCCAAAATCTGTCTGCAGCTTCGTCTTTCTCCTCCTCCCTGTGTTAACAATGGGCAGCGAGCAGAAAACGCGAGGATTCACACAAAATTGGGTGCTTTAAGTTGACCTTTTAAGCGAAAATGAAGCCCAGAGTGGGTAGGGTTAGGGTTCTTTAATAAAATGATCCACCCTTAAGCTCCAAGAAGGTTCCCCTGAGGGTTGTTATGGGGTAATGCCCGCCCCTCTGCCGTCAAGAATGATCGTGGCACCCAAAAAGAGACTATTTACTGAAACTTTTATAGCACAAGTTGATGCGGAAGATTTCCATGAAGACGTTGTTTGTCCTTCAGTGAAATAGGCCCGGGGCCTCCTTTGTTTCTCAGTGACACTTCTTGAGTCTGCATGGTCAATATCTCGCCATTGAAAGTTGCCGGAGGTTCAGTTTTTCCATTCTGACCCACCCTGTTCCTCATGCAGTCTGCCTGAAGGGTTCTTCTGTAGTGTCACATTTTTCTCTCTCACGCTGCACTTGGCTGGGGTTGCGGTAACCAGGGAAGCTACGATGCATTGCGTCAAATACAGTGTGTTTGGAAAGTTCTGCTGCCATTCAGTTGGTCAATTGATCGGTAGGAGAATAGCTTGGAAAGTCCCTTTAGCTTCAGCTTTGCATACTCCTTCCCATTCAATAGTCATTTTGAGTCAGTGGAAGCAACATAGAAAGAAAGAAGCAAATTGTGCGTTAAGCATGAAATTTTTTACCTCGCATTGTGTAATTTTAGTCTTTTCTTTGTACGTGACTCTTGGCGTTTGAGGTTACAGCGAATATCAAAGATGCCCAGCATTGATAGTGAACGTTTTGCTAAACAGCGTACCGAAGAATGAGCTAAAAAATAATCTCTGCAATGACTGATAGTTCTTCGCATTCATTATGAATCAAACTGTAAGTTTTCAGTTGTGCCAAAACTTTCTTTGCTCTATTTCACTACCTCTGTTTCAATGTGTGCATTGTTGATATTGATGAGTCGATGCTGGTGGCCAATGAACTCAGCCATTGCATCACATTAGGTTTCTCCTCTTGCTCTTAGCCCAAGGGGAATACTTGGGCCACCTCGTACATCTTGAAACTCATGGAAAGAGGGAATCTCATGGCACGGGGGATCCACATCGAGTTGCAGTCGGTGCTGGTATTTACGGTCCACGTTGTACGGCTTGGAGCAGGATTTGAAGGGTTGCCATTGACTTCCTAACTTCCAATTGACACCACAATTTGTCACTCTGGCATAATTTTGGTGTCATCAGCGATTCCTGATCTGCATGCACAGTTTCATGTGGGCCTCCCAGTGTCAATCCTCGGTCTTCAGGACATTGCTCTGCCGAGAAGTTCAAAGACGCAGTAGAACATGACTTTTGAAATACACTTTGCTTCCTGCAAGTGGACGTAGCCCCAAGCATTGCCCAGCTTTAGTGGGCAATGTTTTTGCCCAAAAACATTAAGTGGATTTTTGGCTAGTCCATATCCTCAGGCACACCCTCAACATCTCTATGCTCCACATGCATTCGCTCTGATGCATTCGCACACTCTGCACCACTATCCCCAAGTGGCTGTCAAAGCACTTCGCCGAGTCACACGCACTCTGCACTGTCCTGCTAAAAATCCTCACAATATCCCCAAACTGCTCGCGAAAATCCGCACGGTATCCCCAAGTTGTCAACTTTTATCCCCGTGCTCTGCGCAAATACCCTCGGGGGAGTGTCCCAGTGCTCTGCACAGTCCGAACTCTCCACACTGTCCACAGCGATGCATCCTGATATCCCCACTGCTAACACCTGCGGTTGGCTGTCCATACGCTGAGTGCACATAAACATAGTTTTAAGTCTGTGTCTATGTGACATTCCTTGTTGAACACACAGGGTGAGTCACCTAACGATTAAGATGCAACTCAGTTGGCTTGCTATTCAATGAAGCCATCTGAATGACATTTTAACATTTATTTCTGGACACTATAAAGAAACTTTTTTCCCTGCATTTGATCACTTATATGAATTGTCTTTCCAAAAAAAAGGCCGAAAATGCCTTCAACTTTTTTTTCTTTTCCCTCACTTTCAACGGACACTCACGAAGGCCAATTTCATGAGCGGCGTGGGAGGGGGAGACCTCTACAGGCACTTGCAAGAGTTGGACAGGTCGAAAATGTCATCGATGCGAATAAAAGTCGCCAACATCTGTTCTCACTTTTTAAGACACTGTCATAAAGGTCAATTCCAGTCGAGTTAGTCATAAATATTTTACACTTTAAGCGGCTCAAGCCGTAGTCTGATCTGGATCTTTTCGAGGTCCCAGACGACTCGACGAGGCCGCTGGCAGAGAGTAACACAGAATAATATTGACAACATCACCGAGTCAAAGTCCTGTCTGTCGACGGCCGCTGCGGCCGGTGCGGCCGGAGCAGCCGGTACGGCTGGCGCGGCCCTCTTCTTTCCGTTCGTCCACCCGTGGCTGTAGTGAAACGTTTGCGCGTCCGCCGCCTCGTCGAGCAGCAACGCGGCCACGAATACGCTGAGCAGGACCAACTTGAGCATCTTGGAGTTCACACACTCGGGGAGGACGTGTGTGTCTGGCGGAGACCAGAGGAGAAGCAGCGCATTTTATACCAATGACGAGTGAGGAGAGCAGCTTCTCTATGAAGAGAAGAAAGTGTGAGTCGGGTCAGGTGTTGTATGGGCAAATGCAGGGTTAAGGAGCGGTCACACGGGCACTCCCGATCCCGTTTCACTGGGAGGGGACTTTGGCAACACATTTTGGCACAGGTGAGCGCTCCCTTGGCCCCAGCAAGCATCTTGTACTTGACACAGAACTGTTGAATCTCCTGAGACCAACTGGAGCTTGGCAGGTGTGGCAAAATCAGCAATACGAATTCGTAGACCTCCAGCGTAGGAAAGTTGCCTCTGACTTGCCCAGTGTCGTCTCAGAAGGCCGTGGTGATGACATCAAGTCTCGAGTCGTGAGTAGGGGTGGGGCGAGCTCGAAAAAGCTGGCGAGCCGGCTGATTTGGGCGGCTCGGGATGGGTCGTGACTGCAGGATGAAGAGCTTCAAAAGGGCTCAGTTCGGTTTCTGCTTTTCGGACCTGAAGGACTGGGTCCACCCTGCACTGCAGAGGCCCCAGCACTGCGGGCTGCACGGCACAGTGGTCACTCCAGTCAAAGCTCGACTTGGCTCGAGATCTAGATTTCGGCAGCTTGACCTACCCCTAGTCCTAAGTCAGAGTCCGCTGAGCCCAGTCATGAGTTGCTGACTCCCCACAGTCTCAAGTCCTGAGATGACATGAGGCCCAAATCGCCTACTGATCATGACCTGGGGTCTTGTGATGTCTGGCCAAACGCAGTCGTTGGTCGCTCTGGCAAATGCGACTTTTGGTCCCTGCTTTTGGTCCCGGCTTTTGGTCCCGGCTTTTGGTCCCGGCTTTTGGTCCCGGCTTGGCTTTGGTGCCAAGTGACGACCCAAATGTGCGCTTTCAAACGCGTTCACAGCGAAGTAGCTAAAGTTTGGTCGGATTCTCTCTCTGTTCAAGGTGCTGTAACCCAATGTTGCACTTTTGGGCGCCAAACGAATGAAAGATGATGCTTCTTATTGCCTCATCGTACCTTCTCTAGTCCCCAGGGCAATTTGCACTTTGCCTGCTTCTCTGCTCACTTTTCATTTTTGGCACCATTCAAGCTCCCATTTTTGCCAAACCATAACCAAATTTTATGGAGGGCTCCCCCTAACAAGGGCGCGTTCAACGATGCAACAAGAAATTCAGTACGGTGCACAGGCAGGCGTGCAGCGCCAGCCAACGTCCTTTAGCCTCCTCACACAACCTTTGGCAACCCTGACCAGGGGACGTCTAATGGAATGTGGCAAGCGGGTTTCTCTATTTTCGACTGGCCACAGGTGTCCAAAGGCGCTCACCTTGATTGAGACAAGAACGCGTGCCACCCCGCCAGGTTTGCCACCATGCACCTAGAGGGGAGCCCGACCCGAAGTGTCTTGGACGCCAAGTCCGGATCACTGTGCGTACGTAGACCACGCCGAGGCCGACGTCAACATAAGCTGACCAAGCACTCATACGTTTATTCCTCCCCGACGCAACGGAGGTTCTGGAACGAATTCTACAGATGTTCTATAGGGAAACTAGTTGCATGTCGCAATTGTGCTTTCTCAACGCGAAAATGTCCATAGTTCTTTAAAAAGTTGCACACAGCAAAACTAACAAAAGTTGGTTTTTTCTTCTTCTATTGTGATAGAGCCACAACTTTCCATTAAAAAAGAATTGAAACTACCTGGCTGGAAGAGATCCATGATTTATTTGGCTGTCATCTGGAACAGTAGCTGTTATAGCCTCTTTCAGATGTTTTGCGAGGCAACAGAGGTAGAATAACTGCGAACAATATCACAACACACAGCTTTATTGCCTTTCTTCCTCCGTGACCCCATCTGAGTGGATTTGCGGCAACTAAATGCGGCCTAGAAATGAGTCTGGTCACCTTGTTGCTCTGGTCAAGGACGCTGTTGGCCACCACAGCTATGTCCGCGTGTGTCAGCCTTTGCAACCAACAGTTGCCTGAAATATTCGACAGCTTGTTTGCATCGTAATTTGTGGTGCCAAACTTGGACTAATCTCAAAGTTGGTACAATCGCAACCTGACATTTTTAGTTCAGGTCTGACCTAAAAGCTCACTTGACTGTATGTCAAGATGTCAGCTGACGGACATGTTAAGCTGACCCCGACAGCCTTTCTGGTGTGACTGCCTGGTCAGGGTTGCCACTCCGTCGTCCATCTCCGGACCACCCTGTAGCATTGGGACAAAAAGTGAAAACTCTTGATTTATTTGCTGCAGCCTCGATTTGCCTCACTTTTCCATGGTCGTCACGTCTCCCATAAATGAACCCGTAAAAAATGTTTCTCCACTGCCCTAATCGGAACCTGCACCAGTGCATTTTTTTTTCAAAAGAAAAAAGGCTTCATAAAGACCAAATAAAGCAGTTATGAAAGTTTTCTTCTGTGAACAAGACCTGCGGAAGAAAAGAGAGAATTGCCCAGAAGACATTTGTCTTTCTCCATGCGTCAGAACATTTTTTTTCCTCCTCGTCCGCTCAAAATGCAAGTTTCACCTCATGACGATGTCATTTAGTTTTCTCCCCCAGCCAAAGTGAGGATGATTTGAGGCTCCCGGACAAGAAACCAGTGCAATACAGAGCAGAGCGTGATCAAGAGGCCTCAACGACTACATATGTGTGACGTCACAGGAAGAGGAGACTTCCATTCAAAGGCTTGCGGCGTCAAGCACATGTTGACGAAGGCCGGCCTTGACGACGAATTCGGGCCTTCCAAAGGATAAAACTCAGCTGTGTCATCATTAAAGCGTGCAAAGCTCAGGAAAGACAACAGGACTCGTTCGTCACTTCAGCGGTTGTCTCTTCAATGGTTGATCTGGCACCGAAAACAATGCTTTGGCTCCGAAGAAAGAAAAAAAAACCAGCTTGACCATTCTCAGAGCGTCGTGTGTGAAGTCAGATCTGGAGGGGAGCGGGGGAATCTCACGTTCCTCGCATTTCCTCAACCTCTCAGGACTTCAGCAATCTTTTTCCCCCTCTTCTTTATCCGCGCCTTCGCCTTCGCCTTCGCCTTCAGGCCGGTTTTCGGCCCACTTAATTATGTGGGGCGGGCCAGAAGCGACTTTCACTCAACAGCGGCACGAACTCCAATTCACAGATAAAACAAAGGGAGGACAAAGAGAAGCACGACCACTTGGGCATCCTGACGGACGGAGGGCGCCAGTGTCACGGCCACCACAAGTGGAAGGACGGGACTGGCTCAACTGGCGCACGGGCCAGACGCAGGCCAATGATCAAGGCGGGCTGGCACAGGCCAAACACCAGCAATGAGGGAAATGAGTCGTTGAGGCAGGCTCGCAAACACTACGAGGGTTCAACATGAGTGGACCAAATTGTTCAACAGTAGATGGGGACAATGCAGCGATTATTTCGTCTTTGTACACTCGTCGTGTTGGAGGACGAAACCCGCCACTTTTTAAATGCTTGGTTTATCATTTAACCTGCGGTAATTCTGTTTTCACTCACAAGATACCTGCTCGAGTCCGAATGATGAACACTTTGCCATGACCATGCCGGAAATCAGCGAAAACTCCCCAGGAGAAGAGGCTCAAAAATGCCTCATTGTTCTTCACAGTTACTACCAATCACCCCGTGTTGGTCCTCAGTTTCTTACACTGCGTCGTGCTTGGCGTTTAGTGCGCCTCACACGGTATTGGGATCAGAGAACACCCGATTTGGGGAGGTTTGCTCAGCTTTTTCTCTGGCGTCGAAGATGACGCGAGTTCCCTCCCAACGTTGGGTGGTCTTAAACAAAGAGGAACATTTATTCTCATCACCAGCATTAATAGAAGGCCCATAATCATTTAATGTCCTGATAATTGCCCCATCGTGGATGAAATTCTCTCCCACTTCATCTCCCGCCAGTCGTTGGTGTCGCCAGTGGTGAAGAAGAACACGAAACTGTCCATGGACAGCTGTCATTTGCACACAGTGATTGTATGAAAGTAAACCAGGATCAGTGTTTCCTAATAACAATAGAAGTAGCTTTGCAAGTCCTTCTGGACAGGAGAGAGAAAACATCAGCACGAGCTGAAAGAATTCCTACTTCTTCATCCATTCTCTCTTTTTTCGGCCACTTTATGTAAATCGTCTTCGTGTTAACTTATGTGAGAACCTTCAGCTGTGACTTTTTTTTCCCCGCAAATCCTCTTCGAGACAACTTGTTTTTTCTTCGTGTCAGCTGATTTTTGGCGCAAGACAAACCACAAGCGGTTGAAGCGCGTGAAGAGGACGTTGCAACCAGAGGGGAGGGTGAGGAGGAGCCACCAGAGATGAAATGAGACGCAGGAAATGAAGAGGAAACGCCACAAAAAGTCAAACACTACTAGGGATGTGGTTCGAGCTGGAAACTTCGAGTTTGAGCCGGAAACTTCGAGTTTGAGCCGGAAACTTCGAGTTTGAGCAGGAAATCTGGAGTTCAGCTGTACTTGTTCTGCTTGGATTTCTCTCTTCAAGTCCGTCTCCTTGTGCACGGTGGGCGATGGGCACATCAATCTGTCCGTGCAGATGCAAGGCCGATTGCTCCGAATCCTGCATCCGTCTGAGAGCTCGCAGCTCTGAAAGCCTCCAGCAGAGGTTGCTGAAACTTTACACTGAGAGAGTGACGACCGCATGCATTCTTTTGATGAGCAAGAAGATGTCGACAGACGAGATGATGAAGACGTGCATCCTTGGGGCTGCGTGCCAGTAAAGTGCAGAGCAGGTTGGACGATCAGAGGAGAGCGCTGTTTTCACATCTTGTCCTCTGTTCATTTAAACCTTTGAGTTACAGTTAGTTACATGTTTAGACCATTTTGGGGGTTTCAGCAACTCGACAGTGCAATAGCCCCTCATACAGTGGACGCCGGATGTGATGCTAGTTTCTCGAGGTCCCCATTCAAAACAGCCACTTATGTAAATTATGCGTGGCATCGGGTAGAAGCGAGTTGTACTGTAAAAAATTCACCGTTTGTCTGTTTGCGCCTCCTCCACGCACGGCCAAACCACTGGATGCATCTGGACAAACTTATCCGAGGGAGGTTTATGGGGGGGTCGTCAAATCTGACCTCGGAGGTCACTCGAGGTCACACACTAGTCAAAAAAAAGTGGACTGGAGTTTACAGCCCAGGCCGCAGCTGCTTAAAGGTTCTTAGTGAGTTTAGTAACTTCCTTAAAGCTGCTTACGTGGCAACAGCAACGCTTACGTAGCAGCGTTGGTTGCACCACATTGCGATTTAGAGTTTGTTACGTAGTTGAATATTTGCTGAAGGAGTTCTTCTCCCCCCTCCCCCGCCTCTTTCCAAGCATCAATGACTGTGACGCTGACGCTCATGAAGCTGACAAGAAGGCCAAGGAGAACAATGGTGATGATGACATTCTCAGTCGCAGTTGTGACTCATGTGATGCTCTAGTTGTGATGCACACTTGAATGAAAATTCTGCCCTTGGGTTTGCAAAGGAAAACAGAATAAACTTGCGCAAGAACGAGTTCGACTTCTGACCACCTCTAATCAATTGAGGCTAGTGAACAGTTGGCTACACGAAGCTGAAGCACTCGGGAACGTAACCAATAATAGATCTACATACTACAAATTCGGCATCCGTCGCTTGTGCATTAAAGTAATGTCTCTATTCCGATGAAAACCTCAACGCGTCGAGTTTACATTTTGACCAGTCTGAGTCGTTCACACTGCGACGTCCTCTTGGGATCGGTATACCCAGCTTCTTCAGCTGTTGCAGCAGCGTTGCCAGTTGTTTAAGCAGCAACAGTGTTGCCTCCTCAAAACGTTGTTGCAGCCTTTTTGGCCTTTATGGCCAATGTCAACTTGCCAATGTCCGTACCAGTGGTCCCAGGCGCTATGATGCCAACCTTGTGAGTACCTTTGTACTCACAAATACACTCACCCTAGCTTATGCTATGTTGAAGACCTGTGCACAATATTGCGTCCTCCTTTCCTGGTGCGCCCGTGTCAGTGCAGCTAATGCGAATGAGTGTCTGCCTGGCTGTGCAGAATGTCCATCAACTTTTCCCTGCTATTTATTTAGCTGTAGATTTATATACCTCGAGCATCCTTATTGACCTCAATAAATCTCTCCGCTTCTCCCCAGCAGAAAATAGAGTGAGAATGCATGATTCGATCAAGCAGGACGCGGACGGAGAAATCAGTCTCGGTGATCGCCTGAGGCTGGAAAAATAGGCTTTGACACCAAAATTGCGTCTCATACAATTTGCTCTCTTCAGCCCCATTCGCACATTTGGGTGATTTGCCCACCACGCGTTGCTGCAGCCGTTGCTGGTCACACGTTTGTGAGGAGGTTCCTAAGGGTGTCTTTTTAAGGTTCTTAGGGATATTTTTGCAACACAACAGTCTGGCCAGAGGACGGAATTCAACATTTAGCTGAGACGGTTGTTGCTGCTGATAAAGGCGAGTTCAGTGCACTTTGGCGCAAAAGTTTTTTGTCCAAAAAACGAACTCACCTATTTTTCCGCTCTCTGGACTGATGAATCTTGATCCAGCCTTCGACACCGACGCCGACGCCGACGCCGACGCACTGATTGCACATAAAGAGAAGAGAAAATCGCAGATTCTGCCTTGTAGCACAAAAGTATTTCAGATTTGTTCAAAGTTGTTTCTTTGTCTATTTGTTCTTCTTCCCCGCACAACTAAGAAGCCGAACAGAGACCGTCTTGTGGGGATTTGGCGCCATCTGGTGGAAAAGGATGCTCGGTGGCCTCCGGGCTGGCTGCGATGACCCAAAATTCAGCCTTTGGGGCAGACGGTTTGCGAGAAATTTCAGCCAAACATCTCTCCTCTGAGAGATGTGACCTCGGAGGCCGCCGACTTGGCCTTGTGAAGCATCACGTCTGTCAGCTGAGTCAGCCTCGAGCGTGTGAGGCACCGTCTGCTCTTGTCCCCGGCGGTCCTGACTGAGGAATTACCTCTGTCAGGCCTCCCTAATCTTCACCCTCCGGGACTGAAGCATCGTCGAAGGCGCTGAAAGCCATCTTTGTCTCTTCTTCACTCGACTTTTTATACCCACGAGCAGCATCTTTATACTAGGATAAACCAAGTGCAGCTTGGCAAACTGATTTCTGGGCTCAGAAAGCAAGATGACTGAGCAAAGTCAATTGTTTTGTCTGGACGCCCCCCCAAAATCACGTGTTGGGCTTGCATCCATAGGTGCAGAAGTAGCGCTTGCGCGTGGTCCAGCCTTGACCCGGATGGTGTTTCTGGTCCAAGAGCCTCCAACTTCTACAGGGTGGCCCCGGCCCAGGACTTCCAAATAGCCAAAACGAAGCTGAGGCATCCAAGAGTGAGAATGACTTTCTTGTGCAAGCTCCTCATGTAGGCACTTTTGGGGGCTGCGAAAATGAGCAAAGTCAACAAAATTGCACATTGTGGCCAAAAGGAAAGTCAGAGCACTCAGCCCCACAATCTCACGACCACCGACTCCAGAAAGTTGTTCACTGGACGTCACACAGGCAATTATTACAGACATCTTAACTTTTAGACGTAGGAGTCAGTCTTAGTTAATATTTGTTAATTCAGACTTGAGAGGCTGAATGAGTCATCTCCAGTCGCTCTGCTCAAAAACATGACTGAAACTTGAACAGTGTCAAAGAACGACTGTGTCTTCAACCTTTTTATTGACAGCCAAACAAAGCAGCAGCGAACGTGACTGCTCATGTTGAGGGCGACCCCGGTGGACAAGAACGGTGCGGAAGCCGCACTCGTCCATTGTTTACGGCGCGTTTGTCAACGAGAGCTGCTCGAGCAGATTTCACACTGTACTTCTACTCGAACCCCGACGAAAATGAAAGTTTATTTTCCTGGAAAGGAATCGTGCTTTGACCTGCACGAGTCTGATCTCAATCTCCCATTTCTGCATCACCATAAAACATTTTTTTGGGCCGGTGCCCAAAAGGAAAAGATCCCGTTTGGTCAACTTTCGGGTGGGGCGGAAATGGGTTGTGCGCGCGCGCGTGCGCAGAAAGAGAGAGTGATCGTTCATTTGGTTCCACGCGCGTTCTGCGTCTTTGCCGCGCGCTTCAAGCGCTGAACACACGCGCTTCAAGCGCTGAACACACGCGCTGCGAGAGCGACTCCTTTGCTTGGCTTCAGCGCGCGTGCAAAGCAAACAAAAGCACACAAGAGAAGAAAATGCATTCCACAAACTCTTGAATTACGATGAGAAATGAGTTGTCCATTGACGCTTTTCTTTCTTTCTTTCCCTGGATGCGCGCGTCAAGCGTGCGTCAAGCAGGTTTCACACGCGCGTGAGTGCGCGCGGTCGGCGACTTCTTCTTCAGTCACGGCTTGGACTTGGTGGAGGTCACATGTGAGACGGGCGCCATGGTGAGGACGGGCTGGAAAGGCGGTCACAGGGTGGCGGCAAAGTTGGACGACAATGGCTACTGGGTGGCTGGAAAGTCAGAAACCGGTATCACCGGTCTTGGGATGGCTTCTTTTTACACCGGGGGCTCTTTTCCTGCTCTCACCACTTTCGGCAGGAAAGCAAACTTTCACGACTTTCGGCAAACTTTCGGTGGCCCGAGCAAGGCTGTCTGGGCCTGGGCTTCGAGTCCGGGTTGTTGAACACCTCGGGTCTTGGGTGTCAAAACCCTGAGTTTGATCATTCTTCTTACCTCACAATCCTGGACCACAGGAGCTTCTTTGCATAAGAAAACAAAGATATTGCACCATTCGTCGGTTGGCGCCATTAGTATTTATCCATACAGGTCTGGTTAATGTCTGCAAGAATAGAACAACAGCATTTGTCATTACGGTATTTTCTTGAATAGAAGCCATCACCCATTGAAAAGAGTTTGAGCACCTGAGCCCCCTGTAAAGAAACCGGGCGCCTCCCGGTTTCCCCGGGCGCCTCTTGTGAAATCACGAACCCCCGGGTCTCCAACCTGATCCCCAAATGAAGTCCCCGCTATCGACAGTCCGGGTTCCTGTCACAACCAGCACGCAATGGAACAGCTAAAACGTGAGCTTCTCTTTTCTTGTCAGATTTGGTGGTTGCTGCTCCTGGCTCTGCTTCCGCGCTGCTTCCACGGCGCCATGGTCGTCGTCGACCCCAACCTGCGCAGCGGCCATCAAGCCGCCACCTTTAAATACAGGTCTGGATCGTGTCAGGATAGAAAAAGTTGCTCAAAATCCGTTTTCCCTGTCCGAAGAGAATTATTTTTCTAGAGCTCTACAGCTGAACAGCAAAGATCAGTCGTTTATGACGCGAATTATGGGCGTTTGGGGTCTAAAATGGGTACCACGTTCGAGTAGGGCCAAACTGTTGCAAAAAAGTACTTTTTATCTGAGCATCCTAATGACACTCAAATGAAGGATTGTTAACATGATGTTGTTCGACTTGACGTACTTGGTCCTCGCACAGAAGCACAGGAAACACAACACAGGCACGCAAGGGACCCTTTGGATGTGGCGAGATCGCTACACGATTGCATTTTGATTTGTTTTGATGTCGAATGCCAAGGTTGGCAGAGACGGGTTTGATGAACACATGATCGCCACGAGTGGCAACTAAATATCGTTCAAGGCACTCATCAAGGTATCATCAGAGGATCGCAATCTGGTAATCGCGACAGGGATGTCCGATAGCCCATGACTGCCTAGAGTTTAAATGATGATGTGTTTACAACAATATTTAGCTGCCACTGTTTTGTTGGCAACTTTGTGGTGATTACAAGTTCAAGAAATCCGCCTCAGGCCTCAAACACCCCAATTATCTGATCACGCCCAGATTCAATTTCGAAAGACGATTTTTCCGCTACACCGAATATTGATAGCACAGAACTAATCGTAGTTATCCCCAGTTAACCGAAACAATATTATTCGAGTTACTATCGGTTACACAATGATCTTCAGCTTTCTTTGGCCCGCAAGAGGCTGAATCCGCAACCTCATACATGGCCATGGACAAGCGGTCTGCCTTCACGGCTTTTGCGGCCGCTGACGAGGCCTTCATGACCTTTATGGCCGCTGATCAGGCCTTCAAGTCTGCTCTCAGTGCTTTTCCATGTGTCGAGGCATGATACTTCGACTCAACTGGCCTCTGAGGACTTTAACAGGGTGGTTTGTGTGTCCGGATCAAAGCGTTTCTTCCTTCCAGCAGCCGCTTACACGACTACGACTCGGCAGGCGACGCCTCCACCCTCGTGGAGACCATCGTGCCGCCACCACCAGGCTTCGCGGCCATGTACGCGGCGCAGAACCGCGAGGCGCCGCCCGTGTTCGCCCTGCCCGACGTCGGCGGCGTCCCCAAATTCCGCAAGGTGGTAAGAAAGTCGTCGGGAAAGAAGAGGGAGGTTATCTCTGCGGCGTCCAGGATGACTGACGACATCAACTTGGTGCTTGATCCTGACGAGCTGCACCCGCCGCACAAGCGACACAAACCGCACAAACACCAGCAAGTGAAAACGTCCGTGACCAAGACTGTCCAGATCGTCATGGGCAAAGCCAAGGAAGGAACAAAGCCCATGAATCCTTTCCTCAAGATGAACGTCAATGAGCTGTTGCCCAGTCCTCAGCCGCTGGTGCCGCCCCAACTGGAGCTGCCCAAGAAGAGGAAGCGGCTGCTCCTGAAGCGCCTAAGTTCCCAAAATGACCTGGTCAAGCTCCAAAAGGTGTCCAGCAACGATGAGTGGTCAAGGCCCCAAAGCGGGCTGCCGAAGCACAAAAAACAGCTGGTGTTGCCGCCCTACACCGACAAGTGGATCCCCTTGGTGCCGACGTACACCAGCCTCAAGCCGGCACAGAAGTTGCCGGCACCTAATAAACGACACGTTGCAGGCGAGAAAGACCACAGTATCTTACTGGTCAAGGATCCCTACGACGACCAGAGCTCCCTCGAGGAGGGCCTGAGTGACGACTATGAGCCCACGTTGATCCCGCCAATTGTCTCGCCGAGTCCGCCATTGCCCCCAGATGCGCAGATTGGCCCCAAATCGCCGCCTAAGAGTGCTCAGGACCAAAGGAGGCAGCAGCAGTTCGTGCGGCAGAACCGCCCGAGCGTGCCGCGCCGCCCAAACCCGCCGCCTAAGACGACCCTGAAGCAGAAAGTCCAGAGTCCCGCAGAAGCCCAACCGGAGCGCTTAACTCTGGTGAGACGCCCCACTCCACCGTGGCGTCCAACTCCGGCGAGGCGCCCAAATCGGCCGCCCAAGGTGCCTTCGACCACAACTCCGACTCCGATTCCGACGACTACTTCGACGATGAATTACGACCAGAACATGCTCGCGGCCGCCAAGTTCGAGTTCGTGCGCTTCCCCTCCCACGAGGAGCTCGAGGCCGACCTGAACGCGAACACGGGCGGTTTCGATGCTGTCACGGCAGACCTACAACAGGTGGGGCCAGTGACTACCTCAGATCCCCCAAAATGGACTTTCCAGCATAGCGTTGACCTCGGCCTGTAAAGAAAAAGGCCTTATTTAAACCTGGGCCTTCGCGTTTGCAAAAGTCTCTTTAGACAGGTCTGATGTCATTGTGAGTCACAAAATATGACGTCCAAATTAAAGGAGGCCCAACTCAAAGGTCAGAGCTGCCACGGCTACAGTGACCTTGCCACGGTCAACATAATTTTTCTTTTCTCTAAAAAAAAGTCCCTGAAAGACTACTTGATGAACTACATAAAAGACCACTGAAAAGACCAGGTAAAAAAGACTTTAAAAGACTTGTTCAGAGTTCCTCAAAATTCAAGACTTAGAGATAGTCGACGAGTGTGTTCATTATGTGATTTCTGTCGTCCTTATTTTGGTACTAACCGTTTATTGCACTATGCAGAAGCTCCGTGGACTGAAGAGCAACTTCGACGACTTCCAGAACACTTATCGGCCACCGATTAAAGACCTCCGGTTCACCACAACCGCCGCCGCCACTGCCACCGCCGCGAAGTACAACCCCCAGGTCCTGCCAAGATCGCTTAAGGCCCGGTCGGACTTGTCGGACTTGCCGGAGTTTCCATCTTTTCCGCGCGAGGACCTCCGCGAGCGCCGGCGTCAGGGACAAAATGTCGGGTCCACGTTCAGGTTCTCTTCCGCGGCCGAGCCGAGCGTGCGCGCCGCGCTGACGCTTGCGGGCGATGACGTCAAGAAGTTGTACGTGCGCGACCCCTACCACAGCGTGACGGCCACGGCCACGGTGACGGCTTCGCCGGACGTGCAGGGTAAGTCGTCCACGACCTTACAAAGGACGACGTCGGGGGATGGGCGGGGGGCGACGACTGAGGTGATCTTGGACAGGAGATTCACGGCCAGAGATGATGCGGAAGCTTGGCTTTCCACCAGATACAGGGTGACTACGCCGGACGGTCTTGATCGGAACAGGGACGTCCAAAAGTTATGGATAAGCTGCGATTTGCTGACTTGATCAAGTAGAACATGCGGGGAGACGAGCATGAAAGACGGAGGCAAGATTTATTAACAAGGACGAAAGACAAACCTAAGATCTTTATTTTGACTCACCTTGTACAAGGAAATGACAAAGAAACACATTGCCCATGATTTCGGAATCTCGCTTTTAGGTCACCCTGTATTAGGCCCCTTCTGGCCTGACTGTGAGCTAAACGGAAGTGCTCAAAGACTTCTCCTGTTGTCTGCAGTCATCTCTCTGTTCCCCAGTGCCTTAAAGCTACTTCTGCCTCACCCCGTAGGTCATCCGGGCAACGCCATCTTGCGCCACATCTCCACCTACAGCCGCTCCCTGCCGCTCCACGGCCACAGCGGCGTCCAAGGCCACGGGCGTCAGGACGTGGTCGACTACGGCGCGGCCACCGGCAGCGGCGGCTCCTTCGGCTGGTACTCGGATCACCCCGTGAGGCTCTCGTAGGCCGATCTCTTCTCTCTCTCTCTTGTCTAACGGTTCATCCACGTACGTAAGCGCCGCTCATTTTTCTTTCCCCCCCCAGTGGATGGGTGAAAGTTGACTTTGGGCCAGTGCAATTAAGAATCTCTTTTGATGTATGCCAAAACTGTTTGACAGTATTAGTAAGAAAGAAAATGCTGTTTGCAATATCAATTGTAGCAATTGACAAGTTATTTTGCACACACAAACATGTTTTCTGTGGATGTGAACTCAATATCAAACTGTGCCATACTCAAGAAAATAAAGCCAATCAGTCGAGAAGGAAAGTTTCTTTGTAGAGGTCATGGACTCCTAGGACTGCTGGACCAATGGACGGGACAGGCACGAGCCTCGAGTCGGGTCCGACTGCAGAGGGCTGAAAGCACTGAAAGTTCAGTCAATGAAACTTTCGGTCAAGGCTCTTTCAATGAGCATCATTCACACTTATGGACTCCAACTTGACTATGTAAAGGAAGAAGTCAGTGTTTTATCTCCATCTTAGCATTTGCATTCATTTTTTCTACGATTTTGGTCATCGCTTTATAAGGTAAATGTCTCGTTGTGTGGTTGAATTTTGAAAAATTCCAGTAAATTTTGAAAAATGACAAGATTGTCAGGGCCGACATTTGCTTGTGGAGAAAGTTTCTTCTTTCCGCGATGCGCCCACATCAAGACAAACGCTTACGAATTTCCATGCTAAAGAAGTAAAAATTGCTTCCTCTTTGGCCAAATTTAATACCAGTGTTGTATGACTTTTGAAACACTTTTGCTGAAACCGAGTCCAAAAATCCCGTTCAAACCGTTGCTCTTTTTTACTCAGAAAGTCTAGCAGAATGAAAAAGGTAATGAATGAAGCAACTTGACCGTTGATCAGTTGGCCAAATTCAGTCCAATTGCCACGACGACACTTGTCGGTCCTGTCCACTGATGCCAGCACCCACCCAGCCTATGGAGGCTTCAAGACAAGGATGTGCGATTGGCCCAAGGAGTTGAAGCAGTCATGTCCAAGACTCTGCTTTGACATAAGAAGGCGGTTTTTGACTCCCTTTTCCGTTGCAACTGGAGGGGAGAAATTTGCATGTGGTGGGGGATAAAACCGACATTTTACATACTTCAAGGTTGCTTCAAGGCTCGCTCACAATGGCCTCAGAGGCTGTCGTGGGGCCAGTGACTTCGCTGGCGATGTGCACTTCACCGTAAATGATGCAGAAAAAGCACCCAACACTGGCATCTGTGACCAGAAAGGTCACAGCCTTTTACAATCTATAACACCAAACCTTGAATATAGTTGACAATGGACTCACACGAGTCTTACATAACTGTCGTGCGGAGCTTTCTGCGCGTCGCAGAGAGCACGAGAATGTAAACTCGTGGACTCATTTGTATCTCTGACGGCACCGCAACATTGATCAGGGTTGCCACCGGGTCAGAAAATGCAATACGCCAGGACGATGTTGGGTGCGATGGGAGCAGGTGGCAACCCCGAATCTCTTCTTGAAGGCCCACAGAGCGCACAGAAATATCAGGGCACATAAAGAGCCCCGGTCTTTCCTGCAGCTGTTTTACAATATAAGGGTTTCTCAGTGGTAACAAAAAAGCCACCCGGCGGTGTTTTTTGGGTCGCTGGCTCGATAAATGGCAACCACGTAAGTTTCGACCATCTCTGACGCTGAGGCCTTGTCAATGACGTCCACAGTCATCGAGGTCACACAGAGCAAGATTGCCAGTCGTTTTGCCGTACATCGTACAAAGGCAGCAAATCGCAGCAAAATACATCAAAACTCACAAAACAACTTTTTGCCCCCTTAACCTGTTCCTGTACTCTTATTATATGCATCAGGTCATCACAATCTTGCTACATTGCAAAAAAAGAGCATGACTTAAATATTACACAAGTTCTGGCGGGACTGGTGCTCTTTTGATTTTATAACTTGACATTGCGTAAGTGGCCAACACTTGGCAGGTTTGCCAGCTTGAAGACCAGCTTGGACAATGACAATTCTCAAGTGATGAATACATCAGATGTCCACTCGACCACTGCGGTTCAGCCTTTGAATCGCACAGCCTTAGCACGATCTGTTCAACTGCATACATAGTGTAATCAGAGCGCTTGATGAACACTTAGTCATGAGGTTCTTAATGCAGACTCTGCTGAGCCTCCAGCTTTGTGGCTGCGCCTCAGCAGAAATCAATTCAGCTGACACCTACTACACGCACGCCCGCAAGACGTGCGAGACGGGGAGCCGAAACCCGGACCCGTTGCCGGGCACCCGGACACACCTGGGGCAACCCCGTCAAGACCCCGACCATTTGGAACCTGGAGTCCGAGTAGAAATCGAGGGGAACAGGAGTGGATCTGGGCCACGTGGTTGCTCGAGCACCTGGACTAAGCAGGTCTCAGCTTAACAATGAATAGCCTAAACCTAAGCACAGTTGATATCAGTGGTGATGCTCTGAACTGCACTACTTGGTGATTGATCCCGGGCCTCACTTTTGCCTGCTGTCCTTCATCTGGCCCCCGCAGCTGGACTGTGAGGGACTCGGGAAAGTCCTACCTAGCCTGGAAAGTCCGCCCACTCCCTACTCGCGCTCCGTTGTCCTGACGTGGTCGTCGTTGCTGTTGTTCGCAGACACGTTGGAATTCGATCTTCATTCTGGTTTGTTGTTTATTCCTCGCCAGGGTCTTTTTTTCCTGCTCGGTGCCAACGTTGTTCTCAAGCATTTATTCCTCAGCAGGAGCATCTTTTTCTTTGTACGACGCCACACGTGTAGTAAATACCTGTTCAGGCGGCCGCGCGCTCGCGTCCCCGCACACGTGCGTGTGCGCGTGAACAGGTATTTACTACGCCAGGATCGGTTGAACTGCGCCATCACTCGTGCGCTTCCGGCGCAGCCGTAAGACAGTTAACTGTGCAGAAATTAATATGTTGCTTGTGATGCAAAACTTGAGGATGACGACGGTTCCCAAGGTCTTGTAAAATGCTCCGGATAATTCTTTCAAATAGTGCTACTGCACCGGAGCAGTTCTCAACCTCATTCCGGCGCACCCTCGGCTGAAACACGCGGAAACGATTTTCATTCGTCATCAGAAGTAGTCTGAGAGGATCCAAAAGACCTTTGTTCGACATTGAGGCTGTCTCAGAGGCAATCCAGACAGGGAGAGGAGGGGAGTGGTCATTGCATGAAGAAGGCATGATCTACAATGAAGGGAGGGAGTGGAGGAGGGGTGTGGCAGGTGTCAAGCTGACATACTCACAAGGTGAGGGAGTGTGAAGCAGACATGCAGGCAGGTGTGAAGCAGACATGCCCATAAGATGGGGAAAAGTGAAGGATGGGTGTGGCAGGTGTGAAGCAGACATGATCACAAGGTGCCGGAGAGAGTGGAGGAGGGGAGTGGCAGGTGTAAAGCAGACATGCACATAAGATGGAGAACAGTGGAGGATGGGTGTGGCAGGTGTAAAGCAGACATGCTCAGAAGGTGCAGGAGAGAGTGGAGAATGGGTGTGGTAGATGTGGAAGAGGTATCCTCACAAGGTGAGGGAGAGAAGGGAGGGGGGGTATGGCCGGTGTGAAGCAGACATGCTCACAAGGTGAGGGGGAGTGGAAAAGGGGTGTGGCAGGTGTGTAGCAGACATGCTCACTAGGTGCAGGAGAGAGAGGAGGAGTGGAGTGGCACATGTGAAGCAGACATGATCACAAGGTGCAGGATAGTGAGGAGGAGGGGAGTGGCAGGTGAGAAGCAGTCATGCACATAAGATGGAGAACAGTTGAGGATGTGTGTGGCACTCCCTCCACAAGTGAGGGGGAGTGGAGAAGGAGTGTGGCAGGTGTGAAGCAGACGTGATGACAAGGTGAGTGGGGAGTGGAAAATTGGTGTGGCAGGGGTGAAGCAGACATGCTCAGAAGGTGGGGAAGAGTGGAGGATGGGTGTGGCAGGTGTGAATCAGACATGATGACAATGTGAGGGAGGAGTGGAAAAGGGGTGTGGCAGGGGTGAAGCAGACACGTACATAAGAAGGGGGAAAGTGGAGGATGGGTGTGGCTGGTGTGAAGGACACAGGCTGACAAATGAGGGGAGGAAGCTGAGGGGGCGTGTGGAGCGGGCGTGCCGACCGAGGAGGTTGTAGTTTCTTTCCAGTGTGCCGGCTTCGAGGCGAATTGTGCTATGTTACGCAAACACCGCGTACAGGTGTGCGTCGCTGTGTGCGTGTGTCTGAGTGGGTGCGTGCGTGTGAACTCGTGAGCTTACGGATGCGTAGGCGTGTGCTTGTCTGTCAGCGTGGACGAGCGTGTGTGTGCGCGTGCGTGTGTCCGTCCTGTGCGCTCGCGTGTCAGCTTTTGTGGTCGCGCGTTGGAATCTTAGACGGAGGTGTTGATTCCCAGAAGTTGGGCTGGCAACGGTGACTGCGTCGTTCTCTTCTGTGTCTGCGCTGTACGTGTGACGTCAACGCCATCGCTGGCGTAGTCGAACATGCAAGAGCAGCGAAAACTTGCAAATTCATAGGCAAATTTGGCTTGAAACGAAAAAAAAAAAAGGAAATCCAGGGGTGTCTTCTTATTACATCTGCTCGTCGAACTGAGCCTCAACTCAGCTGACTCGTTTGAAATCGCATCCTGGAGCGATCCTGAACGCAAGACCAAGCTGGAAACAGTCACCTACTTCGAGTTTCGATGCGTCCTTGATGACATCTTCCATTTTGTTGTCTTGAAGCCGTCGACACCAGCACTTTTTACTGGTTTTTTTTGTGGCGCGGGTTTGCCAGAAGACCAAAGCTCTGGGAAATGCCAAAGTCGTAGTTCGTCACGAGGAAGTAGAAGAAAGCCCGGTCTGGTATCCCCCCCTTCCCCGAAATTGGCACCGTCTGCCCAATCTCCCGATTTTGGCACCGCCAAGGCCAGAGTCTTTAAAGGTCACGCCTGAGCCGCAGGCCTTCGCGGGATGTTCTCTCCTTGTCCACGCGCACACACGCACGACGCACGCGCGCGCACACAGGATGCTTGAGGAAGCATACAGTAAATCTGCCGTATTCAGCACGTGCGTACTAAGGTATGAGTGCGCCAACGAAGGCTGCTGCGGCAGCAGTTTTAAGGCCTAGTGCGTGCGTGTGTGCGTGCGTGCGTGCGTGCACGCGCGCGCGCGCGCGGCAACGAAAAAAAATGTGAAGTAGCGCGCGCTCTTTGTCAATCTGTCGTTCATTAATTGAGAGGAGCTTTTTGTTACCTCCCCTCAGTCGTCAAGAGCAAATCAGAGTGTTCACATTTCTTTTTGCAAATCGGAACACAAAAAAAATATTAAAAAAAATTAAAAAAAAAAGACAACTCAGCCACCTCGTGAAAATAACAATATTCGAGGAGGAGGGAGGAGAGATTAGTTCAGAAGAGTCAAGCTGCCTTCCCCCAAATTGGCAGGTGACTTTTTAAAGTTTTGTTTTTTGAGCAAGGACCAAGAAAGAAGAAAAACCGAGCAAAAATGAGCAGCAGCAGCAGCAGCAGCAGCAGCAGCAGCAGCAGCAGCAGCGATCCTCAGTTCGCGATGCCGTCGAGCTCGCCCAAGAAGGAGTTTCGCGTCGACTTGAGCATCCTCAGGGAGTCCTTGGCGGACGCCGAGAGGATCGTGCAGAGACAGATGAGTGAGCAGAGGTCGAGGGGAGGCGACAGCCACGGCGACAATGCCCACGGCAACGGACAGATGGGCCCCATGGACAAGGCCAAGAAGACGGTGCCCTTCGTGCCGCCCAAGCAACTGCTGCTCTACTTGGTCAGGTGAGGACGTCGAACAGAATTGGGCGAAGCGAGACACTTGGCCGTTGGCCAAAATATTACATAAATTAACGCAGTTCAGTTCATGACTTAATTAGGTAAATTAATACAGCCCGGTTCAGGGAAATATTAGGCGAAGTGACGAAGTTCGCTTTATCAAAATATCACACCGAAGCGAGGTCTCGGTTCTTGAGAAAATGAGCAGCCAAAGTGAGGCAACTCATTTAGTCAAAAATTAGGCAATGTGATTCAACTCGACTCGTGGAAAAATAGGGTAAGTAAATAATAAAATTAGGCAATCCGATTGCATCAAAAGTGTGCTTAGGTTTTTTGTTCACATCAGCCGATTGTTATCGGTTGATGTGAGAGAAAAACTAGGCAAGGTGGCCCAGTTGCATTCCGGGGTCTACCAGTACTCCACCCCACCCCACTCGAGCCCGGGGGCCGGGGGGCGCCGGCCGCGCCCCCCCCCCCCCCCGGCCCGCGCCGCGACCGGCGAGGGGGGGGGGGGGGGGGGGGGGGGGGGGGGGGGGGGGGGGGGGGGGGGGGGGGGGGGGGGGGGGGGGGGGGGGGGG
>JAAUXU010096116.1_pt1 | contig 23028 bp, 8 predicted proteins | sample 7278151 | NCBI WGS metagenome assembly JAAUXU01 (sample SAMN14350113, study PRJNA611818) | marine sediment metagenome | isolation source: surface marine sediment (1.8m) | place: French Polynesia: Moorea | collected 2018-08 | reverse complement strand
TTGACTAGGCTGTCCAACTGGTTGACTAGGCTGTCCAACTGGTTGACTAGGCTGTCCAACTGGTTGACTAGGCTGTCCAACTGGTTGACTAGGCTGTCCAACTGGTTGACTGGACAGTCAAAATGGTGAAGCCCCAGTCCGCCTGAGCCTTTTTCTCTCTACGAGTCCCCTCCAGAAGAGTCATCCTTGATCTGCCACGTCAGCAGAGCATAAAAAAGCATTCCTCTGGGCAGAATGAAGAGGAGCAGGGGGAATACATGTGTTGATGTGACTTCCCCACTTTGCCTGTGTGAGCACAGCCCAAGAGTCCGTGAAGCCTCAGATTTATAAGGTCTGATCCATCATTTGCATACCTCTCCATGGCCATCGCCCATGACCCAATATAGCCATGGACATGAGCAAGCACAGGATGAAGACCTGCTGCGTCCTCCCCACTGAATAGACACAGTTGAACTTGGAGTCCTTCTCCGCATCTCCTCTCTTTTCATTGCTTCACTCTTGAGTTCCCTTCAAGAAGAAGAAGGAGATGAAAGACAATGAAATTCATTGTCTCACCAAGGCTGCCAGAAGACGATGCCAGCTGAACAACGAAAGTGTAAACAAAGGCAGAGAACAACTGCGGGATGAGTGAATGCTCACGGGTCGAGCAACCGCAACAGGGGGAGAGAAGGCACATTGTGTGCGTGCAGTCGGCCGACTTCAGGTCGGTGGAGCCCCTGGAGGCAGGGCAGCAGGCCTGCAGTGGCCTCAGAATGCCACTTGATCGGCTGCAGGCGTCACATTGTCCATGTTGATCACCTGCAAAGAGTGCAGCAACGTCAGTCGATGTTCTTTCTGGTGGCTGATGGGCCTGGACAGTCCAGGCCTCGACTTCAAGGCCCGCTGTCAGTGCACAACAAGGCAGTTGGGCCTCCTCCTCAGTGCACACACAAAGTGAATGCCAGATCTGACGTCAAAGTCTTTGCCTCATTTTCATGCTGGAAAAGAAACCACAGCTGGACGTTGAGGCCAGCAGAAGATCCAGGAACGTCCAAGGTTCTTCATTGTCATAAACCCCCGGAGATTCCCGGCAGGGGAAAAAAGTTTCCAGAACACGACAAAGTTTCCTGGGTGGATGGGAAGAAATGTCTTTGGTCGTTCTCTCCAGATTGATGCCTCAAAGAATCGTGATTGGAATTTCCTCACTTCTTCCTCCCCCCAATTTCTCCTGGTGAAGCTTCAAGGGGCCCCTTCCTTCGCACCCCCCTTTTGTTCATGTATGCGCAGCCAAAACATTTATCATCTTGGCCCTTTTCGGGCTTCACATATTTTTTTTGCTTACCTGCTTGTCTGGTGAGGGGGAAAACTCGTGTTATTATTCCCTCTTTTTTTTTGGCTCGCTCTCTCATCAAAAATAATTTTCCCATTTGTCACTCTCACCTGAGGATTCTTCCAGGGTTTCCTCTCCCTCTCTCCAGCGTGCATGGGAATTTGCATGGGAAATACGCAGTCACGATTGCATTTTTTCGTCCTCCCGCGTGCAAAATGGACCCTATTCTTTATTGTGATTTATTTTTGCGAGGAGCATCTGAAGTGTAATTAATTAGCAGATTTTTCCAGCGCTCACGCACGCACACACGCGTGTGCGCGCGCGCGTGCATCCCCAGTTCTAAGCACAGCGCAGGTAGTTTTTTGCCCGTTCTTTTGTGATCAAGCTCGTTATGACTGCAGGTGATTAATTAACGTCACCTGGTGGAGGAAGCAAAAAGAATCAGGGATTCCTTCCATGACTCGTCTTTTTTTCTCCTCCCAGGCCCGACTCAAGTCAGGCGGGCTCGAATTCTTTCGAGTGAGTCGAAGCAGGGGAAATCGCCGGTATCGTGGACTGAATCATCCCCCCCCCAATAATTCCCCCTCCCCTCCCCCCCCCCGAGACCGTTGGGTAAAGCTGCGAATCACCTCTAATTCACTGTCAACTGAGACAAAAACAGATCACCAGTGAAGTGCATGGACGTCAGCCCGACCCGGCCCGTCGGGCCGCCTGACTGCGCATCCCTACACTCCTTCTGCCCCAGCGAGGCCGTCAGAAAAACTCTTTGGTCGGTCTCGACATATGGGAGATGGACAGGCGGATATGGCTTTATTTGGACGATGAAAGGGGTTGAGGAGAGGGGGGGGCCAAGGGAGACGTCCCATGAATCAATTCTTCGCCGCCGCTAATTGGCATCTTTCTCTAAAAAATCCGATTTATATCAAATCGGCCCCGCTTAAAAAACCCGGTTTAGGCGCGTATAAACTTCATCTCTTAAGTCTATTCCCTGAATGAAGTCTATAAATGTGCAGGGTTAGTTTTTTTTTTTGCTTGCAAGCTGAAGGAGTCAAAGTTTTCAGCCTTAATAGGCCGGGTTTTTTAACAAGTTTGCTTGCCTTATTTACCTTGGCTGGCGGAGCCATAAAGCAATTTCCATCCTTAACGGAAGGAGGGGGGAGGGGGCATAAAAATCCGCTTCTCTGGGCTTTTTAATTTCTGGTGGCAAAAGCAAAGAAGACGGGGTCATAAAGTCGAGCTGCTCCATTGGAACAAGATCCAATTGGGTGAGGTCTCTTGAAGGCGGGGGCCAAAACAACAACAAGTGGGTATTATTTGCACATGCACAGACCAAATGGCAACAGCAAGAAGTGTTTTAGCACCTGCAATTCCTCAATTCGCGCCACTGCAGCTACTTAGGAAGGTGCAAAGTTCCGCCAGAGCTTGTTCATCATGTTGGGGCTTCTCTCGGCCGACCCGTCGAACCGGTTAACTCTTCGGTTCAAAGTCCGCTTTCGACTGAACCATTTAAATCCACAGGTGGTTGACCAGTTCATCTGGGAATGGTCAACCAGTTCACGTTGTGAATGCTTAACCTGTCTGTGTCGTTGGTGGCTGGTTAGACTGGACAGCTTAGCTGGCTGAGCCTTTGAAGGTGGCACCCATGCGGTGTCAACCAGTTGAATCCGATTGCCTCGGATAGCCCGGTTGAGCTCACATGCCCAGGCCCGACTTGAAGAGCTGCCTGCTCAGGACCAAGGTGAGGAAGAAGTGACAGGAGGAACTTTCGTCAGTGTTGACCAAGGTCCCAATTGAGACCCAGGTGTGAACCGTCCATGCACCTGTGGTGTGCCAGAAGTGCATGACTCTGTCGACCCAGGCTTTTGCACTCAGTTTGCCCAACACAATGTGTGTGTCAACAGAGCCTCCGACGTCGGGGGCGTGAACGACGATCACCTGCATGGAGTCGATCACCCACACCCAATCACGTGGCCGGCAGGGCTGCCACTGGCCGCGTCCACCACGTCCAGGGCGGCGGCCCCCAGGTCGGTGGCGGAGTCCAAGTCTCTCGGCGTCAACGCCGCCTATCATTTCCCATTTTTCTCTGCTCTCCGCTTCTTTTTCCCCACATTATTGCGTGTCCGAGCCAATAAACGTCGGCAATAAAGACCATCAGGAGTGACCGCTTCTATCGGGAGGGGGAAAAAATTTAAGGGAAAACAGCGATGCTTTTATCTCCGCTGTCATTCTCGCTTACAAAGTGTTTGGCCGGGGGAAAAAAGTACAAGCAAATTCGACAAACTCAGACCAAGAGTTTTTTTTCCTCTCTCTCTCTGTAAGTTCATTTTTTTTACGGGCAAAAAAACCCTCATCTCGCTCTTATCGAGTCGTCGTCGCCGTCGTCGTCGTCGCCGTCGTCGTCGTCGCCGTCGTCGTCGTCGTCGTCGCCGTCGTCGTCGTCGCCGTCGTCGCCGCCGTCGTCGTCGCCGTCGTCGTCGTCTCCAACGTCGCCGCCGCCGCCGCCGTCGTCGTCTCCTGCCCATTCGCTGACTCCCTCCTCTTCCCATATATAATTTGAGGCAAGAGACCGTGAAGAGAAAAGAGGCAAAGTCCTACTGAGGCCCCGACGGAAAAAAAACCCCGGCCGGTTGGTTTTATTTTACTGCCTGGCTTCCAATTATGCGGTTGGTGACTCCAACCAATTCATTTGACGATCTATTTAGGGCCGCAGCCGACGTTATCTGGGCTCCCCTTATTTTATTTTCCAAAAAAAAAAAAAAAGTTTCCGGCCAGGGTTGCCACGGGGGATTGGTCTGGCCACGAGACGAAGCCCGAGCCGCAAGTCCCCGGGTGGCGTCTGGCGTCCAGGATCACATCTCAAGTGTGTGGCAACCCTGCGGATTCTGCGCTATTTACGACGCACGACTTCTTTTCTTTTTACTCTCTAAACTTTGCCGCTCAAATCGAACAGAAAATGGGGCAAAACTGTCTGTGGAGCTCGTATTCCCTTTTTTTTTTCGCTGGAAAAAAAAAGTTTTAATGTGAGCCACAACTTTATGCAAGGCTGGAAAATGGGCGCGGCCTCTTCCGCCCCCCGCGAATAAAGGCGACAATAAAGCCCAGATAAACGAGCTGTCAAAGGGGGGATTGAATTGGTTTGTCAGCGCGCGAATTTCGTGTAAAAAGGATTTGCCCGAATTTCCTGGGGAGATCAGACCAAATCCTTCCATGCACGCCTCCAAATCAACTGTCTGGCTGAGCGCCTTTTGTGGCCTCCCTGGATGAAGAGCGAATCACTTGTGGTGCGTCAGCGGGGGCGCCGACAAGCCCGACGTGGCAAGCGGGGACCACGAACCGGTCGGCGCCGGCTCCGGTGGCTCAAGCAGTGCGATACCCAAGAATTTGAAGAAGGGACTTTGGGTCTGCCCAAATCAATTCTTTTCTTCCTCCCGAAGCCGCCAATTGACGAAACGACCCCAGGACCAATTTGAGACGAAGATCATCGTCTTCCTGCGGGCGCGCGGGCGCGCACTCACGCACTCACGCACGCACGCACGCACGCAGGCACACAAAGCATTGATGACAGAGCCTGCAATTATCTGGTAGAGGATCTGCTGTTCCTCCTCTCTCAACCTTTTTGGTCTGTTGCTCCACCAGACAAGAGTAGTTGGACAAAACGATCGGGGTCGCCGTGCGCGGCCCCCGTGCGGCTCACGGCCCAGACGCACGCCTAGAGGAGTGGCGGGCGCACCTTGACCTCGCCGAGATGTCAACGAGGCTGTTCACCAGGAGACGTCTTCGCTGGAAATCCGTTAATCACAGCCATTTGTTGGAATAAAAGTAAAGACTTTTCGAGGTCCACGCGACCGCCGGCGTCGGGGACGACGACGACCTTGATGCCCCGGCTGAAGTCGCACTAAAAAGAGCCTGAACTTTTATCCGAGTTCTCTTTGGCGCATCCACCACTTCAGAGGCAGCACAGTAAAATTACAGTCATTTCTCAAGAAATCAGCCCCAGAATGCTCATTATTATTATTATTATTAGTGCCTTGGAAGGAGAGGAACACGAGAACGCGTGGAGAAAAAATTACTTTTCTCCATGCATTTTGCTCATTCAGCATCTCCGCCTCACACTTTTTTTCTAGTTTCAGAGGTCAAAGAGTGGAAGAAAAGTCTGTTTTTTTACTTCATCTCTTAACTATTTTTCTACTTTCCTCCACTTTTTTTCCCTATCCACTCCGATGCTAAGGTAAAATTGGCAAAATCCACGAAAAAAGTATGCAAATTTAACTCTGATCCCTAAAAGCACTTTTTTTGTCCACTCGCAGAAGAAAGAAAAAGTCTTTTGGGGCTGAATGGGTGAAATTTGCTCACAAGGACAACTTTGCTTGTCTTATTTCATGTCAAACAAACAATCTTTTCTTTCACCCTGATCTCTTGTATTAATTCAAAGAGCACTTTAGTGGTCTTCCTACCCAGGGACTCGTTTCACGTGTCCCAGTACGAGACCCGCATGTGTTTGTGCATAGACGAGGGCAGAACTTTCAAGTGTTTCTCTCATTCCGGAGAGGGGGGGGGGGGAAATTGGGCCTGCACTAATGCGTTCTGTCCAAGCCCAACTTACTCATCCACAAGTTCTTGACAGGCGCCTCGGACGAGGCCGAGTGCTTGATGGGCACAAGATCTTTTCTCCTCAACGAGCTGATGAGTTTTAGATTTTTGTTGACACACTTCTGGCTGCTGCAGCTCCTCGGGGACCGCCACAACCAGGTGTCCACGAAATCGAGTCGAACACGGATAAAAAAAACATTCCCAGTTGCATCCCATCGGAATCCAAAAATTGGAGTTTCACCACCTAAAGCTCAAAAAGATTCCAATTTCACCACCTAAAGCTCAGAAAAATCGACTTTTACTACCTGAAGCACAAGAGATGTCGGGTTTTACTACCTGAACCACCAAAAAGAATTCGAGTTTTACTGCCCGAAGCACCAAAAAAATTCGATTTTACTCCCCCCCCTTCCTTCAAGCCCGAACTCAAAAGTTTTTCGAGTTGAGAGATCGTCGGTCTGTCTTACAGTCTTACTACTACAGCACTGTAAAGAAAGACAAATGGAAAGATTGTGGGATTCTAACACAATTATGATGTTTGTAACGAAGGTTCCAGCATCGAGGCAACAAAATACAGTCTAGAGGCGGATGCAACACCAAAAAGTAAAAAAATGAACTAAATTTAACACAACGTTTCTCCAGTTCTCTCATATCTTCAAAATATCGTCCGACCCCGATGTCGAACTCAATACTCGAGTGTTTGACCAAACTCGATTTTTTTCTTCAAAATCCTCAAATTTCTGGAAGTTGGAGTACTTGTTTGGAAACACTAGTCTGGAGTGACGCTCGACGGACCAAAAAACTCAGCTGACGGAACTTTCTGCCTTTATTGGCAAGTTCCAGGTCGTCGCTGCCCCAAAATCCTACTGCAGCAGGTAGGCCTGATTGGGCCTGCACACGAGCGCGCGTGCACGCACGCAGGCTTGGGCAAATGTGAAGACGTAGAAAAACATGTTGACACTGCTGCCTTTTCTGTTCCTGCCCATTCTTCTCCCCTGGGGAAAGAAGTTTTTTCAATGAAATTTCGACAAAACGCGTTTATTCTTCGATTACTAAAAAAACACACGCAATTTAAGACAATATCACAGATTTGTAGACTTGTGTTAATCCAAAGGGCTCTTTTTTTGCTACAAGTGACAGAAGAAATGCTCGTAGAAGAGGTGTCATTGGTGAGCACTTGTGTATACAGGATGAGCCAAAAAAAGACCCTTTGCAGCATGACATCATAGCATACACACTGTTTGCTGTGTCGTCATAGCTTTTTTCACCCTTTTTTTGTCTCACTCTGAAGTACAATGATTAAAGAGGCAGTGCAATAGCAAGAGAGAGAGAGAGAGAGAGAGAGAGAGAGAGTAAAAGTAGTAATAACAATCACTAGTGATTGGATGTAGGAGGATGTCGTAACGCTCGATCAAAATGGAAATCAGCTGAGAGTTAACACGTAAGGATGTCTGGCATAAAAACTCCTAGAGATGTCAATAAAAAGAGAGTCGATTTCCCAATCTGTGGGCGCCCTGGAGGCTTCCACAGGGCTTCCTCCTGCTTCCCTTCCTTTCTGGGGGCTTCATCCACCCACCCACCCACAGGGCTTCCCCGGGCTCGCCCACAGCTTCGTGGTCGCAATAAAGATTTTATTTTACTTTATTTTATGAGCCTGCCATGTAGTACCGAGTTCAATGAAATTAACGTGGGTTTCATCATGGCCGTTAAGGATTTTCTTCCCTCTCTCAGCTTTAATGTGGGAAGAGGTGTGTTAAAAAAATGAAGGTGAGATAAGGGCTGAATGAAGAGATAAAGCAACCTCTTTGTTGAAAACTGCCAACTTCTATTTGGCCTCCCCAGATCCTTGGTGGTCTCCAGAGGAAGCTGAGCTTCTCAGTGACCACGGGGAAGGGCAACTCCCACATGTTCATCCCGACAAAGTGGGACGAGTCAATCCTCTCAAGGCTTGGAGAGGAGCAAAAAAGAGCGGGGAACGCACGTTTCTCCTTTTGCCAGATCTTTATTCAAGAGGCAAAGCCTTCAATTACTCTGTCCAAGGCTCACTCTGCTCTCTCCCACAGGCAAGTTACCCCCCCCCCCCCTCCCCCCAAACTCTTCAGCCCCTCCAGATTACCCCCCTTTTTACTTTCCCATGTTTCATACTTCCCGAATAAGGAATTCCCCCCCTTCCTCCTCTCTCTTTTTTCCTTCTCCTCCACTGATGATCATAATGACCCTTATTCGTCCTTCTTGGCTGACTAAATGGCCCCTTCTGACTTTGCGTGCGCGCGCGCGTAGGCAAACGAGGCCTCTCTTCTCCCACATGTAAATAAAAATTGACCTACAAACGAGGTAAAGGCTTAAATGGCCCATCCTCCTCCTCCTCCAACCATCTCTCATATAATGAGGCCTCTCTGGCGAGAGAGAGAGAAAAAAAAATGGGAAAAGGGGATGATGAAGATGATAATGGCCCAAACACACACAAAGATGGATGATACAACAACTTTTAAGGCTTCTTCTCATGTTGTTTTTGCTTCGTCTCTCTTATATGACAATCTTGTTCGTTGGTATCAATTTGCTTCTTCTGCTGCTCCTTCTTCATGCGGCACAAACACCCTGTAACTATTTTTTCCTCCACAATTTTTGTGGAAGCAGCTGCTGTTGTTAATGGACAGGCACAACAAGGAAAACTTCCTTCAGTTCCTGTCTGTCACTGCTTCCCCCCCTTCAAAACAGCTGCACCCTCGTCAGATCACACCAGTTGCAAATTGACACGTCTTTAGTTCACCCCCACGCACTTCATATGTGAATGGTCATGGTTCTGGTCGAGTCCTGCTCGTCGGGGGTGCTCACGCTCTGGTAGGTGCTGCTGCCCAAGCTCCGGCTGCTGGTCACGGGGTGGTGGTAGGTCTCGTACCTGAAAGACTCGTTGTCCGGGCTGAACGCCGACATGTGGTGGTGTTGCTGACTCAGCAGCAACTGCTGCTGTTGCCTCCTGACAAGTTGTTGTTGTTGTTGTTGTTGCTGCTGCTGCTGCTGCTGCTGCAGCCTAACGCCCCGTCTGGTCTTGGCGTCGGGCAGGGCGTAACGCAGCTTCTCCCAGAACTTCTTGTCACCCCACCGGAGGACCAAAGCTGCTGACTTCAGGTACAGCCTGAGATCTGGATCCAAATCCCTGCGAGATGAGAAGTCTCCTAAAACAATGACTATGAGTCTCTTGCGCCTCTGCTTGCTGGTGGCGCGCTGCCTTAATGCCTGGTGTAGGCCCGACTTGAAGTCGTATCTCGACCATTCGGCCTTGAGGAAGTGGTCGGACAGCACCAGGATGGTCCTGCGTGAAGCCTCCACGGCCTGCACGATCGTGTCCGCCAGGTGGTAGGAGCTGCCCTGCTGGGCAGACAGATCACGGTAGAACAGACACAGCTTGTACGGTTGTTGCTGCTCAAATTGATGCTGCTGTAGATGGCAGGCTTCGGGCAGCAGAGGAGGAGTGGGTGGAGGGGGCAGCTCCAGCTCCGGGGCCAGCATCTGGCGTACGAAGGCGTCGTCCTTGGCACCGTGAGCGACGAAGGCGTCAAACAGGGCCTCCTCAGTCTCGTCGGCCATGCCGTCGACGCGGTGGAAGAAGCGTACTCCGTACTTGCTGTAGACCCACAGCCTCATCTCTTCTCGGTACGCGAAAGCAGTGATGAAGAGAACAAGCACCAGGATGCAGGCGGCCAAGACGCCCAAAAAGATGGGCAGGAAGTGATGAAAGAGGCTACTTCTGTCCTCGCCGTCGAGGCTGCTGTTGCTGTTGCTACTGCTGCTGCTGCTGGCCACGCTACTGGCGTCGGTAAGAGAAAGATCCTTCCGCTCCACAGTGGTGGCAGCTGAATTGGCAGAGTCTTCCTGGCAACTGTTGACGTTGATCTCAGTGATCCTGATATTAATACCCTTGTTGTTGCACATGATTTCCAAAGCATCAGTGACCTTGGTCTCGTACTTGTCCAACCACTGCTGGAAATTTCTGACAAATCTGCACTCACAGGTCCAAGAATTTCCGGCCAAGCCAATGCTGGTCAGTAACGGGTTGAAAGAGAGTTGCCACACTGAAAAATCAGCAATCCTGTTTCTGCTCAAGTTGAGGATTCTGAGACTTTTGAGCGCCCTGAACGTGGCATTGTTGACAGAGCTGATGACATTGTCCTGGAGAAAGAGCTCCTGGAGCAGTGACAACCCGTGGAATTCATCTCCTTGGAGCTTGGCAATCTCATTTCCTTCTAGATGCAGCTCCTCGAGTACTTCCAGACCATTGAACGTGTGGTTCTCCACTGAGGAGACGCGACTGTTGTTCAGGTACAGCACTCTCAGATTCTTCCTCCCGATGAAGGTGTGACTCCTCAGCTCTCCCACGTTGTTCCCATCCAGAAAGATTTCAGTTGCGTCCATGGGCAGCTGCTCTGGAAGGTCCCTGAACTCAGTCGACGAGCACTCAGCAATGTTCTTGGCCCAGGTGGTGTCATGATAGCAGGTGCAATTAGCCGGACAGGTCATCTCACAATCACAAGCGTCGTAGTCACAACAGTGACAGAGGGCAAAGCAGTGAGTCTTGTAGGAGCAGAGGAAGTCTTCAGTGGCAGCATCCACAAGGGCCACGAAGGATGCCTGCTTCTCCCTGGAGTGCAGCAACTGGCAGTAGATGGACTCCAGGTCAGCCACGAAGGGCAAGGACTGCAGGCTGCCCACGTCCAGGCTGTTGATGGTCTTAAACCAGGCCATGTGGCAGTCACAGCGGATGGGGTTGCCACCAAGGAAGAATCTTGGCTGTTTGTGCAGGGCCTCGATATCACTGTCACCGCTTAGCTCCGAGGAGAGCCTCAAGGAGTTCCTCTCTATGCTTTCCAACCTGTTGACGCTCAGGTCTACTTTCTTCAACGTCTTCTTCTTGAAGAACGTGTAGGGAACCAGCGACGCAATCCTGTTGTCGTTGAGCAGAAGGGTCTCCACACCGTCAGGGATGTTCTGAGGGCCCAATTCAGTGATCAGGTTGAAGCTGGCATCAATGTGAGTGAGTTCTGATTCTGCTTCCAGTGAGAAGTAGTTCTCCAATGCTGTCAGCTTGTTCTGGTGCAGATCCAGCCATTTGAGAGTCTTGGGCACCATGGCATAGTCGAATATGGCGATCTGATTGGCAGACACATTGAGCCACGAAAGGTTAGGGAGGTCGTGAAAGAGACCATCGATTCTCTCCAAACGGTTGCTGTCAAGCCTCAGGGCCTGGAGTGGTTTGTTGCCAGCCAAAGCTCCTTTCTCCACTGAAGTTATGGCATTGGCTGAGAGATCCAGGACCTGCAAGGCTGGCAGTCCTGAGAGCTGAGAGGAAGAGACATTGCTCAGTCTGTTGCCGCTGGCCTGCAGTCTCCATAAAGCAGATAGATTCATGGCTGTCAACTCCTCCAGGTAATTGTGACTGACATCAAAAGATTGAATGTTCTGCAGGGTTGCCACAGGAGGTGGAATCTCACCTCTGAGGCGATTGTGACTGAGGTCAAGCACTGTCAGACGTGACCCGTTGGGGAATATCTGGCTTGGCAGTTCCTCTATCAAGTTGGAGTCCAGCAGCAAATGTGAGAGCAAAGGCATCCTGGAGAACATCTTGTGAGGCGAGAGACGGCCTGCAGCCCCGCCCAGCTGATTGTGGGACAACACCAGTGAGGTCAGCTTGGGCAAAGAAAGGACTGGCAATCTTGCAAGCTTGTTGTGCCCAAGCCTCAGGGACTGGAGACTGTCCAAGCCCCTCAGAGCTGCTGACGTCTCCACGGAGACTATCTGGTTGCGACTGAGATCCAGGGAGGTCAGGGAGCTGAGTCTTGTGAGTAGCGGAAGACCAAGCGAGGCCAGCTGGTTGCCTGAGAGGTCAAGGACTTCCAGGGTGTCTCTGAGGGGAGCGAAGAGGCCTCCAGGGAGGTATGAGAGGCTGTTGTTTGCCAGGCTGATGCGTCTGAGGCCCATTGCCTCCCTGAACAACTCCTCAGGCAATGAAGACAAGACATTGTTCGACAGATCGAGGAACACCAGACGCTGCTTGTTCAACAGGACGTTGCCCTTTAAGTTCTTTAGTTTGTTGTTGTTCAGTCTGAGCTCCTCCAGACCGTTGATGTCATTCAGCTCCGGCCCGACCAGCGAGAGCCTGTTGAAGCTCAGATCGATGCTGGTGAGGCCGTGCAGGCAGTCGAGACCTCCGCCGAGGTCGGTCAGGGAGGCCACCTCATTCCTGGACAGATTGAGCCTCCTCACTGAGGTGAGGGGACAAAGAGCTCTTGGAGAAAGGCCTCGGACGAAGTTGCTGCTCAGGTCCAACTCCCTCAGCCTGGACAGCCCAGCGAAGGCTGCCTCATCCACATTGAGAACTCCAGCATTCCTGGTCCTGATCTGCAACGACCTCAGTCTCTCCAGGCCCGTGAAGGCCCCCGCTGGAAGCCTCCTGAGGCGACAGCCGTCCAGTTCCAGGCGCTGCAGCAAGGCGAGGCTGCTGAAGCCGTCGGGCTCCAGACGGCTGAGGACCGAGTCCCTGCACCGTACGGTGAGTCCCAGCGTGTGGGCCGACGGCACCACCGAGAAGTTGGTCTTCTCCTGGGCCGAGTTGATGGCCGACAGCGAGCAGATCAAGTGGAGGCCGCCCTTAATGGGAGTGCTCACGCAGTCATTGGGCACCGGCGGCCGCTGGCTTGTGGCAGCTCCCGCCAAGAGGAGGGTCAGGAGGACGCACAAGGCCTTTATCATGATGCTTTTTTTTTCACATCATGTGCGGGAAGTCTATTCTTGCGATGCTGACATCAGGAATCTCAGCCGACCCCATCTTCTTTATGGTGGAGACCATTGAGGCTTCTCTTTCTACCCGATCACTTTTCTTCTCATCTTATCTGGGAAGTGGCGGACCGTGTGTGAGACTGAGAAGGCCTGAACGGACCTGCAAAGAAGAAAAAAGACCTTTCATTACCACTTGAGTACACTCTGGGATGGGAGGGGGGAGGGCTGGAATTTTAGGCTGGAAAGTGGGCACAGCCTAAAAAGTCGGCCTCTAAATTCTATGCCAGATCCGGCACTCCAGTGCTTCCGTATAATTAATGCTGCAGCATCAAGAGAGGCTCTCCAGAGGATTTTCTCCTCACTTTTGAAAGTTGTACCAAAAGATCTCTTCTTTTCCCAGAAAAGAAAAGAAGTTAACTATCTCAGTTTCTTCTCCCTCGAGGGCGGATTTCTCGCCAATTTGTGTTGGATTAGACCACTCCTTTGTGAGTGTGCAGACAAAGTGCGTAGGCAAAAGCAGCGCTCGCACTTGACACTTTTTCCCCATCCCTCCCGACCCGATCTTCCCGCCGTCGAAGTCACACCAGAGTTCAAACGCTTCTTAAGGCCGGGTAGAGGAATTAAATCAGCAGCCCCTGCGAGCAAGATTGGACTTTTCAGACCTCCCCCTTTGAAGACAGGGTGTTCCAGAGAAAAAAGGGGGAAACATCATTAATTTCCCCCCCCCTCCTCGAGGCCATTGTTGCACACAAGTCTTTGGCAGACTTTTTTGTTTGTCTACAGGCTTAATTTTTCTCGGGCGTCGACTGAAATTTGTCCGCACGTACAATTAATTCCTCCTCCCCCCCTCTCAGTTGACAAATAACCCATTTTTGGGGGGGGGAAAAGTGAGACGGCGAAAAAATAAACAAAAAATTAGGCATCAGCATCCATTTGGGGAGGAGAAGAAGGCTGATGATGACAGACATGAAGCAAAGGGTTAACTCAAGGTGTAACTTGACAGGGTGAAGAAAAGAGGGGGGGGGGAGAGAGAGAAGCTCTTGAAAATGCCATGTCTTTATTGTCAGCACTTTTTTATGGCACTTGCTTTTGGCACATTACAGGCCAAACTGCTGCATTTGGTGCGAGCATCTTCATATAAGTGGAGAGAACAAGATATTTTCTACGCATGAATGACTTGGAGAGGAAAGAAATCCTAGCTCAATGGCCAGAGAAGATGTGCCTTTTGGGGTGCCCAAATTGGTTGGAAAGTTTTTGCCTCAAAAAGCGTCCAGTTGGGGTGTCTTTGAGCGTCCGCGCATATGTGTGACAAATATGGCTAACGAGACACTTGGGACACGAGACATATTGGGCTCATCACGGATGAAGCGGACTTGATTGTGCGACAAACTCGACCGGACACACGGGGAGGGGAGAAGAACTTTCTCCGCGTGTCTGGCCGAGTCGATGGAATCGTGCCCATTGTCTTTGACACCGGAGAGGAGGTCCCATTTTTAGAGGGATGGAGAGTGAAAAGTTCCACCTGAGGACGCGTCCTCACTAGCTCGACTTTTCACCGGCCCGATCAAGTTGCTCGTGCAAACGCTCCTTAAGCCAGTGAGTTTGCTTACTGGCAACTTTAGGAGACCTTTAGTCTCCTAAAGTCACTTACAGCGAAAAAGTCGCTTAACCCATCATTTCAGCCAATGAGGAGAAAAACAATTTTCTATTGACGGCTCTTTGCAGAAGTGCAAACACATCTTGCATACAGTGGAGCCTCCGTGTGAGAACCAGGGCCTGATTCTTTCGTCGTCTCTCCGAGGCCACTACTTATGCGAGGCGTCCACTGTAGTAGTGACCGCGCCAGCTGGGTGACAAACTTGACGTGTCCCGTGTCCCCGTGTGGGCATATCCGGAGTCCACTGTTATACTGGTCATTGGTGGGACTTGACGAGCTGACACAGCTTGACTGAAAGTGAGGCCTCGTCTAGGCCTCGTCTGGGCCTCGTCTCGGCCAGGTCTCGACTGTGCAAACCTTTTGACAGTTTGGGGATAGAGCGGATGAGTGCATGACGCTGTCAGCCACTTGAAAAGTGTTCATACTGGGCCTGAACAAACAAATCGAGGCGTTCACATCAATACGTATGTTCACTTTTACGGGCAGATGCGATGTTTTTCACGTTTCAATGTATGATGTGGTGAAAAAAGTCAGACTTTTTGTACGTTGGAAGTTGGTGTGCGACAGTTTCAGCCATGATCACCTGCCTGCAACGGTTTTGGCAAGTTTGCTTTTTTTTTTATCTGCACTGCTCTGTTTGTACTGGTGGGGGGAGAGCAAGAAAGTTGCTGCAGCCTCAGAACAAATGGTTCGACTACAAAAGGAATAAATTAAGTTTTGTTCAGCAAGCTCTGCTGTATCTCTTTTACTAAAGTCACTTTTAGCTGTGATGATCAATAATGGCGCTGTTGGACTCTGTACTTCTGCACCAAGTTTGTTCAGACGCATCTCATTCAGATATTTTTTTTTAGGAAATGTGGGTAGTTTTGATGCTTATCGACCTGCCATTTCTGCCATCAGTGATGTTCACTCAAGAGTGCAACGAGGCTGCTGCAGCCTCTGTCTCCGTTTCCATGTCCTGCCCCGAGGCCCAGCTGTTCAGTGCAGCACGGAACCGTGCAGATCGAGATCGAACGGGATACGAACGGTGGCCAAGGTCGTCGTCGTCGGCAGGTAGAGGCAGATGAGCGCGTCTGGCAGATCAACGGCCGAGTGAATTTGCAGCACATCCCACCTATTCAGTCGTGGAATACATGAATAGTCTGCCAAAGAGCAACGAACGCACTGTGCTGCACGCATTTCACCAATGACACGGCTCGACGTGCAGTGCAGTCGGGCGCGCTGCGCTGCATGGGTGCGAAGGTGGTACCTATTCCAGGGCTCCATGTAGCTTTGTTTTATTAATGAATTGTTAAGCTTAGGCTCACTTGACGCAGGAGAGAGATGATTTGTTTGACAACAAATAAGAAAAGTCATTCTCATGAGCAAATTTCACTGACTCTTGAGTGTGACGAGAGAATTAGGGTGAGAATAACTTTTATGAGAATCAGAGTGACATTTGCGAGCGAGAATAACTCTTAGTTTTTGTCAAACATGTAATTTTCCTTAAGTAACTGACTTTTTCCACTGTCCATTTGCTGTTGCGTTTCCCCCCCCCCCCCCAAATCAGAGCCAGAATATGAATTTTTGTCCAGGCTTGACAGCAGGAAAATCAGTGAGAAAGACTTTTTCTCCCTGATTTTGAGCGAGAAAAGTTCGGTTAGTTAAAGGAAAATCATCTATTTTGCCCTCCTGTAGAGCTTAAGATGTGCAACGATCCCCCAGTCTTTTTCTTTATCACTTGGTAAAGTGTGGACGCGCCCTAAAGCGAGAGAGAAGTCCAATAATTTTTATTCTGGTCGTGACAGAGTCATGAAGTGCGTTTGTCTGTCCGTCTGTGCGTGTGTCACACTCCACGGTATGAAAGGAGGTTCATTACCCATCCTCTTGCTCTCCTCCCTCTCGCACCCGAAGCCCTTATAAGTCCAGACCCCCCTCGACAGCAGCTGCAACGAGCCAAAAAAAAAAGGGAATGCGTAAAAATCAGCGGGTGGCGGCAGAATTTGGATGACAACGAGGGTTGCGCTCTTTTTGCTCTGCTTTCTCTGTGTCTCGTTAGGCTGCAAAGTAATGGGAGCTTAAGCGCAGAATGACAAATTCTCGGGTGTCCTCGCATCTTCGCTAAATTGACGCAATTTCTCGTCGGGTTTGTGGCGAAAATGACGCGCGCGTTGTTCCCGGGGACCACAACAAGGGGCTGGGCCCGTCTCAGTCCAGACAGGGATCGTGTGCGCCGCAAAGACGAGCCAGAGGCGCGCGGACGGCGGCTCTTGGCGGCTCAGACGCCCGGTGAAGACCGACTGCTTCATGATCCCATTGTGCGGCTCAGAAGCCGGGAGAACGGATGGGGGAAAAAATACAGTAAAAATAAATCAGGCATGTGCGATTCCTCTCGAAAGATGAGACTGAACGGAAGTTCGCTGGGTGCTTTTAAACAGGCTTTTTTTTTTGCAACCACACATTTGCCCAGATATTCAAGGAGCGACACAAAAGTTCCGAAAGGGTTAAAGAAGGAAACCAGCCCGGAATCATGGGTCATGAAATGGCTGTTGTCGTTTGAATATATAATGTGGTTCTTCTTCTGAGTGTCGGTCTTGCTCACGCTGGGGAACCTTGAGGGAGCGTTTGAACGAGAGCTCAGCCTTCCAGATGACCCTGGCTTGGTTCAGCGACGACGAGGAAGTCCGCCAGTGCAAGCGCACCTTAAGCTACCGCGCTTCACTTTTTTGTGGCTGATCGGAGTGGAAAAAAAAGTTTGTGTAAAGTTACTTTGGTGCTTGTGTCACTTCTGGAGAAAGACGGATTTGTAAGCTTTTCCTGTCTGTTTTCATCCATCCCCACCATCCCCCTCTTACCCCTGGAGAAGAATTACACCCCCCCTTTTCTCAGGCAATCTGTACGTGGAAGCTCCCCCAAGAATTCCCCCCCCTTGTAGCACTTTTCGTAGGGGACTCTCCTGATTCACCGACTGGAAAATTCATTTCAATTCTCTCTTTTTATCATCCACGTTTCGAAGGGAAAGGGGGTGGGTTCCAAGAGAGGGGTGAACTTTACCCCCTCCTTTAGGAACCCCTCTCCGAGAGCCCCTCTTTTCACCCCTGCCAGTGAAAGCTTCAAGCGACATGAAAAGAGAGAAGCATCTGTCTCTCTGCTCCTGTAACAAGCATTCGCACGCACGCGGATCAATACAACCAGTACACGCACGCGCGCGCGCACGCGCTACTTGTGATTGTGATATATCCACTCCCCTGAAGTGAAGAAGAAAAAAGTTGCCGGTGGCGAACTCGTCCTACAACGTACACCCCCAGGAGGGGTTTCACGGATTAAATTTAAAGGGTGAAAACAATCTCGACATAAACCACATAAAGCTGCCTTCATTTATCAGCCAGTAACTTCCTCCATTACGCACGTCGTGAATGGTAACTCTTTCCCCTCCCCCCCTTCTACCCACAGGGTGACTCAAAAGACAACAACAGACGCTCAGACTTGCTCAATCCTTCAAGCGCGTCTCGCCTTTCACCCCGTACAGCGAGAAGAGCAGCAGCAGCAACAACAACAACAACATCAACAACGACAGCAACGCTTTTCTCCCCCGCTATGATAAATTGAGCCTCAGCATGCAGCTCACGAAGAAATCGTCCAATTCGATCGGAGACACGTCCTAAATCTTATTCAGAACATCTCTCTCTGTGAGTGTGTGTGTGTGGGCGTGGGTGTGCGCGCGCATGCTGCACATGTACGCGTGCGTGCGCGCGTGGGTTCAAGTCGGTGCGGAAGAAGCGTAAAAAACCGAGGAAACAACCGAGCCTTAAGAGATTTTGCTGTCAAGATTGTATTCGTGTTTTTTTTTTATTTTTGGATTTGTTGTCTACGTCACTCAAGGCGGAAGAAAGCTTTGACTTCGTACCGTATGAGTGGCTAAGTAAGGCATTATTTTGGTGAGTTTTTTTTAGCCCTCACAATACGAGGAAGAGGAAAAGCAAAGGCCTCTAGAGGCCTGTTCTCATAAATATTCTGCTTTTTTTGTTGTAGAAAGCAAGAAACTGCACTTGAAAACCAGCTCTGGAGACTACACTGTGATGCACGGCGCAGTGTGAGTCAGAAAAAACGGAGTGGAGCCTACAGGCAGCCAGGAAGGCCTGATGACTGCTGGCAACCCTTTTTCTGGCTCACACTGTAAGGCACAGACTTGGCTTAGAGGCATTTATATTTCAAGACTTGGGAGAGAAAAGCTTCTTTCATTTTTCTGTCAAGGGTTCTTCTTGATCTCTCCCTCAAAAGTGAAATTGAAACCACGGTTGCTGCTTTCCCAAAATATTGTGGTAGAGTGGGTTTAAGCTGCTGCAGCATGGGAATTTCCTCCCAAGATCAAGAGATCTGGCAAAAGTTAATCCTCGTGTGCGTGGATCTGGATCTGTTCTACCCCTTCTCCTTTCTACAGCAGAGCAAACACAGCAAAGTCTTAGAAAATAGACAAAAATGTAAGCTGAAAATGTAAAAAGAAAACTCTCACATTTTGTCAAGAAGCCTCTTAAGGACCAAGCATCTTTCTAATTATGCTCTTGAGAGGCCAGCCAAAGTTGTGTGTCTCCCTCTTCTTGGCATCAAAGAACTTCTTCTCACACATACACACTGAGGGGAGGCATGAAGGCCTACTTAGAGGCCTTCTTCTTGCTTCCCTCGTACTCTCTCTCTCTCTCCCCAACCAGACAATCTCTGGAGTGGAGAAACTTGTAGGGCAAAATCAAAGTTTGATTGATTTTGCAAAATCTCAAAATTACACTGAGAGAAGCTTTCAGGCTTTTTGTCCTCTTTTGCGATCTGATTCGTCCATTTGAGTCCATTTGTAGCCGCCAAGAATCCTTTCATCCAGATACGTTTTTCACTTTTTTTCTCCAGTTACTTTCCCAGAAAAGAGAAGGGGGGTCAAAAAGAAAGGAACAGAGACGAAGCATCCGACTGCGTCTCCATTTAACGCACGTCTCCTCGCTGCTCGTGGACTTGGACGAGTTTTCCCGGCCGCTCCAGCCGCACTGGACTCGCCGTCGCCGCCCGGATGGCCCCGGGCCCGGCCTTGGAGGGCCCGGCCTTGGAAGACGCCGGCTAAATGGCGCTTCCACTGTCTCTTTTGTAAAGAGAGGGGAAAAAGTCTTTCTTGTTCCGGAAACAGCAGCACTTTGCTTGAGCTGCCCAAGAGAGCGATAACACACGCACGCACGCGCGCGCACGCACGCGCATGCACGCACGCACACACGCACGCACGCACGCACGCACACGCAGAGAGGAGCTGAGTAACTTTTCCCGAAAAAAGTATAGAGAAAAGTGCTTCTCCAATTACACTTTTTGACCACTCCTGCTTGATGTGCTTCACTTTGCTTGTTTGTGTGGTCCACTTTGCTCCCTCATCTTGTTCTTGGGCACGCTGATGTCGGGCGGCGACAGCCGCTTTGCCGCCGACCCCGCCAGTCTGGTCAGTCCTTTCTCTTTTTGCCAGTGAAATCTGCCAATAATTTATCTGCCAGTGTAGGCACGTCCTTATTTGACCACTATCTGCTCTCCGTTTAATGGGCCATTGATGGTAAGAGCCCCTCTCGTCAATGCTGCCTCGCAAAAATGCTTTTGGGTTGGTTTTTGGGCTGCTTTGGGCGCCCGCCCGCTGGTAAGGACTGGTAAAGGGCCTCTATAAATTATGTAATGTGCTCTGGAGCGAAACTACCACCCCCGGAACTATCGTGTGAGGCAATAGGAAGGGACTTTATGGGCGGTTTCTTTTTGCCTCTTCTGGGCTGGCGCCGTTTAAGACAAGAACGTAAGTAAAATTCTTTATTGAAGCCTCCAGTTTAGGAAAAGTTGTCGGCCAAGAAAGTTTAGCTGTTATGTGCGTGGTAACTTTCCTCCCTTTCCTCCTTCCCCCTTGATATATTGGAAACTATAAAGCTCCTGTTGTCAATGTTGTTCTCTGCTTTGCCTCTCAGCTCATTCTACTGCTCCTGTCCTTTTATTGACAATAGTTGCTTTTCCCCCCCTCCCACCCGCCAAACGACGCCCACTTAAGGGCAGATGTTGCCCGTCTGGGCAGGAGATGAACCCGGACTCCGTCCACGACTTCCCCACGAGCCTGCGAAAGCTGGACCACTTGGCTGACCCGTCCGAGTTCATGAGGAGGCCGCAAAAGGTGTCGTGTTTGCTGCTGGTTTCTTTCCCAGAAAGTCAAATGAGACTCTTTTCCCATATTTCTTTTGCTCCCCCCTGAGGGGGTTAAGACACGGGTGATGGGAAACAGGAAACAAAAACAAGCTTCAAGTAGGAGCCACTTTGTTTTTTCGTCAACAAGTGGGAGCTGAAGTGGGGCATGACTCAAATGGACAAACAACTGATAACAACACACTTCTATTTAGATGCTGGGGCCAGATCTTCTTCGTCGACTCCTTCACAAATGCCACTCAAGCGCATCCAGGCAGCGGGGGGAAGCAGGTGGAGAAGGAGGACTTGGGGAAGCTGAGACGCGTCACAATTAAGATTTAGCGAGCAGAACTAACACCCTGTATCTACTAATGACATCTGGGCTGCAGCGGAGAGAGAGAGAGAGAGAGAGAGAGAGAAAAAACACGCGCGAGCGCGTGAACGCGTTCACCGCCTTCAGCCACGACGACGGCGACGACGACAGCGACGACAGAAAATAAATCAGCGCGTCGGCGTTGACAAAAATTTCTGGGGAGGGAGGGAATTTTCATTTGCTTTTCCCTCGTCCCCCCTCTCTTTTTTTGGCCCCTCGGGCTTTTCTGTCTGAAGCCGCCGCGATAATGGCAATAATGACGCTTAATTATGTTTTCTTTCCACCTGCCATAAAACAATTTTCCCAACACACACGCAAAACAGGAAGCAGATGCCAAACAAGTAGTCGGAGAGCGACCGAGCGAGCCAAGAGGAAGACCAAAAAGTGGGCTAAGCTGCAAGAAAGAGGAATCAGACCGCAATGACGGGGGCAAGGACAAACAGGAGCAGAAGGTCACGCCCAGTCAGTCTGGAGAATAAGACCAAGACAAACGAGGACAGACAAAGGCGGGCAAACAAGAGGAAATGGGCCCAGTCTGCACATTCATCCCGAAAAAAATAAGTCTGCAAAGTCACCAGTCTTTAACCCCTGTGTGTAAAGTGGCCAATCTGTGAAGTCTGTACAGTCACCAGTTAGCAAACACACCTATCTGTAGAGGCCAAGTCTGCAAAGGCCCAGTCTCCATAGGCCCAGTGTTCAAAGGCCCAGTGAGCAGAGGCACCAGTTGCAAGGGAAATTTCAGCCCAAGAGAAATGGTGAGAGAAACAAGTCTGAAAAGAAACTCGAGTGAAATAAATTAGTCCGATTGTGAGTGAGTTCCTGACTTTAATAACCCGACTCTGCCAGACTTTTCTTGTGCAAATGAAACAGTTTTTTTTTTCCTCCGTGTTTGAGGCGTCGACTCGGAAGTCAAGACAGCCAAACAAACACGCGATGAATAATTAATGTTGCTTCTTCATCTCTTGCTTTTCCCACGTTTTCAGAGCGGAGCAAAATAAACATGTCTTTCCTCGATCGCGGCCGATCAGAAGGGTCTGAGGACGCGCTTGCCCTGGGCAATTCGAGGCTGGCCGAGGCCGCGCTCGCAATGGACGACCCGAGGCTGGCCGAGGACGCGCTCCTAATGGACGACTCGAGGCTGGCCGAGGACGCGCTCCTAATGGACGACTCGAGGCTGGCCGAGGACGCGCTCGCAATGGACGACTCGAGGCTGGCCGAGGACGCGCTCGCAGTGGGAACGACCGTAAAGGCCTCAGTCAAGTGATTCCGTGTCAAGTGTCGATAGAGGAAAAAGTGTCTGTCGACCATGACTCACACAGAGGCCAGGGTTGCCATGGCTCCAAACGCTTCTCCGCTCCTTGCCCATCCCCGCGCACGCCTCGCCCGGGAGCCTCTTCCGCCCGTTCTGCCTCAGGCAACCCGACCTTAAGACGAGCATCGCAGTAGCAGCAGCATTTGCATGTCTTCTCTTTGCTGCACTCGAGCAAAGAGAGAAAGAAGAAATGCATGCATGCATAATGTGGAGTAATTGGATGCCGCAAAATGTGAACAACAACACCCACCATGAATATGTAGTGAGCCATTAGGAATTGGGGGTATGTTGGATTGGCCCCCCCTTCCTGCTGAGGTTAATTACCCTCAGGCCAATTTGATACAGTTTGCCTAATCCCTCTTTTCCCCCCTCCCTCCAAAAAAAGAGATCGCTGCTGCCTAAGTCTTCCACAGGGTGTTTCAGCGTGGAAGGAAAGACCGAGCAACTGCTGAAAGTTGGCCGCAGTCACTCTGTCTGGGCCTGGTCTGAGAAAAAAGTGTCTCGCTCGAGGCGTCTGGAGTCATTTCTTAGAGCTTTCATTTACTTTTTATGAAAATTCTAATAGAGCAGTTTTTCTGCACTTCTCTGTATTGGCTCTTAAGAAATACACACACAAAAAAAGCGAGGGCCAAAAAGAGCTTCTCCTCCTCCTGCATTTAATTATCTTTCATCATCATATCAAGTCAAAAAGCACTCCCAGGTTATGAGGGTTGGGGGGGGGGGGGGGGGGGGGGGGCCTCGAGCCCGGCCACGTCACCCATGAAGTCGACCGTGCCTTCGAGGCGGCGCGTGTCGATGCGGATCCGGATGGGGTCGCCGGTGCGGAGTCGGCCGAGGGGGCCGCCGGCGAGGGC
>JAAUXU010051897.1_pt1 | contig 23035 bp, 17 predicted proteins | sample 7278151 | NCBI WGS metagenome assembly JAAUXU01 (sample SAMN14350113, study PRJNA611818) | marine sediment metagenome | isolation source: surface marine sediment (1.8m) | place: French Polynesia: Moorea | collected 2018-08 | reverse complement strand
CTATCCAGAATCATGCTGTCTCTATCCAGAATCATGCTGTCTCTATCCAGAATCATGCTGTCTCTATCCAGAATCATGCATTCTTAATTCAGAATCCTTCATTCTGTATGAAGATTTTGTATCCTATCCAGTGCTCAATATCCTGTCCAGTATCCTATATTGTATCTTGTGTCCCACGTGCTGTCCTGTATCCCGTACTTAATCCTGTGTCTCCTGTCCTGTATCCTAAACTGTACAAAAGAGTACAGAAGAGCAGCACATTCTCCTCTGCCAAAATCGATCCTCTCTTCGCCCCATCGCGATCAACTTTCTCCCCCCCCCCTCATTTTTCTTCGCCTCCCTCAGTTCCTCATTAGCCAGGCGCTTCTCTCTGATCTCTTCCCTTTCTTTTTCTCCTTCATTTAGCTCCATTTTTGTGTCGGTCCAATCAAGCAGGATGAAGAAGATTGCAAGTTCCGCCACTTGCTGATGCATCAAAGATGATTATATACAGGAGAGGTTTAAGCAGAAAATGATTCGTCATGAAGCCGCGTCAGGACGTGGAGCACGTGCACTTGGAGTGGAACCCCGAGAAGTATTCGGACGTGCGGTGCAGTACGTGCACAGAGATGTCCAAGGGTAGTGACTCTATGTTGTGTGTATGTACAAGCTCTACAATGTATGCCAGTACGAAAATTGGCAATTTGGGGGCACCCGCATTGGGTTGGGAAGTGTGACTATCTGTGTGATTGACATTCTGCAAAGGTCACTCAGACATCATGGCAATAGGTCAACAATCATACATATGTATTTTAACAAAAATAAGATAGAGGGTGCACAAGTGTGCCACTTTGATAGGCAAGTTGCAATACATTAGAGGGAAAAGTATGTCTGATTAAGTTCAACTCTCAGGAAGCAAGAGGAGACATGTGGAGAAAGACTGACTCCTCATTTGAGATCAATCTAACATACATTCAGTTCATTGCATTTGGGAAGAGAAAAAGTCAATCCTATTGTGCTGCAGAGCAAAATGAGCAAATGGGATTGGATAATTGATGCATAAAATGAGCACCTAAAAATTGCCATATTGAGTTCGAATTTTCGGAGGTAACACAATACACATAGAGCTAGACTTGCTCCCTAATCCCTAATTTTTCATCTCTAATGTGGAGCCAGTCTTTCTCCACATGTCACCTCTTAGTACCTAAGACTTGAACTCAATCAGACATACTTTCCCTGCTAATATATTAGGACCTGCCTATCAAATTGGCATGCTTGTGCACCCCCTTTCTTATTTTTGTTAAATATGATTGTCGACCTATTGCCTTCATTGCCAAGATGTCTGAGTGACCTTTGCCCAGCGTCAATCACACAGACATTTCACACTTCCCAACTCAATGTGAGTGCCCAGAAGTGGCCAATTTTCGTACTTGCACGTCAAACTGGCACGCAGCATTTGATGATTTCTGACTTTCAGTCTTACGAGCAGACAAAAGCTACGCTCCAACGTAGTCAGAACTCAGAACAGAGAAGAAGACTGTCAATCGCAGTGACTTGGGAACTGTTGGAACTGCGGACATGCCGATGAAACGAGGAGTGACAATGTCAGCACTGCAGAGTCCTTCTCATCACCTCACCGTTCTAGTCGAAGGACACGGATTTTTAAACGTCTTGGCGTAGTCCCTACTTCGAGACACCTCTGCTCGAGTGATTGCTCGCACGTGATAACTACTGCTCAAATTATCCGTACGCTCCTTTAGAAAAGTTACCCTCTTACGTACTGGGCAGTCCTGGCGAACAATGTAAAGCAACATAGGAGAAAAATGTGGAACTGAGAAGACTTTGTAATGTTCCACCCGCAGAACAGAGGACAATGGCGGAGCTTTTGAGAAGAAGAGGAAGGAAGGCATTACACATGTCCGGTCCCAAAAATTATGTGCGAGAAAGCAGAGAGGCAACTTTCCATGCGTCCTTTCAGCTCAGTTGGTACACAAACTGCACGCACAAAGTACATATGTTCATATGTGTACCGCACGGTGCAGCAGCACTCCTCGGCACTCATTGCGCAACAAGGCCCGGCCAGATAGGGTTGGGACAAATTTGGGATGAGGCAATTTGTAGTAGCACTTTCCACCTGCACTGCTTTGTGTACACGAGGGATAAGATTATGTTTATCAGGAAGCCAGAACATGCGCACGCAACCACCCACCTACACACACACACACACACATGTGCACTCGCGCACAGCCACTCTTGTCTAGAATGGTTGCCGCGACTTCAGCGCCGAGCAGTGCGTATTGAGCAAATGGGAAGATGCTCGGGGTTTCGCTAATTTACAGCAATGTCCTGCAGGAAAGATCGGCCTTTATGGTCTATTTTACGGCCTCATATGTTTGGCCGTTCTTTCATTCAAGCCTGAACTGCTGCGGAGCTTCTTCTCTGTAAACATATTTCTCGTTGGTCGCTATCTCTTTGTTCTTTTCGCCCGGAGATTGTGCAACTTTACATAATACAGGTTCTACCCAGCACAGCTGGAAGCACTTTTGGTATGAGACGATATTTTCATAAAAACATGTTTTGTTGTCAGGGGAGGGGAAAGAGCTCAATGTGACTCTGTGTCTTGTGAGTAGCGGAGCTCGGTTCACCACGTCTGATTGCAACCAGTCTCTGACGGATTGGCTAATAGTGCACAACAACCCCCCGGTATGAGACTTCCTCATCAATTGCTTTCGCCATCCATTTCTTTTCATTGTGTGTGGAGTACAGAGGAGCGCTCACGCACGCTGACTGTACTTCATTCCAATGTTTGTAACTGCATAGTACGTATTGCTATACTACAACGCACATCGACTCCTGCGCAGGCACATTTCCCACAGGCATCCCCCCCCCCCGGAAAAAAGTGAGCACCCACACAGTTTCATACACATTTTTCTTATGCACACACTAGTGGGATGTGAGCGTGAGAGTGGCTGTTCATTTCTCACCCACGTGCTCTGCCCCATACGAACTCACATCATGCACAGCACTGAAGCCCGGTGTCATAATTTGATTGCCTCTTCCAACTGCCTCTGCTATGCCCATGTTGCTTTTACAGCCACTCGTCTATTAAGTACCAGCACTTGGTGTACGTATGCTACGGAGCGGTCACGGCCCATATAAGCGGTGCCCAATTTACATAGCGACTCCTCTCTCTTCGCCCATCCCAGATCCAGAATGACACTATGCAGCCAGGGGGTGAGAGAGAGAGAGACCGGAGGGAGGCCTTTTAAAGGGCCTTTCTACGCTTGTTTGATCGTGCCCAGCTTCTGTCGTACAAACAGCAGATGCCTTAATGATAGGCTATAATACACGCAAAGTAGGCCCATAGCTGTAACCCAATCTAATTAAGCAAGTTTTCCTCGAGAGACTTTTTCTTCTTTTTCGGCCAAGGGCAGGCGTTTTTACTGCTCTCCTTTTGCTTTCTCCAGAATCTGCGCATACTTTGGTACATACGTATGTGCGTCGAGGCACGTACGTAAGTGGCATGAGGCTGAGCTCATAAGAGGCGAAGCATTTGAAACCTGTTGGTACTGAATATCGAGGCGGTGATCTGAGATAAAGCACACAAAGAAAGCCAAAGTTGCGCACGATCTGTCAAAGAAAAAAAAAAAAGCGTCTGAGGCACTCTTTATAGCAGACGCAAGGGAAAAGGCTTTTTATGATGACTTTCAAAAGTGAGATTCAGCAGCGAGAGTCGATGCTCGTGGAGAAGACGCGGCCTCGCCTGTATAAAAAAAAGTTTTTCCGCCCTATAACGTGTGTTACCCGGCTTCCTTCCATTTCCGAAGGGGTCCAGAAGTTGGCCCAACCCCTCCAAGGGGCCTTAAAGAGGTAAAAAGGGCCACCTTTTAAGCATTGTTCCTCTTCTTCAGCGGGGCCTACGACAGAATTGAGAGCCTCGTAAAGCCGGTGCATCTGTCGTGTGCCCCGAATGAGTGTCTGTCGCGTGTATCCGGGTGCGTCACCGGCGCTTTAACAGTATCTTTTTCTTCTTCAGCCCGCGGAACACATACATATACGGCATCATCAGTTTTTACACGTGCAAAGGTCAAGGGAGAGGCCAGGTCGAGGTTAATACGAATTCACCAAAGTTTGTCGCTGGAAAGTTTGGCTCCACCCAACGGCAGCGCCTCGGATTTGGTCAAGCCAATAGAGACCGGAGAGGATCCTGAGGAGGAGCAAAAGTTGGGTTCGTCAATCTAAGATTACTTCTGACCTCGAAAGAAAAAAAAAGTTTACCTGTGACCGAACGGACTGGAGGTGGGATGAAAAAATTAGGAGACGATGGAAACATCTGGGGTCTCGATAAAATCGCCAACGATTTTCTTATTCGCACGACACAAGTTGCGTAGGTGACACCGGCTAATTTTGACTGCTCAGTGCAACACGCACATCACGTTGGAGAAAATCGTGTTTTAGGCCTCTCTCAGCACGTATGACGACAACGCAACCAGCCCTTTCAGTGCAGCAGTGCCGAAGTACAGTGTGTCCATACATACGTTGCTGGACCCAACGTAGCCATCAGAGGCCCGACTCAGATCATGGGGAGAAGAGACATTTTCGTTCACTGCCTACGAAAAAGACATTTGTATATGTACATCAGCACAGTACAGACTGGCGAGCAGTACAAGTTCTCCTTGGAGCAACTGTTCGACTTCAAGTCCTCTTCCGACGAAGTCCACATTTTCTTCTTCCTCCTCCTCTCTCGCTCGACCCCCGTAGCAGAGCGTACAAAGAGATAAAAGCGTCTCTAAGTAGAATGGGAGTCAGAATCCATTTCCCAAAGAGTCCTCACTCTCGGGCAAAAAAAGCAGTGATCTTAAAACACTAACCAGTGCCAACGTCGCCGGATCGAGAGAGAGGAAAACAGCAAGAACTCTCTGCACTCCAGTCCCGTTCGTAATGTGTGGTACGTACCCCTCCTGTGGTCTCACCGTATCAAGTTTCTGCCTCTCTCTCGGCGCCTGCGCCGGCGTCAGCGCAGCCCGACACGTTTCTGTGTGTCTGTCGAAAGTTCATTCGTTAGTTGTTCTTTTAAGTTTTAGATAAGGTGCGTCACTCCCGCAGCTTCTTTCATGCGGGCGCGCACGTGCGCAGGGTCCACTTCAGGACAGACTGTGCACTTGAAAGAGAGCAGGACTCGTTGTTGTCCTCGTCGGAGCGCGAAATAGTGCAGTTCTGCGTCATGACCAACTTTTCGGGCGGGAGAGCGAGACCGGGATGCTGTGCAGAGTAAGAAGGGGGGCATGAAATGTATGTACCTGGCCTGTTAAACATGATGCTCTTCTGTTTTCTAGTCTGCCGATCACAGAGAATCCTTTTTTTCTTTTCTTTCTTTCCCAAGATCTTTTTCGGACAAGAGGAAATCTTGCCGCGTATAACGGCCGTGTCTTCAAAAGGTCTTTTTCTTGTTGGCCACCAGCATCCGCAACTTTTATAATGCTAATCATTTCACCCGCCCGAGAAGAAGTGGAAGAACACGAAGAAGTACAAGAAGAAGAAGAAAAGGAACTATTTGGAGAAGCTTTCACGAGTACTTACACCAAAACTTAGTTTGCGTAGGCAAAGAGGATTAGGATTCCTCAATGTCAAGAGCTATAATATTTTTGCCCATTAAGTCGATGAAACTCTTGACACTGGAATGCACGGCGCGTGCAAAACAAGGACTACGAATTAGACGTGGATCTCTCATAAGCTGCAAGACTTTAATCAGATTTACATTGCATAACCTTTTTTTGCAGATGTACACAAATGCATAAAGACCAATTTTCACTCAAATCGACTCCATTAGCAGTCACGACAGCCTCCAGACAGCCGCACAAGTCTTCTCAAGTCGTCACACACCTCAGTGATGGCTTTCAGGTCCTTCAGATTTGGGTGAGATGTCCAATTTGAATGTCTCTCAACTTCGTCCTTCCGGAAGTAGCAGAAGAAGCCTCCAGGAGATCTTCTTTGCTGTGTAAACGGTCGACCGAGCAAGGTGAAACCTCTTGGCAATCTCACTTACTGAATCAGCCGCTGTATGTATGACCTTATTGCAAAAGTAATTTCGTTCACTTTGTTGCTTCGGACACCAGAAATTGTTGCGTACACGCCGGAGAAGTCCTCTCTGTCCCCCCAGAACACGGCCATAAGGTCATAACGCAAGATGTTAGAAAGTGGGCGCTGTTTGCACACACCCTGTAGTCCCCCTCCTCAGCTTTCCCCCCCCCTCCCACCAAATCGAGGAAGCAAAGGAGATGAGTCTCGTTGGCTCCTGCTGACGTAAGAAACGTCTGAGCAAGGAGTTAGAAATGGAGAAAAGAAGTTTCACCTTACTTCCGTCCTCTTCTTCCTTATACTTTTCCCCCCCTCCCCAGTTGATCCCCTCTCGTGAGGACAAAGCCGCAGGCAGGCTGGGCGTCCACCATCACAAAGGTCACCCAATCCCACATACTGTCCTTACTTTTCTTTTGCGTGTTGCTAGAGGGTGTTATGCAGCATTGTTGTGTCGGTACAGTAGGACGACCTTTTTCCCCCGCCCCCTCCCCGCCCCCCCTGTCCAAATAGTACGCAACTCTTGCCCGTAAACACATTCGTCTTTTCCCCACGTCTCCTCGTGGTAAAAAACATTGGTTCAAGAGCAACGCAGGAGTTCGTAGTAGTTCATCTCCCGCTGTTTAGTCTTTTTTTTCTCACTCGCTTCTCTGTCTCTGCTTGGCTTCACCATGTTAAAAGAGGCGAGGCGAGGACCAAAATGCTCATTTTTCTCAACTCTCCTTTTCGCGGCTCCCCCGGGGCGAAGAAACGGGTTAAGGAACGAGGTGAAACGTGAGTTGCGGGACTTTTCACAGCTTTCTCTTTCCGCTCTTCTTTTACTGGCTCTTCTCTGAATGTTGATATAATAAGAAGAAAAATGTACATTTTACGGCGCTGCGGCGAACTTTTCTCTCCTCACCCAGAAAGAGATCTCTGGTTCTTCTTCTGGGGCCTCGTGCCATGGTCACAATTTGCCTAATCAGGTCTGACGATTTGTTACCTGGTCCAAGAACAGCCAGCAATTACTGCAAAGTCTTTATCCCTATTCTCGAGCTCAAGACTCCCCATTTCCGCCTTGGTCATTTGATTGCAAAAGAAGCCTTTCTCTTCCATTTCCAGGGCTGTGAGACAAAGCGGAAGAGGAAGGATTTAGAGCTCCGCAATCGTCTTGGCGAAATTAGTTGAGAGGCAATAAAGGCCCCCGCGGGTGGGCCCTAAGAAGCTCAGAGCAGCAGTGGTCGAGGGGGTTCATTGAAACCTTCATCTGGCGATTCGAACGCAACTTCTTCGCTGCCTTTTTGCAATGGGCGTGACGGGGGAGGCGGAGGCGGAGGAGCGGAAGCAACAGCAACGGCGGCGGCGGCGGCGGCCTCTCGACCTCCTCCTCCTCCTCCTCCAATATCACTTTTCTTCGCGAAGGTCATGGAAGAACTGGTCTTAATCTTGGGCTTGATTTCGGGAGGAGGTGTCTTTCTCACAGTGATGGGGACCGTTTCGGCCGTGTTGGGGATGACAACGATCACAGAGTTACTGTTATTGTTGTTGCTGGTGCCGGCGTTGCTGCTGCTGCTGCCGCCGCTGCCGTTGCCGCTGCCGCCTGCGCCGGAGCCGCCGCCGCCGCCGCCGCCGCCAGATACCCCTCCACTGCTGCCGGCTGGTCTCGTGGGCAGACCTTCGGTTGGGATCGGCAAGGACTTGTCGTCTGCTCCATCTTCTGCCACTCCCGGTGCAAAATGCACTCCCTTGTACTGTGGGGGCGGTGGAAGGATAGACTTGATGGCGTCGTCGGGCTTTCGCGAGGATGTGGATTTTCTCGGGAGAGTTTTGGAACCGCGCGAATGGTCCGGGTGTCTCGAAGGCGGTGGTTGCCGCTTTATGGTGTTGCTATGCTTGACACGAGCCTCCTGAGTCCGATTTGCCGCCGCTCTCGCCGCTTTAACCGTTGATTCATCCCTCAGAAATGAGTCTGCGAAGGGCGTCGGCGGGGAAAGGGCCACGGCGGCTGGTTCAAACGGCGGCGGCTGCGGCCGCTTAAGAGGCAGTAAGTGATGATGGCCCAACTTTCTGAGCGTCGACTCGTGATAACTTTCTTGATCGCCGCCGCTGTTGGTGTCGCTGTCGTCGGTGGGCTGCTGCTTCCTCAAGTCGAGTTCCATCGAGAGTCGCTGGCTACTTCCGCCGGTGGCGGCCGCCACTTCCGCCTCCGCCGAGGTGAGATCGATAAATGAGTTCTGCGAGGTGGACGTCGACGTTCGACCGTAGGAAAAAGGCGGCTGCAGTTGGCCACTCGTGGCAGCACTGGCAGTCATCTGAAACAAAGAAATGGCAACGTCTTTAGCAGGTGTCATCTCAGGACTCGCATTGAAATTTCAAAAGTGGTGGCGCACTCGTGCCTACCAAGGCTCTGACTTTTGGCACGTTGCCCTATAATAGTATTTTTCCGGCGTCTCGCCTCGGCTGCCAATGCAGCTACCTCTACGAAGCTAGTGAATAGGCCACATTATATTTATGCGGCATTTAAGGGTACATCGTTGGTCGTTGCCTCTGCTCTCTCGCTACTGAGAAATAAGGGCGAGGGCGAGCGGATCCTCCCCTTTACCCCCCTCCTCCTTATCACGAGTAAGCACCCTAGCGTGTTTCTTTATCGGATGGGCTACGTAGCGAGCCAGCTCTAGCTGGCTGCCCTACGTGCAGTAGTGTATCTTATAGCTGTATCCAAGAATGCCCCGAGCTCCACTGCTCACCTTGGCTGCTTTGGGCCATTGCATTAGCGGCCACTGGGGCCATTTCCATAAATCTCGCGCCCGCCGAAATTCCTCTCTCGTGCGATCAATAAGAACCGGCAGAAGAGGACTGGAAAAAAATCCCCCTGGGGCGAAAAAAAAAATAGATACTGCATCGCTTTTCTCCGCTGCTGCAGCTTCAGTCGAGGCTGTTCCGACGGGTAAAAAACGAGACTTTCTTATGAGTCACCGAGGGTTAATTAGTGTAAAGGGAAAATAGTTCCCAGGAGGAGACTTGGGGAAAATAGCCATTGTTTATTGTTGCAACCAACGGATAGAGAATTTCATATTAGATAAAAAAAAAGTAGGCGAGTTGGCGGTTGGTCTGGAAGCTTTTGAAAGATGATTATAGCGCCAGGGGTCAGAACTTGGTCGAAATCATTCATCTTTTTCCCTCTCTGCTGCGTTCTTTTCCAGGTTGTTTTCTCTTCCCTTCCCCACCATCTTCTTCCCCCTCATTCCCATGTTCACGATGCAATTCTGTTGATGGGACTCTCACTCTCCCCTCGTGTGAGGCTCTCCTCCCTCTACATTCAGGGCAGTTTTTCATCATTCGGCCAATCTTGCCCAGTATTAACCCCATATGAAAAGGAGGGGGGGGGGGAGGAGGAAGCTCTGTTGTAAGAACCCGGGTTTCACACCGGGCTCGCTACTTTAAGAACCTTCCTTCTCGAAAAAAAAGATGAAGAGGAAACGTGGGAGAGGGATAAACTGCCATCGGGTGGGGGACAGCGCGAAAAGCGAGAGAAAAACGACGTCACACTTAAATTAGTGACTTTGCCTTGCCAGCAGATGTGTCTTAACTGATGGAGTGGAGAAGATGCTGCACCCCATTGGTTTACACAGCATGCTGAATCGACTTAATTTCCTGCTCCTCTGGATCTTCTTCTGGAGAAAGCAGAGATTTAGATGTTTGAGTCAACCTCCCTTCCCACCCACCCACGGGCGCCCATTTTTTTGACACCCCACCCCATTTCTGTCACTACAGAAGAAATCTTGCAAAGAAACCGAAAAAAAGGGGCCTCCCACAAAGCCCGCAATAAGTCAACGTCATCGAAGAACAGCAAACAGCTACCCGTTGGGAAAGGCAAGAGAAAGGTGCAACCTCCGCTACTTTATGTACATGGACGCAAAGAGAATTTCTATGCCGAGCCTTTCTGGCCCACACTACTACATAGTCTTGTGAGCTGGCACAATTGGACGCTTCTCATCATGACTTATTCGAAAGCAGGAGGAACGTGAAACGTACGAGAGTGGAGATGTGGCCAGAGAGTTGCGTGCGCTGCAACCAACGGGGTCAGGTCTATATATAACTGAAGAGTGCATCTCGTAACAGATACAACGCGTCGGAAATGCATCGTCAGTGCGCACGTTCGCTCACCAACGAGACGCAGGTGAGCAGCTGCACAGCCTAACGAGTGTCTGCTGTCCGTGACGTGACCGGACGACCTCTGGTCCTTCGGGGCGTGAATGCGCCAAGAGGAGCTCGTGCATATGGAGAAAAAGCTGGACCACACGTGTCCGCTAAATGATGTCTCTTTCGGCACAGCTACTTTGGGGACTTCTTGCTGTCCCATTGGGTCACTCAGTATTTCATATTGAAGTAGAGGGGATGGAACTTTAAGACCATACTGGGCCTGCCCCTTTATGTTATTTTTATTAGACGGGATTTTTGCACCGAGCAATATCAGGATGCTCTGTGCACAGTGGCTCTTGTCTCCACCGTGGTACTATTCCCTGGAAAGTCCTCGGGGTCAGATGAGAAATGGTTGGTGCTGAATGCTGCTCCAAACTGCCAAAAACGTCCACCCCAGAAGGCTTCGCCGTGAAGAAAATCACAATGGTTCGGGCGGGGTAAATTGGCCGGCCACTCCAGGGACAACTACCAGGTGAACACCTTCCCGTCAAACTTTCCCAACAGATATATCGACCATTTGCTTGAATAAAGTTAGGTTATGGGCCTTGCAGTTCCGGCCCCTCTACTGCATTATGACATCCCGGGCAACCTAATCGGTTGGACCAGGATTTGGGTGCGACCCAGTCATAGACTCCTCATGCAGGAGTCTCCCGGTCATAGCGTACACCCAGGATTTTGATCAGTGTATACGAAGAACCAGGTTCCATTAATAGCAAATAGGCTTTTACCGCCATGGAATTTACATCATCTCCAGGACAGAAGAAACTCATGCATTTTTGGCTATGGCAAAATCTTATCACAGAGGCTTACTGATCAGGCAGCAAGAAGTCCCCAAATAGCTGTCTTCAAATGATAATAATAATACCAAGAATAAGAAACCGTAATCCCTGCACTTACAAAACTGTGTTTCTGGGTCCCCCCGGACCAGTACGTAAGCTCCGACTTGTGATCACAACAAGAGTTCTAGTGTCTTCCCCAGCACGTGTACACAGAGCTGGGAAATCGTATATGAGTACAATGGATAACAGATCTCTGCCTTGTGTAGTAGAGCTTTCTTTTTGTATCGTGATGCATGGGATCCCCAAAATGTCTGTGACAGTTCTGTGGAGTCACAAAAACCCACTTTGAGTTTACACACTCTGATGTTCACCGTCTGCAGATTCCTTAGATTTACGCACCCTTTCCATGCTACACAGCTTTCGCGTTCTCAGCGCACGACTGCGTATTGTACAAGGTCTTTATGCATTGAGTCTTATCATTTATCACTTCTACCCGGTCTGTTGCGATGAGCATCTCAAAGTGGGGATTGTTTGGTGTTGGCCCACGAGCCTTTGCAGATGGCGGCGGTCAAGACGGAGAAGAAATAAAACAGGCTTTTGCCAATCTGCTCGCTTTTTCTTTTTTTTCCAGTTGCTTCCTTGGCACGAGGAGCGAGCAAAGACCTCGCAAGAACAAAGTCCCTACCCTCTCTTAATGATGGCAGCAGAATCCCTCTCATAAGCTAAACGGATTGCCTCTATTCATTACAGTCATACGACGCTGCAGAGAAAGGTTATGGCCTGTCTCATCCCCCCCTTCGCCTCCCTGCTTGCCTTCGTCCTGGCTTTCTAACTGAACTAACTGACTCTTATGCCCTGCGACAAAGCTGAGACACTTGAAAACATGTTTCTTGGTTGTTTAAAAGGGCCAAACAAGTTTGTGGAATGCCCGCTTATGCGCCCGCTCATCTACTTTTGTTTGTGTTTGTGAGGCGCGCCTCGAGGTGCGTCCTCGATGTAAAAGTCTGAAATAAAGAGGGCTCGATAAAGTTGAGGCTGGGCGGACGATGGCAAGTTCACCTTGGATCAAATCCCGGATCTTTTGGGGTTTTGTCCGCGCAGCAAGAGTTTTAGAGCAAGCGTCCAAGGTCAGATACGTTATTCCATGCTGCACTAAGAGAGAGAGAGAGAGAGAGGAACCGACCAAGTAGCCTTCGAGATAAGGCAGAGATTTCCGGACAACTGCTACTCAAAGGCGCTGCAAGATGATGGCTATTCAAGAAAAGACACTACTGCGACGTCGAGCCTCCAAGAAGGCAAGAATTGAAGCCTTTTGATGCCTCGAAACATGCGCGTTTTCGAATACTTGCCAAGCAACGACTGGAGACAAGATAAGAAATTTGATCAGGCTGATTGTAATGGAAGCATCTTGGGGGAGGCTCACATGTTTCGGAGTTGCATGGATTTTTTTTTTGTAATCTCTCCTTGAAGCAGATGAGACTTTTTGTACTTTCCGTGAATGCTGTCCAGGTATGAGACGGCTGAAGAAGTAACGTTATGCACAAACACGAGCTCTATCGAAGCCATTGAAAAAAGAACTGTCCTTCCCCAAGTTACTCTCATTTGTCTGGAGGTTTTCTTTCCGCTTTGGTGAAAGCAGCGACGAAAATCTGTCAATGTTAATGGGACACAAAAAGAGCCATCATGCAGTGACTCAATTCTGTTCAAGCAGAAGATGAGATGACTCAGTAGGCTTCATTTTGTGAGCACAGATTGCTTATTCGGTGAAACGAAGTGACGGTCGTTTGCCCATGTTCAATGGTGGAAACCAGAGTTGCCAGCTGCTTCTTGTCACCATAAAGAGCCAAACTGCTGGGAAGAAGAGGGCCAAGCAGTAAATAGGGCGCACAAAGACCAAGCAAAATCTGCAGTTTATTTGGTGACAGCTGTGCTGGAAATTAAGCCAAGTACTAAATAAACTTGAAAAATTCCGAAGCCAAATCTTGTCCAATAAAGTCAAGTTTCTCAAATCTGGCTTTACATTGGCCAGATGGGCAACTCTGGCGGAAACAGACAAGCCAGCAAAAGCGTTTGCGCGGCTACATGTAGTGGCAACACCGTGCGGCTGAAGCTACAAGCTGTGTCAAGCACCGTGCGTACTTAAGTACCACCGCAAGTACGTCCACATAAAAACACTTTTAGTTCTGAGATAGGACGAAATTTCTTTCCCATCGATGCCAATATTTGCTACACGTGAGGCACAAATAATGGTGGAGCTACATATCATTACCGTGCACCAGAAAGCCAATTCTTGGCACCAGGTACGATAAATGATGCACGTGCATGAGCAACAAAAGTGTCTGTGCGTTCACCAACGTTGCGCAGAGCCCGGCAGATAAATCTCGAACATTTCCTCATGATGAAGCACTAAGTAATTTTTGAAAGTACAGTCAGCCTTCGCTATCGTGAGGCCAGGACTGACTTCCCCATATCGAGGTCTCCACTATATCGAACGTCCCTACGTAACAAATGGGTCAAGTGCAAAAAGTACTCAGTACATCAGACGTCAATCTCGAATCCTTACAGTATCGGAAGGTTGATAGTAATAGACTTCTGACGGGGTCATTCTGCACAATGATTTGTTGGACCGTGAGGTAGCCCGGCAGCAATGCCGGTCTCAATGTGGGCCCGGAACTCTTATCTGCAGCACCCTGTACATGACGTCTGCGCGCGCATGCATGAAAAATGTAGGACACGTTACGTAAGTAATGTATGCGTAACCACAAATCCTACGGAAGATCATCATTCTAGACACGGCGAGATTTTAGGTGATTTTTTTTTCCAAATAATTTTTTTTCCCCCATGAAATAACTTTTCCTGGCAAACTACTTTTTACATTTTTTTTTCTCTAGTGATACCGTGTCTTTGACGAGTCTTTGGAACAACGACCAAGGACAGGAAAGCTCTAAGCTCACAGCCACAGAAAAAAAAACCGGCTTAGGTATTATTAACTGCTCAGTGCTGCACCGAGAAAATATGTATGTATGTGTGTCTGCAGTGCACCCATTAGATTGTCATTTCTCAAGATGTGGGGAAAATATGTGACCCCGGAGAAATGAACGTCACTGTACAGTTCTCGCAGGCAGAACTTTGGTCCCTGTTTCATAAGAAATTGCTTAAATCTGCAATTAATTCAGAGGCCTCGTTGTCGCTTTGGGGCAATTAATTCATGGTTGAGCTGCAAACCAGCGCAAAGTCCAGAGCGCCTACTAATTTATTACGGGTACAAGCAGACATATGAAGTAGCGATGTAATCGAGTTGAGCCCGAGCCCCCAAAACCCGATATCCCAAACTCTGTTTTGGCCAGCCCAAACTAACCCAAACCAGACTTCCAAACTGTGGGCTCAGAAGGATCTCCTCTTTCAAACCCGAACTCCAGCCCAGCCTATTCTTGATGGCGCACAAAAGAGAGACTTACACAGGCTTGACTCAACCTCGCACTCTGGAGAGAATGTTTTGCATTCGACTTGACAGTCCTGGTCTCGTTTTAGGCTGTTTTGCAACCCCATTAACCCCCAGCCGACTCAAAGGGCTCCCCGGTTGAGCTCGGCCCGACCCGAACTGGATTCTCCCGAGCCCCAAAAGAACCCGAACCCGACTTTTTTTCAACCCCATTACATCCCTGACATGAAGTTCAGCTCAGTCTCATCCTTGGTCCACTCTGTCATTACCATGCGATAGCGACAGAGAGTCCAAGATTTATTGAGCCTGCTACGCTAATCCCGGCCTCTCCTCGCTCTGTCTCCGGGTCTCTCTGCCCAGTCACTTGTACAAACGAAAGAGATTAATATTCATGTCCGTGGCAAAGAGACTCGAGGCATCTCCGACTCACGACGCTGCTCAGAGCGAGAGAAAGCAATGAAAAAAGACTTGTCTGACTTCTCCTCCTCCACTGAAAACAGGGGGAAAATTTTCCAATTGAACTTCCCCCCCCCCCTTTCACTCTCTCCCTGTTTCGACCCCATCGTGTCAGCGATATAAAAGGTTTCATGCCCCCCTAAGAATTATTCATGCGACGGAAAAACGTCAGAGTTAAATGCTTTTGGGCTGCGCAATGCGTATAAAGTTGAAGGGAAAAGGCCTTTCTTCTCCGATGAAAGTCTCATCGTCGCAGACGCTTCATATTTCAGAGCTTGATGGAGCAAGCCCAAGTGTTCGCCAACCATAAATAATAGCACGCTTATCAGATTTTTTCCCCCCTCCTCCTCGTTCTCCTTTCGCTGCCTGTTGATGAATGATGCCAACATGGTGAATGTATACAAACTCCCCAGAGACTGGACAGACAGAAAGAGGATGCACGCAGTTTCTGTAGTGAAGAGAAGATGACGCCAGAAGTTTTTCCCAAGTCTGAGGGAGATGGGGAAGGCCTCTCGAGTGGGCCCTTGTACTGAAGCCCCCCCCCCCGACTTCAGCCCGCTACATGTGTGCAGTGGAGGCGCTCTCCGCTCTGGGAGATCGCGCCGCGCCATCGGTTATAGGAGGAACTTTGCTTCCTCACGCCCGGACAAGTGGGAGGCGTTTAGCACTGACATTGGATACCAAGCAAGTCCGGCCGGCGGCTGGAGATGAGCGCGCGTCTCAGTCGTGGCTGTGGCTGCAGCCGTTGGAAGACGATGCGGTTGAGACGTTGGAGCTCGTGCATACCGAAGGCCTTTTTTTTCGTTCTCTCTCTTTTCGTCGAACAAGAGCTGTGAGTAAAACTGTCAAATTAAATTGGAGTGGGGCGAACCATTTGAGAAGCCGCATCATCCATCTCTCTCCTCTCCCTCGGGGTACCGACTCCTCCTGGTTAGAGGCACCATTTTTCTTTTTCCCTTCATATAGCCCAAGGCGTCAATCTGGAGCAGAACGTAAGAACAGAGAAAGGTAAAAGCACGCGGCGAAGAGGCAGGCCTAGCAGGCCTAGATGCTCCTTGTGCACGTTCTCAAGAATTTCTGACAGGCCTCGTTAATTGGAAAGGAAACCCCGTCGGAGAAGGAAAGCATCGCCACCCATGTATGGTTGGTGTGAGTGAGCCAGTACACAAAAAGCGGAGTCTGGCTGCATGAGCAGATGTTGGGAGACCTGGTCACAACTGCACACTTGGGGGGTGCAACCCAGAGGCCTCGTGCAGTCGTCGGTGCTGCCGGCGATGCATTTGCAGTCGGTCGACCTTTTGCCGGGGACATCAGCGGGGACGACAAGAAAAGTATTGCGGCAGTCCGAGAGAGACACACGAGGAAATAGAGAGAGAGAGCCAGAAGAGGCTGTGAGATAAATGAATTAATCGAGGAGAAGAAAGAGGATGAAGGCACCAGAGGGAACGAACATTTTCTCGGTGGAAGAAGAAAAGAAGCGACGCAGAAAAAAAGGCCTTCCTTTTCCGTTTCGCTTCTCTTTCGGATGTTTTTGACAGTTATTGGATGACTTTTGGGCACTTTTCTACTCAGGTGAAAAATATACAGCGGCCGAGAGAGCGAAATGAGACGTTTCAAGAAGTCGACGAGAAGCAGGGACAGGATGAGTGAGTGACTGTACTGTACGTGCAGAACAGTGAGCGTTCGTACGTACAATGCATATCAATGCGACGCAGGGAGAAGGAACAAAAATTCATACACTGAACTGCTCAGCAGAAAGAATAGGCCTCGGGCCCAGGTTACAATGCGGTCGTAAGTACTGTGCTGACGCGCAGCGCGGTCGGAGCGAGTCAAAAGTTTGCCCAAGGACATTCCTGCCTCCATTGTTGACATACACGCGTACTACATGTACGTGCTCGCACGCTTCGGCAGGTCCCTCGTGCTCCTGCAACGCCGTCGCCCACGTCAATGCCTACTGCGTGTCAACCGTGAACGCAGATCACATTAGCGGCGGAAGACCCCCTAAAGGCGATGAGCAATTGGCACAGCTCTACGGAGAGAGAGAGAGGGGGGGGCGGAGGCCAAGCACGACCGAACCACCGGCAACACCGCCACCACCCTCCCCATCCATGCGGAACGTGCCCACGGCCTCCACCGAGGCTGGCGTTTTACGCCATGGCGAGCGCGCCCTAAGCACGGAGATTTGTGCATTGTAAGTACTCTATTTCCTGGGCTTGTTTACTTGCATACGCCAGTGATAAAGGACGTAATCTCTTTTCAGATGATTCCTCGGAGACTCGGTTGCTTTCTACATAAACAAGTTCTTGTCTGCTTGGCGATACGAGGAGAAAGAAACGTCTGATTTATCATTCAGGGTGATGCACGGCGAGGTCGTAAAAAGTGAACGTAGGTAAACAATGTGGGGCTTTCACGCCGAAACTTGGAACTTCTCTGCACTTTCGAGGGTCTTTTTTAAGCGATTTGTACTGCGTAACTGCAATTGTGCAGCCGCTGCTGACGTTGCTTGAAAGTCTGCTCAGATCCAGCCATTTCCTGGTGAGACTTGATGCCCCCTACTTCAATGGTGTCTTTGGAGGGTCTTCTCTGACAAGGTGCAGCCTTGCAGAGATGACCGGGAAAGGTCAACTTCTGCAGTCGTGGCTTATGCTGAGGTTGGCGTCAACTTGACAGTTTACTCATAAGTGTGATTGTGGTGGGTATAAAATGCCAAAAAAAAAAAATAACAATTAATTTCCTAAGAATAATTTCAAGTTTGCTCCTTCACAGTCACAGAACTTCACCTGTGAGTCCCATCTTGTCTGAGATCAGCTGAGCTTCAGCACATATTTTTGAGTGTGTGCGCGCTGTGCAACAATCTCAGTATATTACAGTGAGGTGCGGCATGTTTGATACTGCACAGGTCGAGCTTCTCAGACGCAATCCAAATTCAAGTTCCACCTCCTCGACAAAAAAGTGCTCTCTTCCTCTCCCAACGGGAATAGATCGGCTAGATTCTCTGGAGAGGTCTCAATGTGATCTCGAGTGAAAGTGAGAAAACAGTGAAAAAAGATCCACCAAAGTGATGGAGCCCAGCGGTGTCTTCACGAGGCTCCATCATTTTTAAGTAAAGCAGCAGGATATTCTTTCAACCAGCGCATTAATTATACAACGACAGAGGCGTCTTGATGGAGGGATCGTCGATCCTTCTCCACTTACGCGGGAGTTCGTGGCAGAACCGAAGGTGCTGCCACGAACGGTTGACTCTCCAGTCTTCGTAAGTACTTGAAACTCGACTCTCTTTAAGAGAAGGTGTGATCCGTGGAGCCCCCAAACTAAGAAATTCGACCCTGGTCCTCTTGATTTGTGTCTAAAGAGACAGAGTAAAGCTTTCTCCTCTGCCCTGTTATACTGTATCACTCATTTCCCTGGGGGAAGATGCCGACAACAGGACATTGGTGTGGGATAAGAGAGTAGAGTGGGGGGAAAAGAGCGAATGTCGTTTTCACCAATGCGGTCTGCGCGGCGCGTCTTACCTGAGTTGACTCGCTGTCCGTGCAACTGAGATCCCCGCCACTCCTGGTCCTGATCATCCTCTGCTTTCCCTCCAGACTTCGCTTCTGTCTGGACCTTTTGCAGCGGATGACGACCAAGGCCAAGGCTACAAAGGCCAGCAGTCCAACCAGCGAACCAGCGACCAGCAGAGCTACCAGGTAGTCAAAGTCAAAGCGTTCCTCCACAACGTCCTGGAAAAGAAAAAAAAAGATCAGTCCCGGAGGAGTTGATCAACCCTTGTCCAATAAGTAAAGTGCCAGACAAGCATCCTCTCTTTAAAGCTTTCTCCTTTTTTTCAGAAAGCCAAACAAAAAACCAACATTTCTGGACGCTCGCATTGGAAGCACTGTAAACTTTGCAAATGCTGCTGTTGCTTTGGCTTTCAAAAAGTCCCCGGAGACTTTGGTATTTTTGCGCGCTTTCTCCTCTTACTTAATCTGCCCCTTCAATCCTCACAGACAGGCCAAACTTTTGTGCAAAGTCTGCTGCTGCTACTGCCTTTTTGCTGCCAACCAGCAGGATTTGAAGAGAGAAACAGGCAAGCGAACTCGAGCGAACTTTGCAGATGTTTCGTTTAAAATGTCAACTATTTTCCCACTTTCTTCCTACAACTTTAAGACTCAGACTGTGAGAAACATTTCACACTCTGGAGGATGCGAATCACCAAATAATGCAAAATTCTCCGAGTCTCGAGTGCAGGTAGGCAGGCGTCAGTTGGGCCGGCGCCGACGCGCTCAGACCCGGACCAGAAGTGCACCGAGATGTTGATGTTGTTTGGTCTCTTTCAGCGGCTGAAAGTGACGTCCTCGCGTGCACAGAAGCAATGAGGAGATGTCCAGCGGGGAGGAGTAGGAGTAGGAGGACTTGGCGTGGCCATTCAGACATTCGTTCATTCATCCTTGTCAATGTCTATCTTGTGTTGACAGCAATTGAGTTTTCCCGATGATCGCGTGAAGCGACCAAGCGGAAAGGAAATGTAAGTACAGAGTAGATCAGCAGCGGAGCCAATTTGGGAAGCATTGACAGTTCCACCGAGGGAAAAGAGCTCTCCTCTGGACTCGTGTGAGTGTGTGTGTGCTTATAGAAGCTTCGACTCAGTCTGTATCGAGCACATTAAACTCCAAGTGAAACCATTGTTCTCTCGCTCTTCAGGATAGCACAGCAGTTCCTCATTTTCCCCTGAGATCTTTCTCATTTTCCCCTGAGATCTGGAGGCGGCTTTCTCCTCATCAAACAAGGCAAGGGGTTCTGAGAGCTTCGAGAAGGCTGGATCCAAAATCAATTTTCCATCAGATGAGAAGAGAAGAAATTTAGCACTCGCTTGCAAGCTTGCTTGAAAGAATAGAGGCCAGCTCCAATACAAATTGCCATGGCCTCCTTTGAAGTTGATGGCTCCCGTAATTCCCTCCCTGCTGGTATCCCCAAACCAAAACGGGGAAACATGGAAAGGAAGGGATTTTTGGAAAGAGAGAAAGAGAAGTATTGGAAGGGGGGGAATTTCTTTTTCTCAGGGACGCAGGCAGCGCTGACGTTTACGCACACACAAAGGAATTTGCTCAGCAGTAATGCCTTATTTGCATGCGAAGAGCTTTTGAAGAGAGAGAAAACGAGCCATTCTGCCCTAAGAGATTTCAGGAAGAAAAGTAAAGAAGGGCCGCGATGATTCATCATCCACTTATGTGTCATTCTAATGCGTCTGCACAAGGTTATTTACTGCGATGCGATAGAACAGTCTCCGGGGGTGACGTCCTTGAAACAGCGTCAAAATGTGTTTACTGTACGTACCACCGCGTTTACCCAAAGAAACACCCATTCTGAAGACCCTCTTCACAATGAGCCTTGGAAAAAAAGGGGGGATAAGAAAGATTTGTCTCTCTCCCTCTCGTCTTTATGTCCATACACAGAAAGGGGTAGAAATGTTGTTTGCTATCAGTACGTTTTTGCTTACGCACCTCCTAGCAATTTCCTTGCTCCGCGTTTTCTATTGTTGTGCTTGCATGTAGCAAACTTTTTGCCGAGTTGTGGCAACAAAGGCTTTCACATTGACACGGCCATGAACTAAGCAGTAAAACATTCCTATAGTGCTCTTCATATCGCACCGAGGCTGCGATCACTCAGTAATCCTATGACACATCAATAACGGGTAGTCGATTTTTTTTTCAATACGAACATGGGAGAAAGAAAGATCCTTTTCAAATGAAATGTTACCTGCGGCGGCTTAGGAGGCATCGGCACGACGACGTGGAGGGTGAAACTTCCCCTGGCCTTTCCAGCCTTGTTCTCGGCCACGCAGGCGAAGGTCCCGTTGTCCTCGACGCTGGCGCCCCCCGAGAGGAAGAGTTCGGAGCGGATTCCGCCGCCGTGGCCGCTATGGTCGCGAGGCAGCAACTCCTTCTCCACGTGGAAGTAGTGACGCAAGTCGATGTCGTCGATTAACGTTGAGCCGTTGTTGATGTAGGTGTCGCGGTAGCGCCAAGTGACGCGAGCAGACGGAATAGCCTGAAATGCGCAGACGTCGTTGTGTGTAGAATAGTGGCAAGCATCCTGGGAACTACTTTCCTACTATCTCTTATGTACGTAGATGCGTCTTGCAACTTTCTATTTTTCGGCGCAGGAGAGTACATTGTGTCCCTCTCCGACCCACCTGAGAGCACGTACTGTTTGTACCGTAGAGGTAAGTCGGACAGACACACAATGTACTCAAGTACACTGTTACAGTACATTGTGTACTGTACGAATGAAAGAAAGGGCTACGTGGCACATGCTGAGAAGCAGTTTTCTCACTCTCTTCAGCGCAATAATTTTGATGGACCCTAGCTGGAATATGTTGTGAATGACCTGCAATGATCTGGCGACCACGTCCACCTATTGAAGATGCTTTGTCTCATTCACGTATGTACACATCTTACTGGATGTTCCGTCCACAACCGAAAAAAAAGGAGCGGACAACTTGCAATGGCAGAAACAAATGGAGGAAAAAGAGGCGTCGGCGTCAACGTCGTCCTGTGTACGATTCGTATGTAGCATACTGTCAGTATACTGTCGTGCTCTCACTAGAACACACACATATATCAGAGATTTGCCCTATAGAGGCTTGCCCATGCATGTCTTTATACAGAGAAAAGGGAAGGGGGAGGGAGAGGATCTCGCCATCGGTATGGGGAACGCACATTCAGCCTATATGATCACTGAATCCCAAATGCCGACGGCCAGATCGCTGATGCCAGACAGAACTTGCTCCCTGCTGGACTGTTTTCTTCCTCACCCCCCCCCCCTTCCATGATACATACGTTCCGGGCAGCAAAAACTATTTGTATTAAGAGTGCAGAATCTCCGTTCTGCATTATCGAGATTGCATGCCTTTAAGAGGCGAGTTCTTTTATACACGGACCACGAAAACATGCATAAATTTACTGCGTGATTTGACCCCTCGCTTTCTTGTGATGGACGCATAAAAGGAGGATTTTTTTGCCATTGCCCCGCGGGGTGCTCGCCCACCCCGCCCCAAAAGGGAGGGTGGAAAGCATCTCATTCCATCTTCTCCATATCGAAACCATCCTTTGCCTGTACCTCCAGAAAAGGGGGTCTCTCTTCCTCCCCTCGTCCTATTTTTGGGCCTTCTTGGGAAGCGTTTGGTAATCCTCGGCGCGAGAAAACGCACTTGTGGGTACGAGGTGGCAGAGCCCGGAGGGCGTAGGAGTGGAGAAGAGGGGGCACAGAACACACAAATCTTTGTTTTCATATAAGACACAGTTGGCATGAGCTTATCGCTAAGGGCGCGGGCACACAGACACACGCAGGTCTACTGCTCTGCGTACGATGTGACCGCGTGAGGCTTCCGCTGAAAGAATTGTGTGATAGTGTGGATGAGCCCTAAGGAGAGGGGAGGAAAGAGGGTTTAAACAACGCAATCTCTTTCTTTCTCATTCCCATGGACGGCCACTGTGCTTCTAACGACGACCTTCATACCTACAAAAACCAGATTTCTCCCTCTTTTCCTCGTTGGCGAGACTTTTTTTCCTTGAGCGGTGCCAGTCTATAAAAAAGATTTCTCTGCATAACAATGGTTGGAGACAACGAGGCCGTCGCAAGTTCGACTGGAGGGGGCATTTACGTAGCAGACAAAGTGGCTTTTTCGGGAAAGAAGCAGGCACCAACTTCTCCATCCAAATAGAGGTAGAAAGAAGAGAAGAATCGTATGAAGTTTGTGAGGATTTAGTGAGGTACTGGTTGGCTTGTTCATACGTATGGGTTCGGATGCTTTAGCATACGCAACAGACCAAGGCACGCGAGGGAGTAGAAACTTTATAAAACCTGCTCTACACTTTATTATCCCCACTTCGCTACCTTGCAATTTAGAGGCTTGTAAGTATACTTCGCATGCACCAGCTGAGTCACAGCAAACCCGTGGCACTCCCGGCGACGTTGAGCTGCACATTTTGGCAAGTAGGTCGGATCTAGCTGGTAGGCATGCACGCAGAGACAACTTTGACGGATGGGCAGTGCGCGCAAGTGGCGCTGGAACGTGCACCCTACGTAGTAGTAGCCGATGGGGGATAATAAAGTGTAGAGCAGGTTTTATAAAGTTTCT
>JAAUXU010048764.1_pt1 | contig 23036 bp, 17 predicted proteins | sample 7278151 | NCBI WGS metagenome assembly JAAUXU01 (sample SAMN14350113, study PRJNA611818) | marine sediment metagenome | isolation source: surface marine sediment (1.8m) | place: French Polynesia: Moorea | collected 2018-08 | reverse complement strand
TCTTTCTCTTTCCCCCTCTTTCTCTTTCCCCCTCTTTCTCTTTCTCCCTCTTTCTCCCTCTTTCTCTTTCTCGATCTGTATCTATATCACTTTGTCTGTATCTAACTCTTTCTCTATATCTTAAGATATAAGTGTATGTATATATTTAAATAGACATAAAGAGTGATAAAGATAACTAGTTCGAAAGAGATAGATGGTGAAAGATAAATAGGGAGAAAGAGAAAGAGGGAGAAAGAGAAAGAGGGAAAGAAAGAGAAAGAGGGAGAAAGAGGGAGAAAGAGAAAGAGGGAGAAAGAGAAAGAGGGAGAAAGAGAAAGAGGGAGAAAGAGAAAGAGGGAGAAAGAGAAAGAAAGAGAAGGGGAAAGGGAAAGGGAAAGAAAGAAAGAGAGAGAAAGAAAGAAAGAAAGAAAGAAAGAAAGAAAGAAAGAAAGAAAGGGAAAGAGAAGGAAACTTTTTCATTAGGTCAGGAAGAAAGAGGAAGAGACGATGAGAATAGGAAAGAAAAGGGGCGCCTTTGCTTTTCAGCAAACTATTTTTCCTGCTCAACGCATTATCATTTCAGGCTGCTGCTCTCTCTTCTTCGCCGTCAGGTTAGCCAAAAAACCAGGAGAGTCACGACTGTTGTTGTTGTTGTTGTAGCTGCTGCTGCTGCCGCTGCTGCTGCTCCCGAGGAAAAAATGTCTGGGAACAGCCGTCGATGGGGCTTTCGCGAGAGGAAAGGCGGTTCAAAGCTTTTCTCATAAGACTGAGGTTGTCGCACAAACGTGAGTCAACAGGCATCCGGAGTGCTATGCGTGCAGTGCAGTCCAGTGGGCTTGAGCAATCGTCAACCTTCTCCATTATGAATAATGGATTCTTGTTTGATCAACCGATCTTAATACATAATCCTGTGCAATTAGCAGAAAGTGCTTTTCCTCATGAGTCTGAAAGGAGTAGAAAGAAAGTCTTCGTCCCTACACACACGCGCTGCCTGCTACAGGTGTAGGAAATAATGCACGTTCAAAACTGAGCAGGCATTTAGTTTAAAGCCCTAGCCAAATACGTTCCGTGGACGTGAAATAATTCGCTCCCAGCGTAATACAGTAGAAAGTACAGTAGACGAGTAGCTTAAACTGGGCCACTGCGAGACTGAGCATCGTGACCAAATAAAGGTCAGAAAATATGACTCCTGTTCGGCTACAGACATTGACGGGTGTGAACGTGTAGAAGCCTTTTTAATTCTTTTTTTTTGCAAAATCAGACTGTGAGTGACAAGCGGCTGCATATTTGCTGAGTTGAAGCTGGCAAAATTGCAGAGCAAGCAGTAGCAGCATTATTAACCGCCATTTTTTGGGCCTGCATATCCGTCGGATGCCACTGCCACTGGCGCATTTAGCAGTCATTTTAGACGGTCACTAAAATGAACCAGAGCGTTTGTGTTGGTCCTCGGCTTCTTTGTCCATCCAGTGGATCATCGAAGCTTCGTCCACTGTATCTGCTCACTACGCATGCAGATATTGTGACAACAACTCCAATGATCGAAGTCAATGACCACCCTCCGCCCCCTGCGGTCAAACCGGAGACATCGTTTTCCTGCAGCCACACCTGCAGGACTTCAATCCGGTGCGCAAAATCGTGTAGGATTAATCCGGAGCCCTTGTTTGCTCAGCAATGTCACGAACTTTTCAAGAGGATGGAGTGGAGAGAATTTTGAAAGAGAGCAGCAGAAAGTTCGTCTCTCTCTCGTCCGCCCGCGTGCGGGCGATCTGGAAGTGTCTTGGCTTTGCAGGCTGTAATTCGTCATGGAGATCGTATGTACCATACAGTGCGTACATACGAGCTTGCACAATCTTGCGGGGGAAGGCACGAACTGATTGTGTTCGCTCAGGCGAAAGAAGAGAAATCTGAGCTCCTTCCGTTCATTTCCTGGGTCGTGCCCGCAATTTCCACGTAACTTTGACGGGATCATCATTGCTGGGAGGGAGGGAAGAAGAAACCGCCAACCAAGCCAAAAGTCACGCCTTATTTTTCTTAAGACTTTCACTAACACTGCTCAACGGGGCATACATAATATTTAGCGAGACTTTAGGTGCATGTTGAGCATAAAGTGCATGTTGAGCGCAAAGCACATGTTGAGTATAAAGTGAGTGCGCTTGTCTTCCTACGGAATGTCGAAACTGGATACTATTTATGACTTACTTTCGTGGCAACCAGAGCTGTCGTCTTGCATAGATATGGGCAGCACAACAATTTCATAATTAAAGACCATTTGCTGATCAATCTGAATGGTGTCAACGGTGTCTGAGTGGTGATGAAATGTGCTGGAAAGAGGAGTGTGGCAGTCTTGCTAAGGAATACAGTGCTTGCCGTAAGTAATATTGCTTGGTACATGCTGATGTCATATGCTGACAGGGGATGTTTCAGAGTTGAATTTCAACCTTAAATGGATAATTCAGACACTGCAACATAACTTTAAGTATACAAGTTTGCAGTTTTGAATGTTTATTAAGATGCTAGAGCATTCAAAGTACCAGTATAAAGAGTTGATAAGAACGCCGTGACGGTTGCATGGGCTGCCTTGCGACAATCAGAACCAACCAAGTTATTATTAGCAAGTGTGAGTAATTGACCATTGTATTTGATGCATCCAGCCATATTGATACTTTTGACCACGACTCTATGTCTACAGGTAGAGAAGTTTGATTTTTCATAATCATATGGTTCAGTGAAAAGCATATTTTTGACCCAATAACGCGATATCACCTTAGCAGTAAAATGGGCCGTTGGATTTGGTTCTCCAGAAATTGAGGCAATAAACTGACATGACTCGTTCTCCGTGAGTCAATTAACGGGAGTCTACTGTATTTCACTTTGGCTTTTGTACCCTACATTCCAGCTCGTTCAGGCTAGTGCCCAGCAGGCAGAACTGTACATGTTGCACTGCACTTAGCATTTTACAGTAAATTTTGGGGGTGAGAAGGAACAATTTTGCATTAAATTACGAACTGCCTGACTGAGATGTACTCGGTATTTTCGTGGCGCTTTGACGGAGCCTTTGACAAGGCCTTGTACGTCTATTGTGTCGCCGTCCTCCCTCGGACAGTCGCAGGCCTCGGACACGTCATAATCCACCCCAGTCAAAACTCGACAAGTAGCGTGTTACAATATGGCTATGTGCACACGGAGTCTCACACTCCGTGTGCAAACTCATCCACAACGATTCGTGCTTTCACATAGCTGCTCAGGTGCGGGAGAGCCAATTTTTTTGCGGCGTGCTGCTGCCGGTACTCCAATGTGTTCAGTTCAGCAAGATGCCCTTTTCCGTATTCTGAGAAGAATACGTCATTGCTGCATTGCTGGATTGATGCGCTGATAGTGCTTGACTCACTGGAAACTTTTGTTTGTTTGTGAAGACAAACAAACATCGGGCATACGTATACGTATTGTATGCGTAGCTACTGCTACCGTGCACGACATCCGCCAGACTTTGGCTGAGACTTCCTCTCAAGTCGACGTTGACCTTGGTCGTGTGGACCTTGCAGTGGAGCCAGAGCTGGAGATCTCTTCAGTTCGTCTCTGTCCTCCTCAATTTCACTGCCAGAACACAGCTCGCAATACGCGAACGCAGATCGGTACGCATAAAGTCCGTTGCGTGCATGAAGCCAATTCTGTCCCTCGCGGGATCTGCAGTGCGTAATAGGTTAAAAAGGACAACTTTACCTACAGAGGCCCGGCGGTGTTGGGGTTGGTTGGCGTGTGTTCCAGGCAAATGAAACGCCGTCAGCTCGAAAAGCTTTTTTCACCACAAGGAGAACCGTCACAGGACCCTTTCCAAGGCTTGCCTTACAATGCAAAAGCAGTGCAACAGAGTGGCATGGACAAGCATTGCCCCAAACTGGCACAAATCCCGGCTGTGTTATTAACTGCTCAGTTGTTTGTTACCTGCACGTAGCCTGGGACCGTCTGCAACTTATGAAATGTCCGCGGAAGAATAAGAAGCCACTGGTCATACAAATGCACGTACATACGTGCACCCACACCTCTTTTCTCTCGCCCCTCCTATATTTGTTGGCACATGTGCAACAACACCCGCACGCATTCGTTCGTTCCCCCGGTGGGTGTCATGGAACGCCATGAATTACTGCTGTTCCCCCTCCCCCCTTCCCCAAGGCCCTAACCCACTTTGTCGTGTCATCGCGAATTGACATCATTTGGGCCAAATGTCAGTTATTTATTATGGTCCCTCGCCGCGCCTTTAAAGGATTTTCCACGTGGCGCTGGCTACCTGCTGCCGCAAGCCCAAATGTCGTTTATTACTACGAAAAGTGCGTGCGTGCGCGGTTGCTGCTCCTATTTGGCACGCATACACAGACCTACACACCTAACTAGGAAACCTCCGTACAAACATTCAGCATTAATAATTAAGAAGCCTTTTCTGCAAGGTTTTCGCCCTCGTGTACGATCACACGCTTTATTTTCTCGCTACCAAAAAACGGACCGTGGATGCCGGGAAAAAAATGGCTTACACAGTGTCAATTTATGGATAATAAGCGCACATTCGCTAATTTAACATAGCACTAACATGCGAGGACAACAACAGTTTTTTATCTACAAAAGGGGCTGTTCGCCTTTATACCTACCGTATGTTCCAAATTGAGTGCAACACGATTGTTTAATAACACCCGTGCTGATTTTATATCAGCCACCTATCAAGTTTTTGCAGGCAAATAGAAGCAGCAGTAGTTGTTATTCACCAGTTTTGAGATCGTACCAAGTGACTGTGCCAAATCGCTTAGAAGAGGACCCAGTGGGCAACTTGTGGCATGCAAGGACTGGGAACAGGTAGGTACTTTAGAAGCTTAACAAAGGCCTTACTACCAAGCAAATTTACTGAAAATTAAAGGTTGGTTGCTTACCAACCCATAAATATGTTATGTGGACTTTCTCAACCAATTTACCTCTGCTTCCAGGACAACCCGTTGTCACAAGGTGTTCCATGCTTAACAGAGCACTGGTTGCGCCAGACTGTGGGACCCCAGAATGCAATTAGGGTAATTAAAGTGGCGTTTCTACCCAGTGCTTGCAGCATGAGTCTCGTGATCTGCGTTGGGATCTTGGCTCCATTGATGTGTCAATATATATGTAATGTTGTAGCACCGAATGTGGGACTTACGGTGCATCGTCTTCCACATGAAGCGCGCGATTACGAATTCTGAACTCCGTTTCCTCTTAACTTTGCTCACCAAGTTTGTTGAACAATGTCTCTATTTGTTCACAATTGGTATCCATTTATTATCATCTACCAAAGGTAGTTTCTCTTTTCGTCTTTACGGAGGTGTTCAAAATGGCTCCCATTATCCTGAAGTAAAAGCTCTTCTCCAGCAGCTTCATATTTTCCGTTCCTATGCTCTTTGCCGTCGCTCACGCAACAGCCTTCATTTCTGCAAGGTTTATAGGGATTTTGTCAAAATTTTTGGCTTTACAGACTGACCAAAAGAAGAAATCTTGTAAAGATGTTTGCCAGATGTGCTCAGGAGAGCTTCAGTGAAGCTGCAGTATCATTTGAGTCATTTTCAGTCACTTTAATACTTGTTAAATTTTGCACATGTGCAGAACGTAAACGACTAAAAAATATTTTCCGTCAAAATGTCCCTTCCCTCCCCCCGTAAAGGTGTGGACAGGAAAGACTTTTTGTGACGCATATGAGTGTTGCAGAAATACTTCTAGAAAGCAGGACAAAAAAAGTCAGTTTTCTCGGCCTATTGGTAATAACCATTTCGGCTGAAATGAATACAAGTGATGATGTTAGTTCACCACATGAAGTCAAAATTTTGACTAAGACATCCAACGAAAAAGTTATTTTATGCTTTTTTATATTATTCGAAAGTCTACGTCTTTGTATAAACTTTCAATGTTACCTCCCGCAGACCAACAGACATGACTGTAGAAGCCATGGGGACCTTCAAGTTGGCGCAGCCCTTAGCTCCTGAGAGTAGCCTAACCATTTTTTTTTGGGGGGGGGGGCTCAGGGGAGCTCAATGCATAAATCCCCCACTCAATGCACGTAAGCGAGAAACCGTGAATTACCCATGAGCGCTCAATCTAGTGCTCAGCATTGCAGCTGAATGCGCACTTGACCCTGAATTGTAGAAATTCCAAGTATTCTGCAGAACTCTGTAGTGATCCAGATTTCTTCAGCTTTGGTGAAAGTTGCATCAGTGCGAACCACGGTGACTGGCAAGAAGTGCTGTAGTTTTATTCAACGATTGCACAAGTTTTTGCCTCAATTTCGGCCTAAGATTATGTTGTCTCTTTAGAGCAACTATCCTCTAGAATTCTAAAAACACTTTTTCTGCATCAAATAGACCTCAGGTGCTGACAAATAGAGTTACTTTTCAGCATGGTTAGTTCATTCAGCTCAGAGTGACGGATGATGGAAACGGCCCACCAGAAGTGACGGACCCTATAACAATGTCCCATAGTGAGGGCAAAATCTCTGTAACAAGAGCAAATAGGTCCGCATCCTCATTGGGCGAAATCAGAAAGTCTCTGAACGTCATCATGCAGGGAAAATAGTCCAAATGTGTGCTAAAGTTATTCGAGACTTCACCTGGGGTTCCTACCTGCTTCTGCACCCAAATGTAGTTATGGCAGATCTCGTTTTACTGTGTGTGTGTGTGGGGGGGGGAGCAAAAGTATTCCACTCTTGTGCTTCATTCTCATCGTAACAAGAATTCGACAAGATTACGAGGGTTAGTGATGATCAGAGTAAAGTTGCGTCGAGCGCACTGTTTAAGTGCACACGTGCATGTGTTCGGTACGTAATACCCCAAGTGGGGCAAAAAAGTGAGAGATTTATATGTGACTTGAGAAGACATGTGACTGTGCATCTCATGCGAGCCATTTGAGCAGCACCCTAGACTCATGTGATTTTCTATTTGTACCCTAGAGCAACCCCTGCATGTTATCGGGCTCCATAGTGAACTGGTTTGAGATGTGCTTGCGAAGGGCCGCCGTTCAGCTCCTAAACCTTGAACCTCAGTTTTCTTCGGCGTTACTGTTCCTTTACTCAAAGACTTATCAAGAATTCAAAGAAGAAGACAAAGATCGAACAGAACTTGTTCGCTTTTTGGCAACTTTTCTCATTGACACCATGGACGAGACCCTTACTCGCCAGCAAAGGGCAGAAAACCTTGATATGATGCTACCATGCCCGAGTTGAAAGACGTCATCAAGAATGGCATCAAGCGAAAAGTCAATTCGTTACATGCCGGACTCACATTCGCATAAAACACGGGGAGTGTATCAACCTTATCAAACATGAGGTTAAAATACTGTCGGGTGTATATCATTTGTAGCGACAATAGCGCGAAAGCTGCATGAATAACGAGGCTGTAGTTCTTGCCAAAAGGATGAAAATGCTAAATCATTCCAGTAAGTTTTCATGAAATTTTTGACTCGAGTTGCGCAGAACACACATTGCTCAATAAATCAACCGACCTGTGACCTGGAATGGTGGATGATCCGGACTTTTGTCATACCTGTTCAAAGTAAAATCTTATTTTCAATTTTTTATGCAACGCAGCTGGACCCGAGACTGCGTGTAGTCTTTCCTGCAATGTCTGCTCTACATTCCTAAGACCCTTCTATAGGAAAAACCAACACAAAATAGGGATGGTTTCTGGCAGAAATTGGACGTCAAAAATGTCGCAGAAACCGCTATGAACTGATGATTGCTGCACTAAAGTCAGGTTCATCTCACTGATCTGAGAGATGTGTATGTTTGTGTATATATATAGTAAAATATGTATTTAAATATATCTACGCATAAAAAGCGCAAGAGTCTGTATGTAGAGTATAGGGAGGTGTCTGTGTCTGTCCAGCGTATGACGTACGCCACTCTGTCCAGCATAGCCCTGGAGATCGTACCAGGACAAGAGTTTTAACCACACTACAAAACACAAAAGATATTTCAATTCTGTTTTTTGCTCTGCGATCTACAACATAAACTGCAGCAATTAACAAAAGTTTCACATACCTAAGGTCTAATTAAGTTTTGTGAAAAAAATATCTGAAGTTCGCGGGCTACTCTTTCGTATAGTAGGGTCTTAAAAAAGGGAGAATGAATTTTTTTTCTTGTAGCGCGAAAAATTCCTCTTTTACTCTTTTTCTTCTAAAACTTTATGTATTTGTCATATAAGATTATATTTTACACTATTGTGTCAACATCACATATTGTGAGCTTCGAATCAATGGGAAAATGTTTATTCTTCAAAATGTATGTGTCCCAAATCTAATTTGCATGCAGCTCAACACAGTTCTCTATTTTCATGTCATCTTCATATTGTAATACAGTGAAATGTCAAATTCATGAATCCCAAAGCTATGAGAAGTCTCAAAGTTATGATAATGTCTTTCCTGACCAAGCATTGTTCTTCTTAAAAGTCATCATGTCTTAAACTTATGGTGCGTTTCAAAAGTTATGACGCATTTGGTGCTGACCGAGCAATATCGTAACTTTGAGGTCTGACTTTACTTATTTACAGAATGGTTTTTGGGGAATGGGAAAAGTTTTCATAAGAAAAGACCTTCAATATCGCAACCGATTTTCCCTTGCCGACTGATATGAAAGCAGGACAATTCGGCAGCATCATAAGATTCATCAGGTGTGATTGCAATGCATGCTTCAAGCCCTGTGATGGTTCACGGACGAACACTTGTCAATCTCTCCATCTCTTGTGGAAAAAGCCTTTTTTGAGAGCTCCCATGATGCCGAAGATTCCCATGAAGTCTGTGAACTGCAGTTGGTGAGCCGCACCTTCAACCAGTCATTTTTCCTGTCTTTTAGGGAAGGCTGACTCCGACCTCTGAGGTCATAGGGGTCATAATTTGTAGCATTTGGAGATCTGACCAGAGAAGAGGCAAACCAACTACAGTAAAGAGACATTGACAAAATGATAAAGTAACAACTTTTCTGAAGACGAGTTTAGAACTAGGAAGAAAAATCCAATTTTCTTCTTACATGGGAAAAAACACACCCAGTGTGCATGAAACATAAATACTGCTTTAAATAACGCCAAAATCAATTGTCTCTGTAGACTCATTCATCTTGCTGATGGCTTCCTGTCTTTTCCTGGCTTCAGCTACCGCATTCACCTCCAAAAGAGTATCGACGCTGCTGAAATTGAGGCCAGCCATCAATTTTTGGGCAGTTAGACTCTTGAAACCACCACTGGCAGCCTCAAGTTCCAAATCAGCCAAGTTAGGGTAGCTTGGAGCTTGCTGCTGCTGTTGATGCTGTTGTTGTTGCTGCTGCTGTTGGTGGTGGTGGTCATCCACTGCTTTGATTGTAGACATGGACGAGGTCCTGGACATTTGTTCTGATCCCGAGTCTATCTCACTTATGACCTCTTGGGCAAGAGTATTTCTGTGGTTGTGAATTGTATCAACTGAACTTCTTTGGTATGACAGAATGCCCTTGGGAGGAGAGGAGACACGACTCAGTTTCAGCTCCAGCTCTTGGTTGCTGCGTTCAATCACTACGAGAGAGTCATCAAACAGAGGGGGCTGAAGCATTTGCAGCCTTTTCTGAGAACCCTGGGAGTCAATGGAACTAGGGCCAGAGCTGTTGCTGTTGCTGGGATCAGAACTGCTACTGGTGGCTCCTCTTACAGGTGATAGTCCCAAATCTGTTCGGTGCACATATAGCACAGGACTGCGGCTGCCTTGATATGTGCTGGCAGTGGCAGTGACTGGTGGAGTATTGCTTTTGTGACTCGAAGGAGGGCTGGTGGCAGGTGAAGACTCTGCATTACAATTATTATTGATACATGGTTTTGATGGCAGAGGGCGGTAGGGCAGCGGTGGAGGTGGCTTGCTATAGGTAGCCTCTGTTTGGCCATACGTTCCATAGGTGGGTGTGGCAGCGCTGATGGGGGGGCTGGCGTTGGGTGCGGTGTGCTCATAGATAACAAAGTTGCCGTTTGGACCGTGACGAACCTGTGCCATGGGAGAAGTCATATTGCTATTTTTTGCCAGCCTTTGTTGCTCTTCAGAACTTGGCTGAGGCTGCTGCTGTTTCTTATTCACTGAAGAGTAGATAGAGCTGTAGTGCTCCTGCAACTCAGGGGGTGGAAACTGAGCACTGAACGTCCCCATGGCAGGCTTGGATACCGAGGAGGCTGGGGATGGAGAAGCATTCTTCTTCTTGCTGCTAAACAGTTTACCTAAGAAAGAATTCTTGCGTTCAAAGTTGCTGTTGTTGACATTGCACTTGGGTGAAGAGTTGGAAGTGTTCTGATCCTTGCTGAGTTCAATGGCAAGCAAGTCTTCATCTTCCTCACTGAATATCGCAGCCTCTCTCTTGGAAAGTCTACAGTAAGAGGAAAACAATATTAAGGATGGTTTCTGTCAAGAGTGGTTAACTGATATCGCACCTGAGAGATCCTCCCTTGGTCATATTCTTCATAGATTTCTTGGATATCCTCAATGACTGACTCCTGTCCAAGTTAAATGTGACATTGTTGCAGCCAGGATCACTCATGGTCGGAGAGTTTGCATCTGGTGATGACAAACTTGGAGAAGGGGAATTAGCCGTCTGACACTCCTTAAAAACATAGAGAACAAATAATTTGTATCACTTTTCTATGTGCACTTTACAACAATATTCTTACAGGGTGTACGAGTATCGAAATGCGATCGGCAATCTTGATCATGTCATTAGGAATCCGGCACTTGCTAATGATGTCTCAAAAGATCAATTACTATTTTCATTAGGCTTCGGACAAAAATTATCACAGTTCCAATGCAGCGCTGAAGTTTTCTTATAAAATATGTACCATAGTGATGACATTGCTTTGAATGGCCCGAACAATTTTTCTCACTCTTCGCATTCGTCATGTCCTCCTTCCTCCTCCATCTTTTCTTCTCTTTTCTGCTCCCCTTATTATTGCTCCTGGTTACCCTTGTCTTTGACAACAGTTGCTCAGAGTGGATGCTATGGATGTCCTCGTGCCGTTCACGAGGTTGGAGCATGCCCATTGCATTGTGTCTGCGTTGATTCTGGCCTCCATCATGCCTTGAGCTCACTAAAGGCCTTGGGGTCTTCTCAGAACCTTTATGCTTCCACTTCACATAAAACTGTGATATAGCGTAATAAAAATTGCATTGCTGTAAGGTACGGTTTACAATCCGAGTTTTGGGGTGAAACTTCCTTGGTTTTTGATCTGTCCTTGGATTTATGTGGAATGACAACTATAACTCTCAGATACCTAATACCTCAAAAAAGTCAAAAAACCTTTGGGTTTCAATCCAAAAGTGAGGATTATTAAGTCCTCTTAAAGCACGCAAAATTTATTTCACAAGTTCTTTTGCATCACGAGATGTATCCATTCCGTGAGCGGGATAAGATAGGCTGACAGGGATGGCACGAAGCTGCTGCTCTGGCTACCCGTACTTTATAAAGCTTTTTAATCTGCAAAATCTGATTTTAAAAATATATAGTACAGTTTTTTGACTTCAAAGTGTTTGTGGAAGTATAAACCAATTTCATACTTTCTACTCCCAGAAAGTCAGACAGCACTATAAAGGATAATTTTTACGTCAAGTATACGAGACTAACGTATCAAGTCAGCCTCAAAGATCTATGCAATAAAGAAAGTGCTTTAATGTGTTCTGAACGCTTAACTGTGGTGCATTCGCATGGGGATATCGTCGATGACGTTTTTACATTTGTACACAGACACCCTGCAGAGTCAATGCATGAGTCAAACCTGATCAGTCGTCTTAGGTGTTCCTCCTCCGCTTGTAGCCTCTCCTCTCCTTGGCGAATCTCTGAGAGAGTGTCTGAGTCTGCTCATTCTGGCGCTGGTCATCAGACCTTTGAGGAGGATCTGTGGACTCTGCTGCTGTTGTTCGGGCGGCATCACTAGGAAGTATCCCTTGTTTCTAGTGTAGTAAACTCTCCGCTGTCGGATAAGTTGCCCCAATGCAGAGTGCACGGCCTCCCGGAGGTGGTCGAGTCGATGGGCACCTGACCAATCGCGTTCCACTGATTCACACACCACCGACATGTCAGCCACTTGCTCGTGTTGCTTCAATCTGAAAGAAAGACGTCGACTTTCCTTATTTGGAGTAAGAATTATTCGATATGCTATATTTGTTGATATATAGCAAGGTGTCTTTTTATGCTGCACGCCTGGAAGCATCCCAATTGGTGTCGCTTAGGTAGCTGCTCAGCCTTTAACTGATCCAAAACAGCTGGACGGCTTAGGCAACTGTCGTCACCGTTGGCAAAAAAATCAGCGTTGACTTAGCCACTGAGTGATTCCGCATGCTCGACAGACTAAGTCAGGCAGAACTGGGAGCACTTAGTCAATAATAGCACTGGAGCCAACTTTTACGACATTGGAGAGCAGTTCATTTTTCATGCAAGTACACCAATCATTGACGTCATATACAGTGTTGCTTTTACTGTAATCTCTTCAATCCTTACCTGGCAAGTATGAGGCAGATGATGTCCGTCAGCGCTATGCAATGAGTCTGTAGTAGTGGCTTCACCACACACCCATTAGAGAAGCCCATTTGCTGGACCCTGCAGCCTGGGGGTGCCACCAGCAGCCGCCTCTTCCAAGCCTCAGTCAAAGTGTCCAGATAGGAAGAGTTTGCAAGCAGTACCAGGATCCCCGGACAGACATAGCCCTGATACCTAAAAGAGGTCATAATTAGTTACACACCTAAGGACTCTTACTGGCATTAGCGTGGTCAAAATCCTAAGAAACGATGTTACAGCAGAAACCCTCCGAAATGGCGGCTTGTTACCCATTGTTCCACAACACTTACAGTGATATTGCGAATATTCCACGTCCTCACTTATTCGTGAGGGCCTCAAAGCCTTAACCGCCAGAAGCTTTTGTTCGTACAGGAGTACGCACGTATATTGTACATGTAAAAGGGAGACTTTATGCGACAAAATATTACCTGAGGTTGCTCAAGGCCTCTGTTAGCCTAGAATCCCAGTAGCATTGCAGGTTAATCTCAACAAAGTCATGGAACAGTTCAATGCCATTCTCCAGCTGGCAGCACTGGTCCGCAAATGCTATGCATGTGGGACATGAAGGCAAGTTGTTGCTGCTAACATTGCTGCCATTGTATGATGAGGAAGAGTTGCTGGATGTGGACTCGCTTAGGGCAGAAGGGGCCCGACGTCCTCTGCTGTTTTGACCCTGGACATCATGAGCAGGAATTCGAAATATCTGTAGAAGCAGTGTCTGCTGCATGAAGGCAAATTGATCAGCTGCGTTGAGAACACTGGATGTTATGACCACATCCAACTCAGTAGCACTACTGTCTTTGCAGTTATTGCTGTGGCTGCTGCCATTGCTGTAATGACTGTTGCCATCGTGACTGTTGCCACCTAGGCCCATTCCACAGGTTGAGGTCTCACCCAAGCAACCAACAGGCATTTTTGATGACTCTTCTTGTACCTTTTTTCTTCAAGATGAACTTAAGGTACGATGAGGTCTGAGAAAAATTTCACAATGTTCTCTTCCTGTAGGAGGCAGACCTTAAGTACATGTATGTGGTGGCAGCTAGATCAATCACTCTTCTTGAGACTCGGTGCCATTGGCTGGATCCACTTTCTTAATGGCGATTTTTTTCTTCTCAGAATGTCAGGGATTTCTTTTTTGTGCCATGCCTCATCAAATTTGTCCAAATTGGCACTTAAGATTCTTCATAAGCCACCGGCTATCTTGGGTACTTTGTTGATTACTGAGCTCTGATTGCACCTTCTTATGACTTTCCTATAACCACGACTTCTGCTACCTCTTCGTCACGACCAGATACAACTTTCATATGCTGAGAACAGGATGGCAATTTGCTGCAAGCCTGTGCAATCTGCCAAAACTGTGCCCTCAAGTGCAATGTCTTCTTTGAGGTAATGAGTGGCAGTGGCGTAATTCCCACCTACCTATATTGCGCAAAGCAGCGTCAGGCTTCTCTGTAGCAGTCCATGCATTGGTGGCTGTATTGCCTCGTTCAGGCATGGTCCTAGTATCACTCACTATCTCTTAATTATTTGACTCAGTCAGCCTTAGAGCAGGCAGATAAATTATCTCACCCATATGACAGAATTTGCTGTAAAAATGGATTTTTCCTAAGTCGAACCTTTAGTTCTTTAACCAAGGCAGAAGCTTTGTTTAATTGAAGACAAGTCGGCTGTCACACAGAATATGTGAATTACTTTCCAGTTCGTTAATGTGCGGCATTACGTATATGCTTAAAGTCACTAATGCAGCGGCGACTGACTGGACTGGGAGGTTATTTTCTCTCTTGTTACTTGCGTAATGGTGTGATTTATATTAATTGGATGAATAAGATGAAAGTTGCCTCTAATTACTAGGTGGAAACGTCCTAAAAGACGTCCACATGTGTCACACATTTTGACTGGGCTACGATTTTGTCGCGATTTTCACATAGACCCCCCTGTACCACTGCACAGACCTAAGTCCACGAACTTAAGAATGAGCATCGCAGTGGCATAAGCAGTCCATGACAAAATTGTAGCCTTAGTACCCTTTTTTTGCTACTACACGTTCTCTTTTCTCAATACATGGACCTGCACGAGTAGTTTTTGAATAGAATTAGTTGGCTCCAAAATTGTAAAAACAAACTAGTGCCCCATGTCCACTTTTTACCTGACTGGTAAATATGCCTGCGTGCAATCATCACATGAAGAGAGACAAAAACAATGACAAACAAAAGCTTACGATGCAAATTTTCACCTACACAAGGGTCCAAAGCCCGTAAAAGTCATAGCGAAAATACATGTCTGCCTGCCTCGATATCATCTCAGCTCCTCTCTATTTTTGGGAGGTGAGGGGAACTTTTAGGCACAAAGGAAGAAACGAGGGTGCTATTGCAACTTCCTGCGTTGCCCTGGGCTATGGGGAGGAGAAAAGTCGAGGTAAAATTATCCTCTTACCCTCTTCCTCTCCTGCACCGGAGTACACTGTAATGCACCTGCGCAACGTGAGAATCCAAAACATGTGCGAGAAGACGCGACAGCCTGGCAAAGGGTTAAGAGGATTATGCAATGGAAGGAAGGACCCGTCAGGAAAGTTTGGTATTGCCTTCTTCCCAGAAGTACAATGCACTCTGGCCTTTGCTGCTTCAATGTGTCAGATCCGGGGTCATTCAGCCTCCGTGCACAGTCAGCTTGCCCTACACACAGCTCTGGATGGGGGAGCCTCCCGTCAACATGCCAAGTTTGCTTCAAATCGGTCTGACGGTCTCGGAGGAAACGGGCCCGGAAAACACTCAGACAGGCGGTCTCAGTTGACATTTACAATATACTGCTAAAAGCACAGAACTATAGAGGCTGAAAAGACCTTAGAATTGGAGACGCTTCCGCAACGAAGAGGTAGCAGTAATCACTTAATCCACCACGGGCTCATTGAGCCGGTCAGGCTTGCACGTTGACAGTTTGCCTCGTTTGGTTTGTGTTCTAATTCCGAAGAAGCCCTGTCTTGTAATAGGTGAGTCACTCTGAGCTCACTTGGCGTCTCTCGAACGCTCCCGTACGTTTACTGCGATGGAGCGCTCAGTACGTGCACGTCGTAGTGGGACAAAAGATCTCTCGAGCGCCTATGGTGGTTGCGCTCAGCAGCTGTCGCTGTCTCCAGCTACAGCTTACCTCAGCTTAGGCTATCGTCTACTCTGAGTTCGTCACCTAGAACGTAGGTGTAGATGAAGGCAATCGTCTCCTATCGCTGAAGGAAAGGGCTGAGTCCAGAAAGTCGAACCAAGAACACAGTCTTACTGAACTAGAAGCCGTTAAAGGCTTTTTTGCTAACCATTAAACGAATGCTTATTATGACAGAGAAGTCGGTCACTTGGCGTTCCCCTCCTGCCAGGAATGCATGAAGCTTGAGCCTCCGTGCCAGAACTATATGACTTAAGCAGCTTCCGTGCTTCTTGGAGGTGAAGGAGAAGTCGACGAGGCTGATGGCGACGACTATAAGTGCTTCTTGCTCCAAGAGCGCGCGTAGGGATTGCGTTGCCGCCAATTCAGCTCCCGACGGCTGCGGCTGCTGCCGCGTACTCGCAGGTAGACTCTACGTACGTGAAGTAGAGGGAGCCGCTCGCTCTATAGCGTATAGAACTGTTTGTACACATAGAATTGCACGCAGGGTTGTTAAATGTGGAAGTGCACAAAAGAGGCGTCGGTGGTGGTTGCTGCTAGGGCTTTGTTGGGCAACAGTGCGATTTCGCAAAGGTTTTCCTTCTTGTCAAGGATATCTTTTGATCGTCTGTGGAACCGAACATACACACTTATCTAATGCACACAAATGTTATACAGTGCGCAAAAAAGTCAGACACTAGGAATTTGTTTTTTTACTTTAACTAGGACGCTTTATATTCAATGAAACTTCATCCAGTTGTTATCTTGGACCAAGTTGGACTCGTCCATTGCATGTTTGGAACAGGCACTCCAACCGTTTCCTCCTTGATCACCCATTTTCCCCCGTGTGGTTGTAAGTGAAAACCAAGAATGAAGAAGAAGCAACTGATACTTAAATCTTTTTGTTAACTATCCAGATGTCTTTGGTCTCTTTTTGCGTCAATTCACTGCTCCAGAGGTTCACTCTGTTGGCCACATCGAGAGAGAAACTGGTCTTGCTGTGAGAGCAACTGCATTGTAAATAATGCTCCAAGTGTCCTGACAAAGGCTTAGTGTGAAAATCATAGTGGTCAGGTCTTATGGCAGCCACGACTAGTTCTTTCCTTCAATTTCTTTCCTATTTCATTCCCCCTGAGAAAAAATCCATGATGATTTCCATTATGATTTCCATTGGTGTCCGACCTTTTTTTGCAGGTGCTAGAAGAGTATTTGTTGCATGAGCACAATAGATGAGTCCAAGCTGGTCCAAGACCATAGCAACTCACTTTTATGATTACTGCAAAGGTGCGTATGAAGTTTCATGAAATTTAAGGCGTCATCACCAAACTTATAAGCAAATTTTCTTATCGTTTGCTTTGCACTATATATAGAGAGACGAAAAGACATGTGAATCTTCCTCTATTTAGTGTTGAACTGATTTATAAACCATCTAACTTTTCTGCATTTATACTCTTTTACAGAGCTCTTTTTGGTAGCGTGCATTCATGTCGTTGCGGCCACTGACAAGATGACTCAATCAAGTGTAACTACACTGACTCAGGCCTCGCTATTCACGCAGAGTATGTGCAAGACATTCACCTTCACACGCAGTCACAGCCATATTCTAGGTAAAGTTCTTGATGCAGTCAGTGAGGGGAGAAAATCTCAATTTTCGAGATTGCCTCCTGGCCCCTGTGGTAGAACTCCTAAATTGTATAGGAGGAGGTAACAGGTCCCTCCATCCGGTGTCTAACATATAGCATATATCTTAAGTGAAACCTAAAAACATATTGAATACGCTGGATGTGTCAGTAAAGCTCACGGTTTTTCCGCCGTATTTCCAACGCCGCTTATGAGTGGTAACCAGTTCCTGTCTTATCTCCTAAATACGTACTGTAATATTTGCCCTCAACGTCCACCGGAGAACACAAATGTCACTGCTAGATATTCTGCTCTGGTTAACTATTTCATGCCCTCCTATTGATGTGATCATTGCGTCGCTTCTAAGAAGAAGCAGACGGCGGACTCGTACTCCAGTACGAGCTCCTCCACCTGTGTCTCCTCTGCTGTTGCTGCTGCTCCTCTTCCATGGACTTTATGGTGGCTGCTAATGTTGTGGGGACCTAATAGAAAGGTAGCAAAGGTGGAGGAGAGGGGGGAGCAGCTTCCTGTCTACGCACACAGTAGGGGAGGAGGCAAAGGAAGAGAAGACTCAAAACCCGGTTGGAGGAGGATGACAAAAGATTGCGGCTGCGGTGGAACTGACAAACAAGGAGGTTTTTGGACACAAAGTGTTTTTTCCGCGCTTCGCTCCTGACCCCACTGGGGAGTTTCGGCACTTCCGCATGTTGGGGTCGATGTCACCACAGGCGAAAGTGGGAAATTGAGGATCTGTGATATCTTTGGCCTCGTGTAAATATTTTGCAGTCGAGGTGCACAAGCACAAACAAAAGGCAGTCAAATCTCTCTCGGGAAAAGTAGAGCAAGCGGAGCAACGAGGGTTGCATGTTGACTGAGATGAGGGACCGACCCGGCGACGAACGCGTCACGAATTTGTCACCAACACACCCACAGTGGTGCAAAACTTCGCTACCCTGTGATTCATGGAGTGGCGCTGATGTATCAGTCACGTCGACACGATTAACGGTAGATGGATTCTCGAGGAACCCCCCACAGTGAAATTCGAACCCTTTTAGTGACCATTAGAGCGTCTTCACGGGGTCAACAACCAGGGGGGGGGGGGGGGCGACGTGGAAGTGACCCCTTTTGGTTCAGTTTGATCCCTTCCTCCACTTTTCTAATCCAAGGGATGGATTCTACTAGCCAGTCTAGTCACATATTTGTTTATTGGTGAGTACACACACTGAGGATAATTTGAGTCAAAACAGTTTCATTTTTCTTCGAACGTTCTTACTTATCCTCCACGCCAGTATCTTATCTTACAGAGAGCTAGTTATTAAAATTAAACTGCTGCTATTTTCATTGAGACTATAAGAGAGTTTAAAAAATGAATTCTCGCTGCTCTAGTCTCATGTCACTGCTATCATTATAATACAAAAGATCGCTGACAAAATTTGTCGAAGTTGTCATACTGCCTGCACAGCTAGTCGTCAGAACTGACATTGGTGAAGCGCGGGGGCCGTTAATAATTTATCGTGATTAAAACACTAGTCAAAAATCTAAAAAGCTTTAAAGTGCCCGTGTCACTCACCAAAATATGAAGGTTCAGAATAAAAGTTCTGGTCAGGGAGTGATTCCAGACCCAAAAAACTTGCCCCCATACGCAGGGTAGTGCAAATAAATTTGGAAAAGTTTTAACTTTGTCGGGAGCAACTTCGGGGCAATAGTGTTCTATGTACAGAAGCCCTCTGACTTTGATAGGTTGAGTGATAAAAACTCAAGACTCGTACTCCACACTTTCATAGCCAGATGTTTACGCTTCTGCTTTGCCTTGTGATCAAACAAGCCACGAGCTCTGTGCACTCAGATGCGCTGGAGAAGCTCCTGACGATGTTGTACAGTTCCTGAGCTGCCCCACGTGCAAAGTCAATGAGGTTGTGAAGGAGTTGGACAGAGAGGCAAGCGCAAATGAAAGCTGACTTTTTTTACGCAGCTTTTTTTATGGCGGGAAATTCAAAACACTTAATTCCCCTCTATGATTTTAGTTTTGCAACGCGTTCGAGACATTACGGGACACGCGGTCCAGTAAGTACAGGCTCTGTGGAGGAGATGCACACCAGAGTGAACCGGATCAAGAGACATTGAAAAGCGATGAGAGCGAACTGAGATGAGTCATGGATGATGCAGAGAGTGATGTGTGGCTTGTGACCGAATTGAGCACATGCGGATGTCCGACTCAATCCGGAATCCGACATTTTTTTTATAAATAACATGCGAATGCCAGCTTCAGATTCAGTCCAGTCAGGCTTCACGTTCATTCCAGGCCGCTTTTTTCTGGTCAGCTTCATGTTGTCGCAGACAACTACTCATGCCGCGCCATCAGTCAATGGATTTTAACGCAGTCAATATGATAGCGGTATAGGCAGGCTGTGACAAAAGCATAACTTTTTTTGAGCGTAGCAAGCACTGCAGTTTAGTAATATAAAAATATCAAATAGAATCCTTGGACAAAAGTTCTGCACTGGTAAATGAGTGCATCAAAAGAAAAAGAATAAATAAATTTTCTACTTGAGATTTGATTTGAGAGTCTATAGATGAGTGCTTTTTTCTTCCTGAAATTTGAACGACAACGACATTCTAGTTGTAATTGAATTCGAATCCGCCGGATTCAGATTTAATATTTTTTGCAGTCGCTTATCTTAACTCACTGAATGGGTTTCCCAGAAGTGCAGTCAGACCCGAATCCCACATTGATCACACCGCCATTAAAGATGGCGGGCGAACCGGTGTCCTGTTGGGCGATCTGCTGCTGCTCAGAGAGAAGGGGTCTCCTTTAAACTTCAGTGAGTTGACTCAGTAGTCAGTACCCAATATTCCGAGTCGGAGTCGAATCCTAAAAATGGCAGAGTCGGAATGAAATCCAAAAACTTTCCTTAGTCGCATCACGAGAATGATGACTTTGGGACTAAGATCAAGTGTAGGGATGTGTGGGATCCGGATTCAGAAGGCTATGAATCCGGGTCTGTTTCGGACCTGCTTAACAATGTAAGAATGAAAAATATACCGAGCAGATAAAGACTGTTGCAAAGCACAGCGCACTTTACTAATATTTTTCTCATGAATACCACTGACTCTTACATGCCACACCGGTATATAGATTGCATTTCAGCATTAACACCCATTCACTGCTCAAGATCAGAGTGCCAAAAACCCAGAGTATTAGCTGCATCATCTTCCACTCGACTTCATTTAGCTGAACCTACCGTCAGCATCAAAAAGCAAAGATTAAGATGGTGTCTTGTGCCCTGCATTAAATCTTTTTTTGTAACCGCGGAAACTTGTCCTTCCCTGCTACAAACGAGCAGCTGTACCTCTGTTTCATATTTACGTTTTTAACTGAGTTTTGATACTTAAATTTAAAGAAAGGTTGCGCGAATCAGATCTAAGCCCTAAAAAAAAGAAAACTCGGATCTGGTTGGAATCTTGATCCAGCGAAAAACCTCGCCCAACCCGGATGGGATCCATGTCCGGATACACACCCCGAGACTAGAGCCCAGTCTGCAACAGTGGCAAGGTATGATTATGAGTTCACCTCTGAAAAAATAGTCTGTGACGTTTACGCGGATCCCGATGCACATTTTGTCCGGCACATCGTGCCACAGATTTCTGCAATAAAGAACTGGTTGAAACAGAATCTTTAATCTTTTGCAATAACGGGGAAGTCCTCAAACGGACCAGTTACAAATCCTGCCACTGCAGCTGCGCAGCGAACTGGGTGTGACTTAAATCTGCTCAATGACCATGCAATGATCGTACACGAGATAAAGTCAAATGACGACACGGTTAAACTCAGAGTTATGATGCAAACGAAAGACCAGAATCGCGTGCTTTGCTCTTTTGGAGTGCGAAGCAGCACTGAATTGCTCTTGCTACCAGACAATTTCCTTCCGCGCACTTGGGTAGAGACAATCTGCTTACATACGTAGTGCAAAAGTTCGTGTTCGAGAAAGCTTTCCCGAAATAAACTATTGACGTCACGAGCTGTGCGAATCTTAGAGATGTCTAGGATACGACGAAGTAGTATTGTCACTTGCGAAGTCGAGAAGAGCACTGGGGCATGAGGGAGGGCGACGACTTCCACCCGTACGTCGTCATCCTCTGCGCCAAGTACTGCAAGGTGGGCTTCGCCTTGCCACCTTACTCCAAAGGGCGAAGCTACAATAGGATGCAACTAAACTTATGACGTCAGGACGGTGTTCCAGGTTCTGGAAGGGGTGGCGATTGTCACCGAGATTGGACGTCCGTTGTGAAATGGCCAAACTTAACACGATGATCCAGAGCATCAACGCAAGATGCACCGCGTTTCTGCTCCAACGCTATGCGCAGACGAAGCACACTTACACGTACTGTACTGAACTCCCGCCAGCCTCGCGCAAAGCAAATGTTTCTCTTCAGCAGACACTGACAGGACTCTTGGCAACTTCGAAGAAAAGACCCAGAATTCTCGAAATAGGACGCCATGTCGTCGGCAACGTTGCTGCTGAGATTCCTGTCTGTGCTCTGTGTGAAACTCCTATTACTCTTCATCACACCATGCACGTGTGGTCCCAATGAGAGAAGACTCCTGGACAAGCTGCTGGGAAACTACGTGAAGGTAAGGTTCGTTCACAGCGATCCTCCCCCACAAGGATGGAAGAAGTACGTACTGACTTAGGAGGAGCGTCCTGTGGCCCTACACTCCATGCCAGTAAATCTGACCCTTGGGCTGGAGCTTCAGCAGATCATCGACCTGGATGAGAAGAACCAAGTTCTGACCACGAATCTGTGGCTAAATCTGCATTGGCACGACCCGAATTTAATGTGGAACGTCGTAAGTACAGAATGGACCTCGGAACAATAGGTGAGGACTTTCAGCGAGCCAGTTGACAAAAGCTGGAGTTTGCGCAAATATTCTGAGGCCCATTGATGAACATCTCGTCACACGTAGACGTCCATATCGACTGCAACGCTTGCTAGAAGAGGTTGCGAGAAAGTGAAGCTAATTTTTTCTGCATGATAGGAGTGTTCCTTTCATGTTATACACTTGTGCCTCTAATAAGTGTTGTCTTCTCAAGTCTGAATTTAACGGGGTCAACGAGACGCGCATTTCTCCCGACCTCTTGTGGACGCCCGATCTGCTGCTGTACAACTCTGCCTCCGAAGAGTTCGACACCACGTTGAGGACTAACGTGATCGTGGCCAGCGATGGACGGTGCACGTTCATACCCCCAGGAATATACAAATCGACGTGTCAGGTTGTGTCGTTTTCCTAAATGTTTCACAAAATGGACATACAAGTATGACATGCACTTGCAGATTGACATCACTTGGTTTCCCTTTGACAATCAGAGTTGCACCTTCAAGTTCTCGAGTTGGACGTACACGCTGGAGGAGCTCGATCTCATACCCAAGGACGACTCAGCCAGCTTGGCCTCCTTCTTGACAAACGGGGTAAACTTGTAGTAGCTCACAAACTACGCCTTGTACTGAAACTTCAGGAAGAGTCAGCACTGAATGGGTATTCGTATGTCCACTGTAAATACCGTAGCATGTACGCCGTAGCATGTGCAGTCCTTGCTGTAAGTAATTTCCGCGGGGATAGTTCACTTCACTGCTCTGCTACGTTTTGAGGTTGAATTTTGTTGTGTAGAGCTGATATTTGGGCACAACACTGAGTAAAGACATTCAGTGTTGTGACTGCCCATTTTGGTGCTTCAGTGCTCAAGAGTTAGAAAAT
>JAAUXU010137656.1_pt1 | contig 23042 bp, 20 predicted proteins | sample 7278151 | NCBI WGS metagenome assembly JAAUXU01 (sample SAMN14350113, study PRJNA611818) | marine sediment metagenome | isolation source: surface marine sediment (1.8m) | place: French Polynesia: Moorea | collected 2018-08 | reverse complement strand
GTTCAGTAAAGTATTTCCAGTAAAGTAAGTTCAGTTCAGTTCCAGTTCAGTAAAGTATTTCCAGTAAAGTAAGTTCAGTTCAGTTCCAGTTCAGTAAAGTATTTCCGCATGGTCTCATTAATGCGCATGACAAATGTAGAAGGAAGGAAGTTGTGATCTTATCTCTGGTTGGGATTATTCCATTCTAAAGGCACAAGTGTTTAGGTTCTTGTGCCCACTCCTATAGTACACGCTACTAGCATTTAGACTATTTCACGTATCCACTTCCGCGTCGGCATGTTGAACAGAGTTCCTTGAGTAGAAGAACTAGGCCAGTTTCATTTTTGTAAAATGGCACCATTTGGCAAATGGCTCAAGACTATTTCAAGAGGAGTTCTATGGGTGATCTTCTTTAAGCCTCAATGTTTGTATGATATGTTGTCACATGTGTCATTTGAGACGCGCGTTCAAGCTCTGAGGCCAAGGCTTTGAGGCATTACAAAATGAGTCACAAACATACCAGTGTTGACGCACTATTTTCGTAATATTTCCCAAATTGTTTTTCAACTGTTTCAGTTTGTTTTGAAACCAGTGAAATACCGGGATTGCGAAAATCGTGCGTTAAGTTGCAAATTAACGACGCGTACTATAGTATTCATACGTGCCCTCGTGCATTCAAGTCCAAGTGGAGTACATATAGAAGTACAATATGCGTCCTTAACATTTAGTTAATATCTCAGTTTACCTCCCTTTCAGCAGCAGACTCGCATCTTCGGTGCCAAAGTCAGTGCCTGAGAAGGCGATTTCACCTCATTTCTTTGGATCTTTCCAATTTCAGCTGGAGGCGGGGACTCAAATAGGGGAATCCAATCGAAGAATGTGGCAACTCTTTGCCATAGTTCAGGAACTTACTACACACAAGAGAAAGTGAGCGACCACCGTATGTAGAAAGGTCTTGTTTAACTGTGCTAAGAAATGTATCTTCATTCTTATCCATGACAGCAGGACATCTAAGTTACTTCATACGCTCCTTTGCCGCACGTCAGTGCTCTCCTGTTGACAGTTACCCGCACGTATGGATATTGTGTACAATGAGTACGTTGCGTTATTGTATTGCTTCAGTTCCCGAATGCCAATTCTTTCCAGTTGACAGTTACCTGTGTGCAGTGTGAGGAAAAAAGGGGCATGAGGATGGTAAAGAAGCGTCAAAAGGAAACTGGAAGGAGGCACGGACTTTTTTTAGCACTCACACGGTACGTGTGATAAATATCTGTAAGTTATTTGGGAGGTTCCGCTCAGAGCAACGTGCACAAGACAGAGGAAATTATCTTGCCAATACCAGCATTTTCCTTGGTGAAGAACAATCAGAAGACTCCAATGCTGGAGACTGTAACGTAAAAGTTTTTACATGTACACACTGTACATGCATGGTGCGTGAGGGAGCAGGCAGGACCCAGCCCTATTTGCGCTGTGCATACGTGCGTGCATGCAAATGCACTCTCTCATTTAAGATGATACAGTTAAGTTAAGATGAACACTTGCCGGTAACTTTACCTAAACTGTATTCGCAAGATGGCCCGAAGAGGACGTGCACCCCATCAATGACGGCGTCCGTGAATGCTTTGGGCCCCCAGGAGTCGTCGCAGCGAGAGTCACGAAATGTGATGTTGAAGAAGAGCTCGGGTGCGAGGAGACCTTGCCTGGTGGCCTCCACGAAGCCCAGCAACACCCCGGTTCCGGCCTTCCGCTGAGAGGGCTGCACCGCGTCCAGGTCGGGCAAGATGACAGACACCTCGACCACCGTCGATGTGCCCGCCGCCACGCTGCCCGGCTCTGGCGTGTGCCCCGGCGGCCAGAACTCACCCAATGCCAGGCGCGCAATCCCCAAGAGCAGTAGAAGCCACCGTCCAGGCCACATTTCTTGTCTAGTAAGATATTCTCACCTATAATTCAAAGAGGATGTGCCTTCACCTCAGATTTTCTTTTCCTTTTGTCCGTTACTACTGGCTCTTCTTTATTCTTTTCACTTCGTATCATCGGTGAATCAATGATGGAGCTATGAAATCTGGACCGCCGGTCACTTTTTGGCGATGCAATGACTGCTGACAACTTGAAGGTCCGATCATACTGTCTCACTACTATCAACAATAGTTAGACTATTAGCAAGAAAACTTCACTGCGACGCTATATCAAGACTTGACGCCGCGTCAGCTATGTTAAGTACTGTACTGCGTAAGATCGCACCTAAGAAGAGAACTTTATGAGTGGTAACTTTTAAGGAGATGTTCTGGGCTTGAGGCACTCCTGTCACGCACGAATTCTTCAAATTCACAAAGTGACAGCCGAGTTTGCTTTTCCCATAATTGTTTTTTGATAAAAGGTTTCGTTTCAGCTCACTATTCAAGATGTCTAAAGTGCGCTTTATGCTCGCTCACTCGTCACACAAACAGCTGTGTTGCACTGTTGAAAGCTGGCTGAACATAATTCACGTCGATTCCACTCAAAAATTTGCCTTGGTGCACGCGCAGCCTAAGCAGATTACTTATGTGTGCTCAGAGCCCATTATCTCCTCTCTTCTGCTCGTATGGCTCTTAACACTAGCGGTAGCTGACTTCATTCTAGGAAGGAGCACGTATGTACAGTGATGTCGTTCGTAGCTAGACAACGTATGTCACTGCATAAATGAGCAGAAGCTCAACAGCTTCTGTACTAAGGGTGCAGGGTTTTGCGAAACCCAAGAGAGTCAGAAAGACCTTGCAGGTGGTCAATATAATGCGTATACTATGTATGCAGGAAGTATTACATGAGCGTACTATGTCTGGATGAAGGCGTCCGTGCGAGACGTCGAGACGTCGAGAATCGTATGCTTTGCGACACTCAGCAGCAGCAGCTCCTTCAAAATTTGCTGCAAGAATGCCAATGAGCTTGACACAAGCCTCGTCCACAGATCCTTCCTCTGCTGCTTAGGTATAGCAATCTGCAGTGAGCGCCGTGGGCATCAACACGCTGAGGTGAGCGACTCGCGCGTGAACGCTTGACACCATAAACGTCCTTCACCAGACCAGGAGGTACCTTTTGTACTTCTCGTCGAATTGAGCGAGAGATCGGGGTCTTTTGCTGTTGCCTTCCACTTCGTCCGGCTCCCCGGGACTGGAAAGGCATCCCAGATGGATGGAAGTGAAAGGGTAACACCGCTTTCTCCACTCCGCAGACTCATTCATGGATGGGTGAAATGTAGTGGTTTTAGCTGTCAGGAGTCCCCTTCCCCTGAATGGACAGACTTAGATACGATCGGATTGGGCAGCACTCACTTGTCCAGCTTGGACTTGTAGTCCTTGCTGGCGTGAGGGATGAAGTTGATCGACTCGGGGATTCAGGCCTGAGCCAGTGCCGGAGACCACGTGCGCTTGCATGTGGACGTTGAACCTTCTGTGTATGCAAACCTCGCCTGTACATTAGGCAGTGTACTGGTCTGTGTGCTAGTGCAGTGTCCTCCGCCACCTTCAGAGTGCGTAGGCATTCGTCCAGCACTTAGAAGTTTAACATGAGTTGAAGGTTGAGCATGAGACTTCCTCGAACGAGTGCTGTCTCCACTCGCCTCTAACGTAAAAGAACGTAGCCGAGACACAAGTAGAGCTATTCACGACACTGAGGCCCCATGACAGTTGCTCCGGACTCAGCGCAGCCTCATCCTGACGCACTAGTGATTAGGGTAGGCCCTGGGGGGGGGGGGGGTCACACTGAACTTCAACGATTTCACAAGTGGTTTAGGATATGGAATTATGTTCACACCAAGGATTGATGACTGAGGCTGCACCAGTGCCAAGTTAGACGACCTTATGGGATACTAGGATACCCTCATGCAACGGTCCTCGAAAGAAAATAAGACCAGTTACTTATCAAAAGCGAGCCTGGCGCCACTTGTGGACAATACTCATGGGGTGTCGCACAAAAAAGCAATTTTTTTGTCTGTCTCTTGATTCATGTTATACAGCCTTTAATGCTCTAAAGCATGGGGCAGAGACCCCTTACCCACCGTCCCAATGGGCTCCCACGCTGTTACATACTTCACAGAAACTGTGACACAATACTCACAAATAAGTGAAAAAAGATTGCTTTTTGTGTGACACCCTGCAAGTACAGTACCACAAGTAGACTCTTCAGGGTCACTTTTGATAAGTCACTGGTCTTACTTTCTCTCAAGGACCTTTGGATGAGGGTATCATAGTACCCCATAAGTTCGTCCAACTTGGCACTGGTGCAGCCTCAGTCCTCAATCCTTGGTGTGAGCATAATCCCACATCCTAAACCACTTGTGAAATCGTTGAAGTTCTTAAATCAGTAACGTGGCTTTCGACCACTAGATGTTAAACAAATTTGTTCTTGCTGTCCTAAATTGCGTCCTTGATCATTATGTTGGGGTGTAAAGGTAATTACCGAACACATTACACGGACGCAGTAGGTGTTTTTGCCATCCGACGGTGATCTGTTAGGTTCTTTTATTGTGCCCAGCTGAGCTGCGCCCTGTGTGACAGATTTTTGCACGTCTCTCCTGTCTCATCCATCCCGGATTAGGCTCGTTGGCTAATTTTGCTCCTACTACTCAATCAGGGGCTCGGTAATTCTTCCTCCTAGGCTGGCAAAATAGGGATGGATACATGCAAAACACCAAGACAACGTACGCATAGTGCCGCGCCACAGTTAAGTTTGTGCTGCTCTATTATTTGCAACATTTGCGCTGAAATCGAGGGAAAAACACCACGCAAGGACTAACTAACGTCCATCTTTCCATTGGAGTTCAACTTAATAAAGAAAAGGTACTGCAGCCTTTCCCTTCTTATAGTATGCCACATCAGCAGTGATTAGCATTATTCAGGGGCCAGGGATCAATGATTAGCATCAGTCAGGGACCTCTGACGGACCAGAGTGGTCCGATTGCCGATTGGTTAATGAAGTCTGAGCTGCCAACTAGTGTTGATCAATGAATAAGTGCACGCACTGTTTAGCTGGGAAGTGGCAGCCAAATGTACGAAACAAAAAGCTATTGGAGAAGCCCACTCTTGAGGATTACCCAAAGTGACCGTTGCCACTTGCACACCCTTCCCCGAACAGATTCTGCTGGTGGGTGGCACTGCGGCCAGGTGACGCCTGTACAGGTAGCAGTTCGCCTTGCTGTGCACACACAGGAAGTGAAGTGTGTTTTGTTCCAACTCATCATTAAGTCATCCAATATCAGACGCCAACCTGGCACACCCATGAACCTCCACGTGCCTATGGACACGCGCAGTTAAGGTAGTGCCAGTGCGTGCAAACTACCTAAGAACACTGCAGCAATAAGCAGAGACGAAATAAACGATAGCGGCTTGCAATAAATCAATCGAGCAGCTATTTCCAGCGCCTTTTTTTCCATTCCCGATAGGCTCCGTTACCGCCTGGTTGTCATCCTTGTTTGGCCAAGTCAGTCGATGAAAGGCAACGACACGTATGAGCTAGATAGAGGGTGAGCTTTCCCTGACACTTGATCACTTGATGCGCAATATGCAACTCCTCGAAAAAGTCCTTTACTGCTCTACGTTATTCTCCTTTTGTCCTTGTCATCGAGGACCTCGTGTCCAACCCCGGGGTGTTTGGCGGGACGATTGATGCTTTCCAAATGCAAGTATGTAGCGTGGTGTGGCCTAGGATGGTGTCTGACACTAATGGAACCTAAGCCTGAACTCAAAGAAAGTGCGTGTGCATGTGTGTCCACACACAAGTACACACAGAGCAGAAGCTCATTTCTAGGTCAAAAATGTTTGGCCAAAGGGTAAAGTAATGAGAGACCTCCCGGAGCCCAGCGGCAAAAGGTGGCAAGCATGTGGATATGAGAAGAAGAGTACGTAGCAAACGCTGACTTAGAACGTCACATGCACATGCGCATACACGGAGTGTACGTAGACTCCGTATTCGAGAGATGCTTGATGATCCTGTGCGATACTGGCAGCTTGTACTTTCCATCAGATTGAACAAGTCGAGGAGAAACTTCCTTCACACACACTTTCAGGTGCGCATCTCATCTCAGAACTTGCACATTCAGTATTAGGCAGCGGGGGGGGGGGGGCATGAAATGCAGGTATTGCGCGTAGACTCTACGGTGAAGGTTGTGAGTCCACCTTCGACTGGGTGCTGCCACTATTTTACTTTCCCTCGGTTGGGGAATTTTTGTTAGGACGAACAATCGCTCGCTCGGTTGGGGTACCGAAGGTTTCTTCATCCAAGCCTGATGTAAGAAAGAGGACGCTTAACTAAGCGGACGTAATAAAGATTGAACTGGACTTGGTTTTGTTATCGCGACAGGTGGAATTGCGCAATCCATTTCAGGACCTATCAGTCTCCAGTAAGATGTATGAGATTCCTGAACAGCTATCCTTACTTAAGCAGTTATGTAAAATACCTATGTCATCGGACCGACGCTGACCAACGACTGCAAATTTCACGTACATGTGCTTGAGGCAACCCTGCATCCTAAGGCTCGCCCGGACTGAAAGTAGCTGTCCAAGCATCAAAAGTCACTCACGTTTTTTCCATCTCCATTAAAGATCTTCCATTGCCGCGGCCAAAAACTTGGATTCTCCCCACCGCATCTAGAACTTGTTCTCGCATCTTCACTGCCGAGCCGTTTAGGACTTTGCCATCATTGATCTGACTAAAGTGCACAAAGAAGCGGTTTCACACCCGGCCGAATCACTACTGTGCAAGCTGGATTGATGGAGAAACTTCTGAGCGGTGGGATTACTCATTTTCGCACGCCCAAAGTCCCAGAGAGCGCCAGTTTCTATAGCATCTCCGAGAAGACTGGAGGTACGGGTATCACGAGGCGCTGTTGCGTCATTGATCTTGTCTGCTCGTCCCCGAAAATTGAGGATCCGCATCGACTGACGCTTTCGCTCGCCCTCCTCGCTCACTCTCTGTCGGTGCGCGTACACCGGACAAGTGTGGATACGTACGCGTATGAGAGAAGGGAAGAAAGCGAGAGCTCCTTAAAGAGGATCTGCTTCCAGGCCTAAATCTGGGGTTACGGCAAAGATTACGCGAGAGAAACATGCTGCGGATCTAGGTGCCTTATCTAGGATTCTCTGCTTTCTTTATCTGAGACGATCAAATTTGTTCTGTCCCAGCATCCGAAAAGTGACAAATGGACAGATAAACTGAACATGGCGTCTTGGGCTCTGCTTCCTTTTTCCGCAGAGCTGACACAGCTAAGGACGACAGCACGTCCACGTCGCTGTGGAAGAAGAACGTGACGTTACAGGCGCCGGCGAGACTGACGGACAACTGTGAACTGCACATGGACACATAGTTGGGAAATCTGCAAAGTGGGTGGTACTGTAGATGGGTGCAGAAGCTATGGAATCATCCCCGCTTGTTCACTGAATCACTCATCAGTCACTGTCACTCCACCAAAGGCTTTGCTCAGTCTCTCTAACAAAGCTTTGGAAGTTTTATCATTCACTCACGTCTAGCTTGCAAGTGCGACTTTGCTATGCAGCACACGTGACATGAAGCATCGGACTTTGTGCGCACTGTGACTTCAGTATAGAACTCCTGTGTCCCTTCCAAGATGTGTTAGTCTCGACTCCAGCTTGGCACGCCCTAATTGGCACTTTTGGGGTTGCCTTGCTTCTTCCTGGACTCTTTCAAGAGAGGTCGGATTCGTGCTTTCTATTCTCCCCTGAGGGCCTTTACTCAGACTGAAATTGGCACACTAGTTGATTCCTCGCAAGTGATTGGGGAGAGTGGGAATCCTTGGCAATCCTTGGCAGAACAAAGAGTGCAGAATGCCTCTTGGCTGCCTCCTGTTGTGCATGCTTACACCACTGGCTCCACGTGACCACCTGTATGTCTGCTCTGGACGACATCGTCGCGCGTATGTTTCCTAACCCGCGGCTCTGCAACTCGGAATCGTTTGGGTGAACTAAGCTCAAAAGTCATAGAATAAAATCGTCTGACGCCATGCCTGGCCGAGGTCGTCAGATCGAGGTCCCGAATAGCGATTTTCATCCATTTGCTGGTCCAATATCCTACAAATTATTTGCCCTTCTGAGTTTCATTGGATGAAAGTGCGAGTTGTTTTATGTTGAACAGATGAAAATCGTTACGTGGGACCTACGCTTAACAGTAAGACGACCTAACCAATCGCAATCCTCGGTCATATGTGACCCTGTAAAAATATGACGTCGGGATCAGGCTCTATGACCTGATGCAATTTTCCCTTCTTACAGAGAGCAAGGCGAAATGGGTCATCCAAAGGGCTGGGGGAATTGTTAGCTGTGAATGGCACTCATCTTGAGCGCTATAGACGTCAACACATACCAAGTAAGAAAGTCCATATGTCAGCTTTGAAATGTGAGACTTACAACTTGTTTGACCACTCTGCACTTTGTAGGAAGACACTGGATGCACGAATAGAGATAGGAAATGACTGGACTTTTCAATGACGGTGGATGTCACCAGTGAAAGAGTTCCAATAATTTTTGGGGGACTCTCAAATAACGAAAAACAGCAATACGAGCGGAATCGAATAATGTAGGATAGATTTACCGAGGAAGTACCTAATTCTTGTTTATAAAAGAACAGAAAAGAAGTCACACAGCTGATGAATTCACAGCTAACTCGATCTTGTCCTAACTTTGCTCCACTCCAACGCTCGGTTGCTCATTGTGCAACGAAATACGGTGCGGTGGAACTTTGTTAAACGAACTAAGCGGGAATTCACGGTGTGATGAATCCAAGCTATTGTTAAGCACTTTTAAGAGACGCTGTCAAAGTTTCCTCTTCAATTCCACAGTTCTCTATGCTTGTTGTTTTTCCAACACTTATTATTAATTAATGTTTTTATTATTCGAACAATCAGCTGTCAATGAAATGTTTAAACTTTCATGAAGAGTCATTTAAAGGTTGTCTGATCAATCATCCCATTCACCAGACGTCACTGACGGAAGAGACCCCAGTATCTGTCGTTTCTGCTGCTGCATAACTGGTCCATGGTTGTTGTCCGAGACCACTCGAATCAAATTTAAGTTACCCGACCTCTTAAGAACCTCTTCAGCTGGTTCTCAATCTCTCTGGGCTTCTCCACACTCATAAACTTGCACTTGGCTGTGAGCAGCTGGTGCTGATGCTGCCTACGGACGAAGGTCTCGAGCCCAGACAATTTTACGACCTCTCAGACGTTAGAATTGCTCATAGACTCCTCCTTGATGAGCCTCTGCATTGAGGAGGTTTGGTCGGCATTGAGAGTGGCATAGAAGAATCAGGGGTTCGATTTTGCATATTTTTGTTGTGGGGGAGGAAGTTTAGAGACTATTTTTGAGGTCCTGCCTTTAAGAGAGCGTCGAAGCTCTTACACGTGCATAAGGAATGATACAAAGTGCCGGAAAAATTTGCTCCGCCACTCAGTTATCAAGTCCTTTGACAATTCTTCTTGTTCCAACTACGCGAGTCGTTTGTTTCAGGGCTTTGCGATTCGACAAATCACGACTCGAGCCCCCGTCTTTTTCAGAAGGGACGAATGTCAATATGTCGCACATCAGTGACTCGACCCACCTTCAGTACTCCATTCGACTTGTTGAGTGTTTGCGAGCTTTTTGGATTGTTGCGCTATGATGCGGCAGATTCTCACCCAATTAACCCATATACTTGCCATGCCATTTCCGGCCGTAGGTTTGCAGCTTTGGTAGTGAGATTAGGATTTTCTGCAGAAGCTTCCCAATGTCGCCAAAAATTACGCCTGAAAGTCGCGACAAAATATAGACAGACACACAGCCAAAAATGTTTCTTCTGGATGCTGAGATGTCAGTTTTGACGTGCAGTTAAGGACTTGCATGTTATGTCTGACTTTCTGTCGAAGGATGATCTTAACACACGAAGATATCAAGCGATCACACTGACAAGAGATTCGATTGATCGAGGCACGTATCAGGAGCAAGTTCTCGTCCATGCAGCGGTTTTCAGAGGTGGAGAAGAATAGATTGGCCTTGCCCAACGGCGAATCGTTAACCATGAGCATGTTCGGCTGCTGATCATCGGCGCGTTGTTGTCGCTCGTGCTTGGCGATGATGATGTATGCATAACTGCAAGACCGGGCGATTTATTAAACAATCGAGATCGCAATATTTGATATATCGAGACGAAATTCTGCCTTCAAGGATGTCCTGATGGGCACAACCATGTTGCAGTGGCACACAACATGGCCACTACAACTGAACAATCTTTCAGAAGTAGCACTTGACGCTGGGACGGTCACACCCACGGCCCATGAGCTGGCAAAAAGTATCACACGATACTACAATACATTTTTGGGTATCACGATATTCGATATTTCGCAAGTATCGCAATATTCTATATCAATGCGCTATATCGCACAGTCTTAATGTATACACAGACAGTTATAAGCATTGAAGACAGCATCATAGACGAGATAGTGAGAGTGGATTATAATTGTAGGCGTCCAGGATGCAGCATTTTGGCCAATCCCTTCCCCAATTCCCATCCTTACAAATCGACGACCCTGGATACAATCTCATGTCGGCCTTCGTCATTGTATCCCTCTTCATTCCAGAGCTGTCATCTCGGCACTCATCTGCTATCACATGAGGGCGAACAAGACGTTTTCCACCTTGGTGAAGATGTTTCTAATCCTGGGAGTCATCTTTGTCATCTCCAGGTGAACTTGGCTTTCATTGACTGACTGTGCTAGTAATGGTATACAGCTCAGAGTTGTGTGACAATTTTCCGCAGGTGTCCAGTGGATGTTGTGCAGTTTGAGGCTCATGTGAGTGCTTGGGAAGGTTCTCACCACTGAGGCGCCATGGAGATGGAGTACAAGATTGTGTTGATCGGTATTATGTACGTCCCCGTCATACTCATTCCCATAGTCTACTTCTCGTACTTGGGGGACACGTGCACAGGAGCTGCCAATGCTGCCAAAGGCATCTACTGTTACCGGAAAGAGCAGCTAATCAAAGAGGATAAACGAGAGGAAGAGGAAGCTCCCCGAGAAGTAGATTTGATCTTTTCTATGATGTCCAACATCCTTTTGGTGGTGAATTAAAGAACTGAAGCGCATGTACGCATGTGGTCAATAAAGCTCCTTAGAATGTCTACCCAAAGGAAGCCTCATCCTGTAGTACATACGATAGGATGTATTTTTACAATATACATAGTATATTTTAAACGTTTCTAATGTACAAAAAGTTGATCACCGAGCGAGGCAATTAGCAGTATAGAGAGGATTTTTCCAACGTTTTCAGGCCTAGCACAATCTTTTTTTACCCCTTAACTCAAGCCCCCCCCGTTACACACTGCTGAAAAGTTAAAGTAGGTCTCTTAACACTCAATATGCAGTCATAAAATGTCCAATAGGTAATATGAAAGTGGCAGAGGGCAGGAAAGCCGAGGGGCGATGGGGAAAGTAGTCATGGACGTGACATAGGGCATGAGGAATAACATGGGGACGGAGCTCCACTCGCTTTCTCGCGCCATAAGCGTGCATCCCCCCTCCCCCCGTTCGAGGGTTCCATATTTTTTAGGTGACCGTGTGAACACGTCAGGGGCGGGGACCTCATGACAACCCCGGACAACTCAAATGACTCGTTGTAAGAGCTCTTGGGATTCACGGTAAAGAGCAGGAAGTTAATGCCAGCACCGAACCTTTGCAGGGACCTCTATTTGCCAATGCTCTGGACGACCCCGGTCCGACTGTCAACTTTTCGGGGGACCTCTCCGGGACCTAACAACCACTCCGGGAGCAACGACTGTGGGAAGCCATGTGCTCAAGGTTGGCCTGGTCAATCTGTCACAGCATTGCCTACCTGGAGGGTAAATCTCCACCTAAGTGCACACTTCCCTTATCAACATCATGCTCTGGTCAGGAGTCTGCAACGGCAACAGCTTGTCACATAACCTCATTCATTCTGGCACTTGTGACTCACAAGGCTGGAAGATGGGTCACTGCCTATCAAAGTATTTCGAAAGAAGGCCGAGAATATATCTGGCTTCCTTTTCTAATGAAAAGAATATATATCATCGAGTCTTGAGCTCGACTCCATGATGCCTTTAGACAAGATGTTCAATTTCAGGTGAACTTGGAGTGTGGGGTCAAGGCCCATGATGATGCAAAGATGATGTCAGACCCATTAAAGTTAGAAACCTGGTCACGAAGAACCGCTCTTTGTCAGAAATCACTCAAATCGAGTGATAAAATAGGGAGGGCCTTTGCTCCAAGTGTCTCTCTCAACATACCAGGAGTCTCCCACAACTTGACCTGTCTAGACTCCATTTTGGTCGTTAGAAGGAAAAAAAAACCTTCTGTGATGCATTTTTATCGACTAATACTGGAATTCCGCATGGCAGGACTATAGCTGCTTAACACCACTGGTTATGTGCAGTGGGGTGGAAACCTCATCGAGGGAACCCACAACGAGAACTTCGGTCTCGACTGTCTGGAGAATGTTGCGTTGAAGTCTCTTACGTCTTTGAAGCCAAGGACCAGCACAGGTAGGTCGTCTTGCTGACAAGGCAGAGCTTCGTTGCAACGGGCAATGATCCAGATACGTTTTTGTACATGTACGTACGTTTGTGTAGATGTTACAAACTTTGCGTAAGGTCGTCACCAAAGCTCTGGAATGGGATGCTCAATCAGGTTTCCAAATCAAAGCTGTCACGAAGTTGACGAGGTGTAGAAAGTGCCTCACCAGTAGAGTTCAAAACGGGCAATGCAAAAATACTTTTCTCTGTTTCAGTTAAATGCCCGGAGAAAAAGCTACTTTGGAATGAGCACTCGAGTAGCAAACGGTCACCTCATTAAGCTGAAAAATGCAATGGGGAAAGTAGGGGCAACCCACCCAAAATAACTAGGTGGGTCAAGAAAATGGTTGGGCCTGTGTTACACCCTTAATCATAAGTATGTGTGGAGGAGGCACCAACAACTGAGCTATCAATGCATTAGGATGGGTTAATTGAATTGCATTGATATCAATGGGTCATTTCAGGACAAGCGCACCAAGTGATGGACTGAATTTAGTTGCTGCGATAATGCCACTTGATCTGTTACGTGAGATGTGAGAATGCGCCTGCGGAGAGACAAGCAGAAGGCCATGATATCGTGGAAGCGAGGTTGTCATAATCAAAGAACAGCCAAACAAGTTTGGATTTGGACTCTTCTTTGCCAGCAACAGGAGGGAGTAAGGGAATTATAAGGAAAGAGAGAGCATTGGACATTTTTTGACTCACACAATAGGTACTTACCAACCACGTTCACATCGTGCGCGCATGTAATATGAAATATTCGATAAAAAAGCAATTCATCTGATCGACACTGAGCTCCTCGTCTGTAGGATCAGAAACAAAGAATGAGGGGGTCGAGCAGATTTAAACGTACTTCAAGCAAGAGAACAGAAACCCCAGAATTTTGCGGGGTTTCAATTGTATCTTCCTCTCTCGTTTGCATCTACGGCTGCTGCAGTAAACAAATAACCTTTAATTTCACGCAGGGAGACCTCAGAGAAAAAAAAGTTGTAGAAGAATAATCTCCCAGTATGACAAGCTACAAATTGAGAGCAGGAAAAAATTGCGCTATAATTCTTTATCGCACCACGGGCTCACGTTTCACCACTGTCACTTGCTTCCCCTCCACTTTTGATATCCGTCAGTGTAACATTGCTTCGAGCAGGGGAGGGGGTGGGCACAGGGGTTGTGTCGCAGCTTCATCACTCCACCAGCTTCAAGACTTTGCCGATGGCAATAGTTTTTCCTGAAATGAAATTGTTTGGATTCTTTGTGTTGCCAACCTTTTTCCACTTCCTCACCTTCGTCTCTGAGCGTAAACCTCCCAAGCTGCGGGTAGTCCTTAAAGGTCTCCATACAGATGATGTCGTCAGAGTAGAATCGCACAATCGCAATCTGGTCCTGCTTGATGAACCTGAGAGAGAGGATAAGGTCGATTTGCTTTCTTCTTTCTCTCTTCCTATGCTGCCTTCTTACCTTGGTCTTTGCTTCGACTTTTCCCCCGTCTTTCTGTCTATCAGACAAATAAGTGCCTTTAGCGTGACCTCCTCTATGATTGCCTGCAAGTGGAGAACAAACGACTTCCCTGGGCAAATGATGCTCTTGTAGTCGAGGATCACCACCTGGAAAAGAAACAGCCCGACGTGATACCGTATTCAAGTCACGCTGTCACTACCAAAGGAGTATAGAATAAAGTCCATGCATCGGCTAAACTAATAGGAGACATACCTGAGCATCAAACACCTTGCAAGATTTTATGGGGTTGTTGGGATCGCACAGCACGAATCCTGGTGAGATGTCATTCTCGTCGACGCCCTTTAGCTTCACCTTGACATTTTCGCCGGAAACAACCTTGGTCACCTCGATGTCATCGGACCACAGGGAGTCGACCTTCACTTCAGTCTGAAAAGAATGAGTTCGTGGTACAGACGAGGCAAATCAATGAGAAGAGCGAGATCACATCTATTGTGCCATTGTTTAGCTTAATGGATACCAGTTAGTAGGCATGAACTTACAATAAAGATCTCGGAGCGACAGAAGTAGTCAATGAAGAAATTGAGCATATATGCAGACATGGATCTTTTTGATCTGGCAGCAATTTTTGGTGTTCAAGAGGTTTTACTTTATGTTAATCCAACGACTGCAAATGGCACTCAAATCTAAGCAAAGACTGAATTAATAGCGCCAGGACCCCAAGGCCTGAACAAAGGATCGCGCAACTTAAAACCTCCTCACACAATATAAAACCTTCAAAAGCCTCCTCACAAGCTGACATGTATCAAAAATCCACGCTACACCCTGTCAAAGTTAATGCAAACACCCATGTACATATTTTCTACGTCTCAAGCTCTCTCGTTCCAGTTGTGGCAATATGCGTATGAATAAGACGACAGAATTTCAGTAATTTTCCACGGCTACCGGGGAAAAACATGGCCTCTGAAGTAGTATGCAGTTGCTTTCAGTTTGGAATCTTTTTCCAAAGAGGCTCGTCGCACTCGTGCGCGTCCTACACAGCATGAGTAAAGACCATCTGGTTACTAATTTAGCTTAACGCTTGGATCTTTGTCTATACCAAAGTATTTAAATCTTTGGGTTGTTGAAAAGATCATGATTCCGTAATTAGCAAGAAAAAAATCAAAGTAAACACAACAAACTACAGCATCGTTGCGAACCAAACCAAAGTTGTGAACAACGTTGCACTCTTCACTGAGAACTAGTAATTGACATCGGTCCCTACGTGATTTCATAGAAGAAAATCACACAGGGACAGATCACAATCTGGGTGCACTCACCCTGTTTGGGTATATTGCCAAGGTTTGGCCCTTGACGCAATCTCCAGACTCAACCTTTCCCATGACGACTGTGCCCATGTCCGAGAACTTGTCAACTATTGGCATCATAAAGGGACCGTCCAAGTTACGCTTCAAGGACGGAAGAGAGTCGATGTACGGAATGAATGGTTCCTCCCTAAGAATACAAGCAGTTGAACATGCTAGACTTAAGTTTCGCCCACCAAAACTTACGTGTACCACAGCGCCAGGTCCCCAACGGATTCCATGAGCCCTGCACCAGTGAGCCCAGAGCAAGGCATGAACTTGATGTCCTTAGACGGGTTGAAGCCCACCTTCTTCAGGTAGGGTGTTAAATTCTCTTTGCAATAGTTATACCTTGGTAAGGAGAAGAGGCGGTTTTTCTTTACCCTACAATTTTTCCAACTAACTCTGCGAGCTCACCTCTCTTCGCTCCAGTTGACGGTGGGGTCATCCATCTTGTTGATCAGCACAACGAGATGCTTAACACCGGCAGTCTTGACGAGCATCGCGTGCTCACGCGTCTGGCCGCCTCGCTCGAAACCAGTCTCGAACTCGCCCTGGAATATACAGTTGAATGAATTCAGTACCAAAATCCGTACATACAAGGTGGCCAAAAGTTAGTTTCCCTTGCGACCGACGATCCGAACACATCTTTATCACCAGAGCATAGTACTAAAGAATGTTTACATCAACCGAAAGAAACTTTGTTTGTTCTGAGACTATTAAGGTAACTTTTGAGTCAAAACATCTTTGATTCAAGACCAAAAATGAAGAACGAAAACAAGTCAACGTGCAAAATTATGCTTATATCCTGAAATGGAGGGAGGTTGCAAGACGGAGGTGAATCACGTGCACTCTTATGTTCGAATAATCTAAGAACATTATGACATGAGAGCCGAAGAGCTTAAAAGAGAACTAGTTGCACTGACATGTCTTAAGTCCAAAAGTAAGCCAAAAGTAAGTCTTAAGTCAACTTCCTGTGTGCGGTGTTTTTGTCATTAGTATGCGTCGTCTTGTAGCCAGCATTGTTTAATGCAGTGACTGTCGATAGCAAGCTAAAGAGAAACCACCTTACATTGCCCTTTGTACTTCAATGGCCTTCAATCACTTCAAGAATTCACCGCTCTAACCTTTCTGGCTGAAATGACGAGCACTGCCAAATCCGCTTGCGACGCGCCTCCGATCATGTTCGGCACGAAGCTCTTGTGTCCAGGTGCGTCCAGGATAGTGAAGTGTTTGCGCTCAGTTTCAAAGTACGCGCGACCAACTTCAACCGTTTTGCCTTTCTCGCGCTCTGCAAATAGTCTTGATCACCGGATTGATCCTTGATGATATACCTACTACCGACTCACCCTCCAGATTCGTGTCCATGCACCACGACAGTGCCCAAGACTCCCTATTTTTCTCCTTGGCCTCGCGCTCGTACTTTTCTAGCGTCCGCAGGTCGACCATACCGGTCAATTTCTGGATTTGGCCACCGATCGTTGACTTTCCGGCGTCTGAAAAATAGTCCAGATTCTAGAGGGTACTGCCTAAATTTTTAACTTTTGAAACTTACCAACGTGACCGATAAAGACGACATTTACATGCTCCTTGTCAGTGGTTGTGGCCTCCTCAGCCTTGGGTTTGACCTTGGTCTTGGGTTTGGACGCTGGCACATGCACCCTGCTAGCTCCGCCGCCATCCGTGTCCATGGAGGAGTCCTCTTCTTCTTCATCGTCACCAGCCAACCGCACGTCTCCGTCATCCGGGGTAGTGGCGTTGCTAGCTCTGCCGACGCCCGCCGCGGCGACGTCTCCGGAAGACGACGACGCATCGGCCGTGTCCTCCCAACTGTCTGCAGGTGCTGACGAGGAAGGATCCACCTGCATCTGGGCGGCTGAAAACAGATGGACTTCTTGCAATGTTGCACATCACCATAATTGCTTCTGTTACACATGGTGGCGCAATTACTCTCTCACTCACCTGCCGCACTCGATGTTGCCGATGTACTCCACGACGGCACAAATTCGGTGGCATTCACATTCAGGTTGGACAGCTTCCCGGCCACGCTGTTAGCGGCGCCATCCCAGCTGTCTGGTGGAGGAGCGGCCATGCCGAGGACCTCGCCCGCACTCTTTGTTACCCCACCTCTCGGACCCCAAAACCCGGAGAATGAGCGACGTCGCCCCTGCTGCCCGGTGTCGTCGAGATGGATCGCAAAGTCGAGGAAGGAGCGGTCGACGGACGAGCAATCCACGGAGAAGAGAAAGTGGTCGCGGCCAGAGGAGTAGGGAGGAACGGGGAGTGAGCCTTGGCCAGTTAGCGAAAGAAGAACACGCCGCAAAAGACAGAAAAGGAGAGACTAAAAGTATCAGAGTTGCCCATTGACGACGCCAGGTTTTCGTCTCACCACCGCTCGGACGACCCGAACTTAATAAGACGGATCAAGTAGATCAGAGGAACTTGACCAAAAACATCTCAAGGAGACAATCGGCTGTTAGGAGGAGGGGGATCTTGCATAAGTTCTCCGAGGGTTGTGATTAATACTACCAGGATGCCAATGATCTCTGTTCGTTGGCAACCCCTCGTCAACCAAGCAGTAGGAGCGACAGCTGGGGGAAAATCATTGCAGTGTTGCCATTTTTCATAGATTGTTGGCACCAATGTCCTCTAATATATCGAGAGCTGCGTAGCGATATTGAAGCACTCTTTAGCGGATTTAATTAGTTTGAAGGAAAAAAAGATTTAATAATTTCGGCTGTGTCGTTTGTAAGTATCCTAGCAAAAAGTCTGCAACTTGTGCCCGCCCCTCCTTCTGCCCCTTTGGTAAAACTGTCGTAGATTGCCATTGACTTCTCTGGGCAACAAGCGAACAAAACAGGACGAAGTTTATTCATGGCTGACTCTTGACACCTGACTTGCTGCAACGTTTGGATAGAATCTCTTTGATTATATAAGAAAGTCTTGACGAAATGTTGGTAGAGTCATTTCCGAGACATTCCCTTATTTCTCTGGCTGAAATGGCCACCGGAAGAGGCAGCCTGGGACCGGCGGAAGCTGTAGCACCAAGCACGGAAATGTCATCCTAGACATCTGCAGGTCCTTGATAAAGTCGTCGTACACTGGTCGTGAGTCATCATGACTGATGATTCTCTAGTACAGGCAGTCTTTCGCGCAAGGAATTTTTGACGGGTAAAAATGGTCTACAGACGCTGAACTGAAGCGTATTAGGATCGAATTTCCAGCCCAAGCTTGCCATCGAGCAGTCCCATGCGTTCTTCTAGTTGTGGTGGACACCGATGCTTATTCGTGAAGACCCTTTCCCCTCCTGTAGCATCACTCCGGCACATTAATGAAGATTGCATGAACTTCGGCAGTCATCCTATTCTTGTACGCCAGATAAACTTTTGGAGGTCCTCCATAAATTTATGGAGGACCTGCCCGTTGCCCTTGCCTTGACTTGGACAAATTCTTGGCCAAGGCGTGGAGTTGCCACCGACCTAAACAGTGTAGAGTGACAGTAAAGACCCTGGACAAGAAGTTCTTTTCCAGGACCCACTGCCGTTGAACGTATAAGTACATGAGCACCGTTTATAGTGACATGAGCTGTAGTAGCAAGCTGCAGATAGTGATAAATTTTTCAGATCCCGAAATTTCAATTCATAAAACCTCTTGGATGTAGGGGACAAAAACAACCAGAACAATAAGAAAAGAGATTTTTCCGTGCTGAAATGGTGAGTACAATATACAGTGGGGGCCACAAGTGAGCGTACAGCGGCCGAAAAGACGGAAAAGTTGATTTTTAGGGCCTTTTTTAGTTCTAAAATGTGACCTTTTTTGTTAAAGGGGGCCGTCGCCCCCCTTTAATCCCCCCCACTGAAGCCGCTGCCCCCTGGTCCCCCACTGGAGCAAGCCCCCCAGACCCTCAGTTTTCACCCTGCAGTGTTGCTGGCTCAAAAGTAAGCATACACCACTTTCAAGCATCACAACTTCCTTAATACTGCAGCTACGCAAATTTTGTTGACGTCTTTGAAAAACTTGAAGCCTCAGCAGTTAAACTTATTTACTCCACTTAGGATGAAAATCAATGTATATGGCAGTGCTGGCCATTTTGTCCATACTCTTTGCTTGTGTTTTGTACTGACATGCATCATTTGTAACTCTCTTGATACTGCAGCTACACAAACTCTACTTGCATCATTGGAAAGCTTAATCTGGCCTTGTTAACCTCGTGCTACAAGAAGTTAACCTTGTGCTACAAGAAATGATGTGAGAATCATAGGTGTTTTCTGGATTTAACGGTTCTGTGACAAATTTAGATGTTATTGACAACCACGTCCACAGCTTGGCAAAAAGAAATGAAAGCAGAATCTTATTGGAAAATTCATCATCATGTTGCAAGAATTTGCTTACATGAAGACTTTGTGACAAGATGACCAAACTTGTGCTGCTTCGTAACCAGTGATGTGCTTAATGCAGAAACACCAATTGCAAGAAAGATGCTATTTGTTCACTTCTTCATTTAAGATAAGCAGCAGTTTCAGGAATTAATGTTAATCTGAGATCCCTCCTTGTTTTTTGTAGGACCAGATTCGCCGAGCTTTTTGAGCACCATATTGCTGTTTGCCACAAGCACTTTTGAAACAGCGGCTTCAGTCTTTTCACGAGCAAAACGTACAGCATCAGAGGTATCAATAAGCTGACCAAATCTCTTGCGATTTCTAAGCATACTGTTTCACTGTGGCACAAGTGTCGAGCCCATGGAGCCTCCAAACAGTCATCGCACTTGACTCTCTTTTGCGCCCCTCGAAGCTGTCAGGTGTGTAGTGATCCCTGCACATGACGCACGTCATCCCTGCACGTTCTTCCTAACAACTGGGCCTTTCAGGAAGCTAAACAAAATGATAAAGCTGCACAAGAAACTGCTGTGCTTCCAGATTATTTGCACCTGCTCAAAAGTGTACTAATGCCCTGGTATACCGCACAATCCTTAAGTCGAAGGGTCCTTCATCTTGGTTACATATTTCTGACCTCTATGTATGATCTGAACAGCGCTGCTTTGATTTTTGTCTGCCGAAGCTGGCACCAAAGCACATCGTGCCGCATCCAATCTGAGGAAAAATGAATGGAAATGGCCAGCGGAAGTCTTCTGCCATTCAATTGCTGCTGCCACGCATGCGTATGTAACCAGAGGAAAACTTCTAAGGACACGCTTAGCCTCAGCATCTTTGCGCAATTTTATGAATGATATCTTTGCCCTCATGAACAGGTCAAAGGCAGTAGACAGTGTTCCTGGATGGATTGGCCTCACCAGAGAAAAACCACATGCATTCATCCCTAGAGCCATAGCAGAAATTTCAACCTGGAATGTTTCTGACCAAACGAAGAAAGAAATGACTAGCTATTTATTTAGGGGTAAATCGGGGCAGAAAAGTGCTCCTCCATTTTTGAGCAAATGTCACTTTTTGATCCCGCTTTTGCAGGATCGAAAAGTGACTTGAAAAAGAAAACCACTTCAGGGAGGAAAAAACACGATTCTCCCTCGTATCAGGGGAAAAAAACCTGATCCACCTGTACGTACATGATCCGTGTACATTCTCAATTGCCATTGCTGTGCATCTAATGCTCAGCTTAGTGGCTCAGTATTTGTGGTCAGCTTGGCAAAGAAACACAGCCACAGACAAAGAGGAAATACAAGAAATTATGTTCAAAAGTTTGCCAAAGAAGAGTGCTGCATTATATAAAAAAAGTCTGGAATAGCTGCCAAAGAGAGATGAAATTGAGTGGTGCTCCAACTGAGGCCGATTATCTGCAGTACTTTCAAAAGCTGCAGTTGGAAAGGAAGTACAAAGGATCAACAATGTGGTTGCTGTACTCTAAACTAAACAGATATCATCAGAGACTGTAGAGTGAGTGGACTAAGATTTAATTTTTTGAAGTTTTTTAATCACCACTGCCAATTCTGAATAGGATCGCAGCTGAAGACTTGGCCTCAAATTAAGAAAAACATTCAGTCTTGCCGAGCTGGTGAAGGAGTGAAGAAATCAGCTATTTTTTTGCTATGAGGAGCTGGTTACCTTTATCAGGAATGAGAATCTCTGCACAAGGTCTTGGCTGGTGCAAAAGGCAATTGTCACATTTGCTTTTTTTTGGTGGCCATCAGTGCTGCGAACTACAAGCTCTGAACACATCCTCAGTCAATCTATGTGACAATGGCATTGAAGTGAAATTCACCAGAGCTAAGCAGCGAAATGAAGTCAAGGTAATTGTTGCATGTTATTCTCATGACTGCTTTCTTACTCTCTCCGCAGTTTTCAGAGTATCTTATACCTAAATCGCAGAGTGAGGATCACACATCAAATGATATTTGCTGGGCAAGCATAGTGCAGAATTACTTGGAGCTGTTGAAGTCTGATCATGGAATGTTAAAGAAAAAGCCTGCTCCTGGGCTTTTTTATGTAGGACAAAACAAAAAGGAAGGGAAGTTTTGTCATCTCCTTTGGGTAGGAATGCATTGTATGAAATTGGAGAAAAGAGGTTGGTGGAACACTTGGTAAATCTGATCCTGAGAATTATGCTGGTCATTGCTGGAGATGTAGCTCCGCTAGTGTAGCTGCTGATAATGAGGTGACAATGATGTCAGGCTCTTTGGTGATGGCCAAAATTGGAGCAGGGTTGCAAGAGAGTGCATTTGCAGTGGCATTCTCGGCACCAGGAATGTGGTGGATGTCTGGTGAACTCGCTGATGTAACTAAGTTGGCGTGTCTGGCATTGTGTGAAGTCTGTAGTGGCACGCATGGCAAAGGTAAGGGGTTTGTGGTCTGTAAAGATGTGGAAGTGTTAACCCCTGAAGAAATGGTGGAATTTGCAGACAGCCAGATATATTGCCAAAAGCTCCTGGTCAAAGGTGTTGCAGCCAGGGGCCAAAAGGTGTCCTAAACAGGGGTCTCAAGAGCTTGCTCATAAATTATATTTTTTTAACAAACTATAAAATTTTTTATATTGGCCTATGGCCAATGCTTCTTGTTAAAAAAGATTTTCTCCTAGATCAACCAGTTTGACGCTAGAAAAAAAACTGTTTTTCATTCAATACTGGGTTACTACAGTAACCCAGTATTTTTTCAAATTTCATATTTCATGAGCCCTTGTGCTCTGGTGCCCCTTTTGGCCCCTGAAATGTTATGTAGTGACCCCAAACCCTCCGATATTTTGAAAGCATTCAACTTGAGTGACTTGACTATGAAATGCAAAAATACTTTTCAGTTAATTTTAGGGTGACCTTCAGTTCAGAACCACCCTCCTAAAGTGACTCCTACAGGACTCTGTTACATAGCCATTTTTGCAAAACTTTGGCAATCTCTAGCATGTTCATCTTGGGGAATTCAGAACCATGCAACACAACTGGAGGTCCATGACTACACATTAGTGACTGAGCAAAGTAGATATTCCAAAATGACCTAAATTTGGCCACCCTATTGGGCCAGTGACAGAATGTGCAAGGAGTATGTCGATCGGACCAAGAGGACGACTCGCAAGATGGCTGCCATTTTAAGTCCAAGCAATTTCAGCAGAAACAGTGAAGATTTTTTAGATTGTTTTAGTTTTTTTAGCTTTCCACAGGAGGCCAAGGCATTCGCTTTGCATGGAAACGTCCGAAAGTCCATGGACATTAGTAAGTTCAAAACTTGGTATTGGTCAACTTTTCCTCTGGTTTGGCGGCTC
>JAAUXU010137058.1_pt1 | contig 23044 bp, 22 predicted proteins | sample 7278151 | NCBI WGS metagenome assembly JAAUXU01 (sample SAMN14350113, study PRJNA611818) | marine sediment metagenome | isolation source: surface marine sediment (1.8m) | place: French Polynesia: Moorea | collected 2018-08 | reverse complement strand
TCGCTACAGCGTCTTCTATGTATATGCGGCTTACTGTACTCAGTCATCTACGGTGGCCACCGCCGCCGCCGCCGCTGTCGCCGTCGTGCGCCCCCAGGATGCAAGATAGCCAGAACCTCGTCATAACCAAAGAGACCTTCTGCAGGAGGAAATTGCTGGCCGCCCAGGGGGCGCGGCGGACCGACTTATTGGATCAGCTGACAAAGGGATGGCGGGACAACTGTGTGCAGGCGTGGATTTTGAGCAGAAGACTTCAACTGTAGAGTTGAATCGAATCAAATTCATTCGATTCGATTTGATCGTGGACACCTCTTCAGGACAAGCCAAAAGCGCTACATTTGTCTATCCAGGTAGAGTTCGTGGTGCATTCTGATGAGATTGCGATATTTCATCAGCACCGGTGTCAAATTTTGTTGTGTTGAACTAGTCCTTTGGATTGCTTCGCCTCCCCATGATTATTTCATTTCGCCAACAGGTCTATTGTGGTGCATAGTCCAGAGTTGCCACCAGGCAAAACTTGACATGAAGTGCACAACAGACGACTATAGACAAGATGATAGATGGGGACGACATAATGCAAACGTGGCGCGCTTTTGGGCTGAAGAACGGAGCAAATCTAGCTCTGCCTAAATCAACCCTTTTTTTGCACGTAAGTAGCAACCTCAATTAGGCAAATGTTATCTGAGCACAAAGAAAAAAGAAATTTGAGAAGTCCGTTCGAGTAGGGATATAACGGATCAGTCAATTTGGAGTCCGACTAGAGTCCGAGTCAGCTGAAGCCAAAATTACTCGAGTTGAGTCATTGGACGACTTAAAAGGTCAAATCAGTTTCAATATTGAAAGCCACGGGACGAGTTGCATTGGGTCGGACAATAAAACAGCACTTTAATGAAACTGAGAACTATGCCTATTAATTTCTGAAAATACTATTAAGTCAATAGTACTAACTATGAGAAACTATACGACAAAAGTATTTAAAGGGCTTACCTAACATTTATATGAAGAAACACGACTGAGCTGGTAGATATCTGGAAAACTTTTATCAGAGTCAACCCAGATTTCATAACATTGGATTACGGATCAGGCAGAGTTGAGTGGTCAAGGTTTTCGAGTTGGTTACAAGGCAGGAAAAAGTGTTGCCCTTCCCGGGTAGGGCTGGGATCAGATCTGACCCGGTTACATGTCTAAGAGTGCTTAGGCGTGTAACCCACCGTCATTCATAAGAGACCCACTGCAGGAGGAAAGTGCTGGCGGCCCAGGGGAGGGCGGCGGCCCGGGCTTTTGGATGAGCTGACGAAATAATGGTAGGCCAAATTGGGGTCGGTTTTGAACAGAAGACATCAGTTGAGTCAGATTTCCGGGAATGTGAGAGAATAAATTCAACTCGACTCTACCTTGGAACCACCTGTCCACGACACGGCAAAAGTATGGTTCGCTTGTGCACTTCAAAGAGAGCCTACATGAACTTGTGTCATGTTTTTCAGTAAGGTTGTGATGCTTTCATTTCTTCCACTGCAACTGTGGTTAAGCAGCTTGGGGGCCTGCTTTGCCCCCTCTCCACCGACGCCCTCCCGATGTCGAGGAGGACGAACGGTATGACTGAGGAGGGGAACGGGAACGGGAACTTCTTACTTTTGTTTTTCTTGCTTCTCTCGAGGAGAAAAGGGGGAAAAGAAAGGCGGGAGACACAAAACAAGGTAAGAGGGGCGAAGGAAAAAACGATTTCGCCTCTTTCCCCATGTACCTAGGTCAGAAAAACACCTCTATCAACATTTGACACTACTGCCTAGAGCGGAGACTTATGTCTCGGGCTTACTTACTTCTATCTGCTTAGACTCTTAGACTAAATAGCCAGCCCGACGCATTCCAGGAATCAAAGAATTCCTTGCACAAAGAGATCCCACCTAAGTAAGACTACATTATATTGTATCGCCGCAAATGAAAGCCGCGACTTACATTAAATTAAGCTCATCTTAGGTGCGGCTTGTCTACCAGGGCAGGCAGCTTTTGTTCAAGACTGCTTATATTTTCAGTTGTCATCTTATGGGCAGCACAGAACAAAATGCTTCAATCACGTTCCCAGCCATTATTGATATCATCAAGAGCACTGCCATTGACATCCTCTATGGTACTGGTATTACCTGACTTCCTGGTCTGAGGGCGGCTTACTTTAAAAGAATGGCTCAGTCTCCCCAAAAAGGAACCGGTTGCTTTATGGTCTCCCGCTAGGGATCTTTCGTTCTCTAACGGCCTCCCCTGAGCGCCTACAGCGCGGCGATACGGCATGGGAGCAAGTGGGTAATATGGGTGCGGCTGAAAAATCAGCTGCGCCCATATTACCCACTGACATATCAGGCCGAAGCTGCCTTAAATAAGACTACCTAACCTAATTTATCCTAACAGCTCCCCCCCGGCCTCAGTTGCACCCGAGTTCCCCGCTTAATCCCCGTGCCAGCCCGGGGTGTTCCATGAAATCGCTGTAGTTGACCAGTTTTGTCTTTCAGTGTTTTCCGTTTCAATCAGCAAGCAACACTGAGCAAGCCACAGAGAATGAAGTGGGAGAGACGCAACGTCAGGCAAGCGCGCACCGTCCATGCGCACACTCATTTTTCAGCTGTTGAGATGAACAATAACATTGCCGAAAGCCAATGATATTAGAGGGAGCTCGAGAATCATTGGTCGAAATCGTTTGAGAGCGAAAGGTTTCGTGAGTCACATGTACTGTGTGTTTCGACTCAACAGCTGCTTTTTTGCGTGCTGATGCACGTCTCTCCCTCTCTATTCTCTTTGGAGCAAGCTCGATCTGTCATCCAATTCTTTGCAAATAGTATACAACAAGGCTTACTGAGGCAGTAATCCTTGGTTTGTAACGCCAAACAAGAACAAGAAAGTTAGTCCAAGATGCCCAAGAAAAAGAAGGCGGCCAAGAACGACTTCTACTTCTTCATGGAGGAGCAGAAGGCCGCCTTGAGGAGAGAAGGGAGGTCTTGGACTACCATGAATGAACTGGCGGACATCTGTGGGCACCGATGGCAGCGGCTGGGCCAGAAGGAGAAACAAAGGTAAGTTCCACGGTAACCCACAGGTATCCAGTGTATCCATGCCAAGACTGATCGTCAGGTTCAAGGACAAGGCACACGCCTGGAAGAGAGAACAAACCTCCGACCGGGCTAGGTGCCTGAAGGATGTAGAAGAAGAGGCGCGTGCGGCTCGCCAGTGCCACATGGACATGATCGAGGACATAGACAGCATCGTCTCCTCGTCCTTCAAGAGAGGAACGCTTGACAAGCAAAAGTTCTACTTCATCCACTTCAATCAGTTGTGCCAAGTAAGAATGGGTGGGAACTTTTGGGTATCTACTTAGGTACAATTAGGGCAGCAAAATGGCTCATTTTCCATCAGTTAGCTGGATTCGATTCTATCAGGTCCTTTGACGTCAAATTGGGCCACTTGGCATCGAGATAACTAACTTAGCATCAGAATAACTCATATAAGAACTGGTGACAGTACTGTTTCCCGTTTTTGGAATCGGTAGCCCCTCTATCTACCTAGTACTCGTCACCCCGTTGTTGCTCTAGCAGCCCTTGTCGCTCAGGTCGCTGCTCCCGTTCCTTCAGCAATCGTCACTCCGGCTTCGCATCGTTGCTCTGGCCGTCCTAGCTCTCTTTATCTTGTTTTCGACTTGAGTGACCTCGGAGGTCACTGACTTTAACTTACGCCATAGCCCTCAATGCCCTCTTTCCCCCAAAGCAGAAATCGTTCATGTGGATGATGCGCTTCTGAAGATTTCTGTGGTCATATTTGAGGACAGACGGACAATCTTCGTGTTACTTCGTGTAGATGAACCATTTGTTTGTGTATTTGTTTGTTTGTCTTCCATACACCACCGGATGGATCTGGACCAAATTTGGCAAGGAGCTGCCTATTTGCCCAGCAAAGATTATATGGAGGTCAAACCTGACCTCAGAGGTCACTTGAGGATACGTTGAGGCCAAAAAGTGAAAATTGCCATTTTCAGGCAGAAGGAGGCCCCAAATTAAAGAAGTTGGTAAAACAAAGTTGCTCAGCACTCCCAGAAATGGGTGACCGGATGAGGTTAGACTGGACCTCCGAGATCATTTCAGATTGAAGCTTTTGTGTTTGTGAAATAACTTCAACTTCAATTTGCAACCTCAAATGACCTCTGTGGTCCAGTCTGATTTCATCCAGTCACCTATTTAAAATCCTTCACCTGTGGAAACCTTTGAACCTTTCAGGTAATGCTGGGTACTTCAGCTATTTAGGATACTTTTATTTCCCAGACAACGCCGGGTACCTTTGCTAGTGTTTTATAAAAAGTGAACATGTGACTGTCAGACACTTCGGTGCAAAACAGCCTGGTCATCCAGCGGTCTATGATTGGTCTTCATTGGGACAAGGAAATGTCAACAGCCTCTTGAGCGGTAGCCCCCTATCTAACTAGTACTCGTATAGGCAAGGTCTATTCCGCAATTGACAGAATACCACACTGGCCAAATGGAGGCGAGTGTGTGAGTCAAGCCGAACCCAGCTGAACTTGAGGTAGGTTAAGTTAGGTTAGACTAGGCTATCTAAGATAACCTACAACATATCGGACTCAACATATCGACATATCGGAGTCAACATATCGGAGGTTCGACTCGGCTTGGCTCACCCAGCTCACCACTATTCAGCCGTAGACCAAAAGAGCCAAAGCTACTCAGCCAAAAGTGTTTGTACTAGGTTGTTGCACACAAAATGCTAGTTCACTAGCTCGCCCGACTCATCACCTGGAAGCTGCTTTGACCTGCTTAGCTCATGTGCTCAGAATATGCGTATGACAATGGTCCAAGATTCATATGTTGATTAAGCTGAAAGGTGCCCATTGAACTAAAAGGCGCTGAATGATCCAGTTTGCCTCCAAATGTAGCCTAAAAAGACACCAGATAGATTTATTCCTGTTGAGTGAGCCAATTTGGTGCCAAGTGAGTTAATTTGATGCCAAGTGAGCTAATTTGATGCCAAGTGAGCTAGTTTGATGCCAAGTTGTAGGCCAATTTGATTAATTCGATAGCTGCCCATTGTACTACAGGTGCAAAATGGGCCGGTTCGCTGCCCAATGTTGTGCAGAAAAACACCCGATGTTCTTTTCTTTCCCGTAAGAAATAGAGATCGAAGATCGTTGTGACATTGCCAACTGCGATACTTTCAGGTAAAGTTGGGTGAATGGCTGGAAAATATGAGTTTCATTAAAATCATACAAAAATACGTTTCTTGAAAAATGTCATGACAGTTAATTCCCAAGTGCAGCTGAGGTCAGTTATCGGTGATGTACATAGATCAGTATAAATCGACTTTTGTGCCAAGGTGTTTTGTCCTAAGGCGAATTTGCTGGTCGTAGATGCCAGTATTGGGTGCTTCTCGCAGCATTTTACTGCAACTATATGGTCTGCACAGGGCGTGGGGAATTCCGGTCAACACTCGGTACACTGATCTCACTACACGGAGCCAAGCGATGCAAAGTGACTGAACAGCGACAACATGCACAGAAAGTAGAGACTTCCGCCCTGCTTCGAGGCTACTGTTTTACTTAAAAACGATAGTCACATGCTTCATTCAGAACTCTTTTAAAAGCAGGTATAGAAGCTGAAATGGCAGCTGAAACACCTCACTTTTTTTACGGAGCAGTAAGTTTGAATTCATGAAAAATGGGAGGTAATAGAGGTTTAAAACTTCACCCACACGAAGTTTTTTAAGTAATGTGCACCTACTTGAAAAAGTATTGTTCAGAAATCATTGTTAAATGTCAATACTGTCAACCTCTCATTTTATGTTGTTTGCCCATCTTACGAGTGCAACTGATCTTCCTTCGCGTCTTAGGTCGAAATAAGTTGCGTCTTCATAATTGTTTCTCACTCCTCGTCAAGAGTTAAGTCAGTTTAACTTAAGCCTGTCAGAACGGCCTCATGACGAATCATATTTGCTTTCATCGACATCAATGCTACTTTTCATGAGGCTCAAGTTGCAGCTGACAATGGGAAGTGGGCACACAATATGTGCCTATAGCCGTCAGGTACTCTCTAAAAATAATTTCTCATACATGCATTCCTGTTTAATGCATCTTGCAGGTAAAAAGTCACCCATCACTTGTTTTAAGGAACAGTGCCTGAGCCTAAGCCTGACCTAACAGTTGTTAGGTCAGGCTTAGGTGTCGCAATAGTTCTGCCATATTGAAGTACAAGTCTTAAACGGTGATGGCTCCTTCCACAAATATAAAACCCCCAACATCTTCCATCCACACAGACTGGCGATTTCAAGTTTCTCCCCTGCGAGCTGTCAGTGTGCGAGTTCTCCCTGTCCTACGGGGTCTCCCGCTTGCTGCAGGCCTTCGTCCGTCCCCCATCGATCCCGCTTGGACTGGGTTATGCCATCCAGAGGCAGGCGGACAAGCACGGGGTTAACCTGGACGTAACACCCATGAACACAAAGGCCGCAACCTCCTACAGCTTAATCGTGAGGAAGTTACTAGCCATGATCAGTCCAGACGGGCAAGAGCTGCCGCCGCTCTTCACCAAGGATGTACGTATGAGCCCAGCTGACCACAACTTGCACAATAATTGGCTACGAAGCCCTAAGAATGAAAAGATGTTGTAAAGAATTGCCGAGACCACTCTCAGGTCACTTCTGGCGACCTTGAGGCCAAAGTGCCAGTTAAGGGGCAAAATCAGACCAAAAGTATGTTACAAGTTGCGAAGTAAAAGTTGTAGAGCCTTTTCCTCTCAGGTCTTGCCTTCTACAGTGTTGGCAAAGTTTAGAATCCGATGGACTTTTTAACGGAAATTCGACCTGGTGAAGTGAAAACATGTTCAACCTCATCAAGAGAAACATGGACGAAGAGCCGAGGGGGTTGATAGTGAAGGATCTTGATATCAACCACATAAGTGGCAGCTTTTCGCCCCAAGCCTTGGCTAGATTCGGCTGACACAGCGTGGAGGTAGTAGAGGTTGGCCATTTTAAGGCTGTCTTTCACGTTCTAGTGCCGGCTGTTTATGATATGGCCTATAGATGTATACTTTGTGGGGTTGAATATCTCCGTAAGTCGTTTTTGGGCTGAATTTCAAACATACTCTACTGCCTGAAAATTTTTGCCACTACTGTATGGCTCACGCGATCAATGGTGGAATAATGCTTTCAGGATGATTTTAAGAAGGTGACTCAACTTCTGGAGGACTTGCTTCTATGGGCATCTGCTGAAGAGGATCTTGGTCTTCTCAAGCAGAAGATCAAAGTGTACCATATCCACGAACTGCTATTTAGGTATGCAGCATTTGGCACATATTGTTGAAGCTGCATTTTACTGTCCTTTTTTGCGCACAGACTCATGAGGGAGGTCCAGCCCAAGATGCTCCGGTTCAGTGAGGCTGCCAAGCTGAAGCTCCAAAGCGAAGTCTTCTTCTACTCACCAAGTAGAAAAATTGTGCTTTTATACGCATGACGAACGTGTCCTTTTGAATGTTGATCTGCAGACGTCAGTTGTGAGTTCCATGAGAAGGTTGATCGACCCACGCAATGCTCACTCTTCCACGTGAGGAACTGGGGCTACATTATCTCTGACTGCTGCTGTGCCTTCTTCGATGTCGACATGATCCCGGGCAAGCATGCACCCATTGGTGTCGACACCAAGAACACCTTGAAGTCCGAGGACCCCGTGCTCGTACTAGTGGACTCTGAAAAGTGGTTCGATGAAGTGGACGACGACAGCGACGACGACAGCGTCGATGACGACAGGGATAGCTTAGACAGATTAAACGAGGCTCTGAAGCTGTGCGACCTGGAGGAGTATGAGAAGGTGACTTCTGGTATTTTCTTGCGCTTCTGCACTCGGCGAATTTGGAGTTCTACTCTATTTTAGCCCACCACAGTCATGATGCAAGACTGCATGGTCATGCAGGCGGACGAGGACTTCCCGCCTTTGACGTCGCCAACACCTTGGAGCCAGCGTGCCAGGACGGACACCTCGATACCAGCCGACTACACAGACACCAGCTCGTTCCCCCCCTTATCCTGAGCCGGAGACGCACTCTTGGCCAAAGGGAGCATGACAGCCAGGAGCACGGGGACGAAGTGGCTCAAATGATGAATGAACTATTGACGGCTCTTTCCTAGACAATCCCAAAGCTTTATTTTTTTTAAAAAAAAATTGTACCTTTCTTGGCACACTGAAAATTAAGAATTTGTCAACCCTGATTGAGTTCTTTGCCAAAGTCGTCAAGGAATTTGGACGGAGAAAGCGTTGCCCAGAGACCCACAGAAATGACAATGATGCCGCTGGCGTCGTCAGCACACTTGTCTGAATAAAGCCTGGTTGTGGGCGAGCCCGACGGTCGAGCAGTCCCTCTCCAAGGGCAAGGCAATGGATATAAGGGGTGGTGGTGTTTTGGGCACACTATGTATGGGTCGTTCGGTGAGTCGTTCGGCCTGAGCCTCGCACTTTTTGGGCCGGGCTCGTCGTCTTTGCACACTTGCAGCGATGCTGTGGCTGCTGCTGCCGCTGCCGCTGCCGCTGCCGCAGCTGCCCCTGTTTCGGGGCCGAGGGAGCGAGACCGAAGCACTGATCTGTATGCACTGGGTCGAGCTCGTCTTGTGAAACAGCACGACTCCAAGCAGCTGTTGCGAGACCCAGCACTGTGCCCAAACAAACAGCAGCAACTGTGGGGGACTCTGGGATCTGAGTGGTGGGGGAAGAAAACTAACATAAAGATCGTTTGGGTCCTCATGCAATGTGTTATATATGTAGCATGAATCATTAAGTTGTTCCATCGTTGTCCTGGCCAAGGCCTATGCAAAATGTCACGAGAAAATTGATGTCCTGAAGCACACCATCTGCAACGAGTGGGAAGATATAGCCGAAGTCCATTTTTTTAAGATTTAATGGACTTTCGGCATCATCTTAAGTTCATGGTGGCTGCAAAATGGTATGAGAAAATTCGCCTGCATCACCTCGGCTGAGCGTTTACGTCTAAATCGGGGGGGGGGGAAGAAAGACTTTGCAAACTATTTTCCAAAATCAGTAAACATTTATGCTAATGCCTTAAAATATATCTCTTACACCATTAACTTCCTCCTGATTGTTCTTGTGTTGTCCTTTGTTAGCGCAAAATGCTACTACCAGCAACAGCTGCCTGAAAACGTGCGAAGCTGCAAGACAGCTCCGAGTGCTGCCTCTGTCTACTATAAAGATCAGTGGGCCGAACGAACACATTTTTGGCTTTTGTGGTGGACTCAAGCACGCAGACGCGACTACCAGCATCGCGGGCGCGGGCCAGCTGGAGGAGGGCTCGAGTTGGGGCGACGACTCATCACATTCGCGAGCCGGGAGAGGGGGGCGTCGTCGTTGGGGCTCATCCCTATGTACCTGGGGTAGAGCTCATGCCTGGCCCGATCGAGTCGCGGGCTCAAGCCAGCTTGTACTGGGGCCAGAGGGAGCAGCAGCTGAAAAGAAGTGAAATCATCATCAAAGCAGCAGTAATAAGCAAGGAGCTCAAAGCGAGACCGAGACTCTCGAGAGAAATCTCCCCTGGTCCTCGTCGGCCGTATCCTCCGAGGACAAGAAGGAGGACGGTGTGAAGAGATGAGCAGGAGGTGAGGACCCTCCCCAAGCGAACGAGCGAGAGAGAGACGGACAGCCAGACAAGACAGACGACTTCAAGATGGGGGCCTTCCTGGACAAGCCCAAGACCGAGAAGTACAACGAGTGCTCCGAGGGCGCAGGACTGCGCTACGGACTCTCGTCCATGCAGGTGAGAACGGACGCAACCGACGACCTCGTGACGAGGCGGCGGTGGTTGCTGTGCTCCAGCATGCGGGTGCACTCAGCGCTGACGAAAGAGGACGACACAGTTGCCACTGGATTTTATCACTGAGCTGGGCGGAACCTGGTCTAAGCAAGCTTAGCATAAGCAAACATGCAGACGAAAACAAACCTTCAAGCAGTGAGCCGCGGTCTTCACGCCTTTAGTCAAGTACAAGCAGCTTGGCAGCTCTGCGGCCTCTTTGGATTTCGGAAGCCGGGACCAAGATAAAGTGCCGAAGTATCTCGACTTCCTCTCCTTCCAGGGTTGGCGCATTGAGATGGAGGACGCCCACTCGGCGGTGATCGGGCTGCCGGACGTGGGCGAGCGGGTGGCGTGGTTCGCCGTGTTCGACGGGCATGCTGGCAGCCGCGTCAGTGCCCACTGCGCCCAGCACCTTCTGGAGTGCGTCCTCGCAGCAGCAGGATTCAAGGTAGGGTCCGTCGTAATCCAGTCGTGGTGTCTTTGCTCAAAGAGGCAGCTTGAAGTGAAATCAGATGGGTGCCATAACCAAGATAGACACGTCCAAGCACTGGAACAAGGACTAAGAGTAGTCCCTGATCCAGTACTGTATCATATGTGGAGGACAGCCTTGTGCAGACTGACCCACACAAAACCATTTTTTACACGACTGGCGCTTTTTACTTGCCGTCATCACGACCTTGGCTGTACGAGCATCATAGACAGGCTGACATGCGGGTGTCTGCTCAATATATCGTTACCATTTTTAACCCAAAAGACGGACTTGGACTTTTTTTTTAAATTCGGAAGACTTCATTCAACTGACTTTACCCTGTGATAAAGATCATTGCCACTTTACGGTCTGTCATTGTTCCAGACCTTACCAAGACTGTTCAATCTTTGCCAGGTGGTTCATGTAGACCATGGGCAAAATGTTCCTTGTCAGTTGAGCTGAGTAATACTCAGTGACTATGTGAGAGAAAAATGACGTCATCAAAGTCTGATCTGGACTGTTTTGACCTCTGGCTCCATCATTCCTCGGTAGATGTCAACAAAGTGAGAGCTGATAGTCCAAGCTTTGCATGAAGTTCCTGGACAGCAACAATTGTAGAGGAAATTAGCCTTGTACTACTTCTTCTACTTGACGCTCTTCTTTCAGGACGCCCTGCGCGTGGAAAAGAAGCTCTCCCAGGATGAGCTCTTCGGCAAGGTTAAGACTGGCATCCTCAGGGGCTTTCTCGAGCTGGACGAAAAGCTGAGAAAGATCCCCGAGGTTGCTAACGGAGAGGACAAGAGCGGCACCACGGCAGTTTGTGCTCTCGTCACTGAACAGGTGAGCGTCCAAAAGTCATCGTGCAATTTTCCTTTCGCGAACGCGGCCTTGCTCAACTTGTCTGGTGGAGTTTGAGAGGGAGTAACGGATTTTGTCAGCGGCTGGGAGCTCCAAGGTCTAGGGATGGGTTAGCGATGCCTCGAGCAAGTTGAGAAATGCAAGGTCGAGTCATCGGCTCGAAGACATCCCTACACTTCAAAGATCGCGGACGCTGAAAAAAGTCTGCTAGAAAGAAGCTCGTCGACGCGATTAAGGCCGGGTTCTATCCAGGATCTTTTTTTATGTGCTGTTGAAAGACGTACCTGTAGACAACTCATGGGGTTAGGGCAGATGAGGAAATTTAGAAAGACACTTACAAAAGTTGTTGAAAGTGGCTGCAAATTTCTCCCAGAGAGAAGCAAAATGGTGTATGAAGAGTGAGCTCAGCCCTCGGAAAACCTGAGGACCCCAAGGAAACCCCGGAGGCATAGAAAAGTTTTGGCTCTCTCCCACCTTTTTTTGTTTTAACTGTGTGCCCGTCATTTCTCAGCTGAGATTAAGTGGTCACGACCATGCACCAACCATCAAGACCACATATAAGACCTTTGAAACCATGGGAAACCTTGGGAGTCTGTGGGTTGTGTGAGAAAAAAAATTGCTGATACTCATGCATGGCAGGAGAGCTTGCTTAGTTGGTATTTTTCAACTGAGCAGCGTCAGCAATTTTTGAAGGTTGCTTCCCAAGGGCCTAGGAGGATACACTTCATGCTTGTGCATTCTGGATGTCCTGGAGATGTTGCAAACGTTGAGCCCTTCAGTTACTTCTCCCGTACCTTACAAGTTGTACTGCTTGGATTTCAACAACTTTTTTTTCTCTGTGTAAGTCGCTGGCATACCGAGGTATCTTTGACGCGCGAGTTGGGGGTGTCCATTGCAAGCTGGAGAGCTTGTGCTCGTCCCGAAGCCATCCCTAGTGTGACATGACTATGCGGCAGATTAGTAGCGCGAAAGAACACTTCTAGAGCTTCCCTTTGACAGGTCCCAAGTCCAAAGTGGAGGGAGAAAGCATTTTTCCTTCTTTCTCAGAAGAAGATTCCCTATTAGTCTTTGTTCTCGCATGCAAAAAATATGACGTTTGATCTTGGGAGGTCTGCAAAATGCACATCTCGGCTATTACATGAGTCTTTTGGGTTCCACTTCCAACAGTATCTCTCATCCTTCGTGGCAGCTTTCAGTTCAGTCATAGTAGAGACATTTTGTATGTAATGTACCCGTACGTATAGATAGACCTCTTCTATGACCTCGCAATGTTGGGTGAAGAGTTTCAATAATTTAGTCGACTTTTCTTTCTTGCTTTTCCACCTATTCTTGCAGCTTCACTACAATATTTTTTTAAAAAAAAAAAATCCTTTATTGTACCGCCTTTCATTTTTCAATTTTTGTCAACAATTTTGTTGTCCCCCGAAAGGATAGTATAGATTTTTACTTAACCTTGCATGGTTTAATTATAACTTAACGCAACTAAGAGGAACCCCCGGGCGTGGCTCGGGTAATGCAGTACGCACCTCTTGTAGTCATCATAATCCGCTTATGGTCCTGAAACCCCCTTGTCCGGGATTTTTGCTTCACACGGTAATTTCATCGTTTGCAGTAGAGAAGATGAAGAGAGCGCATATGGTTCAGCGGCGGCGGCCAATGACGCTCCCCGGCTTGTCAGCTGTTGATGCTGCAGATTTTATTTACTAGCGAAGAGCACGCAAAGCGTAGGAACGATTGATAGTCTTAAGTTCACATCCCAAAACAGAATGAAATTATCTGTTGCACATTTTTGAGGAAACAAAAAAAGAAATGCGCACTTTCAACAGTACATACAGATGTTTGGGAGTGAAAGCTGTGAAAGGTGACACCCCCAGGTGTCCTTTTCCTGCTAATTTTTACAACATTCGTCAGCACCATGTGCTATAATTGAGATGAGCACGAGAAAAACCCCGCAATTTTCCTTCTGTTGCTGTACTGTGCAAGTAAAGAAAATTTGTAGCATCAGCAGCTGACCAGCTGGTGCGTGTCAGTGCCCCTCCTTTTCAGGCGGGCTGCCTGCCTACCTATTTATTGAATATTCTCACTTTGCATTAACCATACATTCCCTCTCTGTAAAGCAGTACTTCACTGACCTGAGATGGGCTCGACGGCACAAGGGCATATTTCAAGAGCTCAGAACAGTTCACTGGTCCTGTGCCACTGTATGCCTAGCGCTTATGCTCAAGATAGCACCTCAAGTTGGACTTTTGGGCTCAAAAGTATTGGAGTGAGTCTAACTCCATATCTCTTCTGTTGCCTCCGAAAATATACTTCTGCACATACTTTTACGCCATAGCATTTTCAGAGTTCATTTAGACACTACTGCTGTACTGTGCTACTACAATGATTTGTGAGTCCATAAATGCAATGTAGGAAAAGCATGTCTGATTGAGTAAAAAAATTTAGGTGGTGACACAAGACTCATGAACTTAGACTCACTCCACATTTGAGCCCCAAATTCCCTCAATAGGGTTTGCGAATGCATGTGGGTCATTTCTTTGCTGCTCCCAACAGGGAAAACTTCACACTGGTCTGCACAAACTAATACTAGCTTTTTAATTACAAAAGAGGGTAAAATTTTTAAATTTCCCAAAATGACATTAACAGAAATGTTGCATCTGAATGCAAAGAATGTGTTTTTGCATTGTTATTCTTCAAAATATCTGCCCTGAGCTTTTATGATAGCCTCAAACCTGGTGACAACCCTGCTCATCACAGCACGCACCTCCTCAGAGATACAGTCCTGGCCGTAAGTAATTGTGTCAGGCATGACAGCACCTCATATGCTGAAACGTGTTGAAGTGGAATTTTGATGCAGAACATGTCGATGTGATACTGGAACACAATGTCAAGTAAACAGGGTCAATGTCGAGGCTGCCCCTTTTGGTGCTAGAATGCTTAAAAACCTGGAGAGGGGGCCATGCCAAACAGAAGAGAAATTTGGCTTTTTGAGGGGGTAAGTAAATGTTGATGAAATTGACTTAAATTTTCATGGGACAATCCCAGCCCCCTGGCCCATCATTGCCACATGAATTCATTCCTTGGCACCATGCGCAGGCACTCAAAAACCCTGTGTCTGGGTTGAGAGGTTGTTACGATCTGGACTGCCTTGTCTTGATACTTCTGAGCGTGATCAGCTCCGCAAAGCTCCAGACTGCCATCTCTCGATATTGGTGATGACGATATGGACTGCCTCGAGATTTCCTGACTGTCCTTGCTATTTTGGTTTGCATGTCAGTGTCACCCTGTTGCTCTCTTTTTGCTGCTTTGTGGAGCGCAGCAACCTCTCAACCCAAACACAGGGTTTTTGCATGCTTGCTCATCCTGCTCAAAGGCCTGGGGAGTGAATTCCCAGTGGAAATGGTGGGCCAGGGGGTCAGCATTCCCCCTTGAAAATCTAAGCCAATGTCATCCACTTTTACCCCCTGAAAAAGCCCAAATTCTATTCTGCTTGACATGGCTCCCTCTCCAGGTGGCCTCCTTTTGAGCATTCTAGCACCAAAATGGGCAGCCTTGACATTGACCCTGTTTACTCGACATTGTGTCCCAGTATCACATCTACATGTTCTGCATCAAAATTCCACTTCAACACATTTCAGTACAGTGTAGGAGGTGTTGTCATGCCTGACACAATTACTTACGGCCAGGACTGTATTGTCCCAGGTCTTGTTGAGGTTTCTCTTCAACATGTCGACACTTGGCACAAACTTGGAGCATGCTCTTGCCTCAAGGATTGACCACGTGGAGTAATCCATGGGTGAGCGGTCTGGCGATTCTCCATATCGTAGACTTGGATACGGCTTCCTCCTTGGCCATCTGACGAATGGATCTGGCAGGATTCCTAGCGAGCTTCAACCTGATCCTCTTCTTCAATTCTGGGGTCCGGATGGGATTTTTTTTTCCGAACCTTTCTCGTTGTCTTGCCAGATGCCTTGTACTCTCTGATCACCTTGAGCACAGTGGGCCGGCTTACAGTCACCTTCAACAAGACCACAATCTGTGTAGCACTGTGGCCAGCACAAAAAGCGGCTAAAATGAGATTGCACTTCTCCTCGGTCAACATTTTTGCCGCCAAAACGTCTTCAACGCAATGGTAAGCTGTATACCGGTACAGTACAGCTCTAGTGGATATTTTTATTGACATATCTCAGCAGGAAATTTAAATCATATCGCAAAAAGTAGCATTTTTAACGCAACAAAGTTGCCGTATTAGTTGTCAAGGACCAGGATGTAGAAGTTCTGCTTGTGCCATGGGCCCGAGTCCAACTTGGACAGTTTTTGCATCAAATCAGCCGGGTGATTCGACAAAACGTCTTGCAGTTTTGCCTTAAGTACAAGCTAAAGAAAAATCCCTGGTGTCGCTATCTGCAAAACCAAACTGTTACGCACTTTTGCATTCGAACGACTTAGTTTTCCACAATATAGGATCAAAGTTATGTTCTGCAGAAGAGTTTGCTACATAAAAGTTTGACTGTATCATGAACAAATAAGTGGTCCTAGTGCAAAAGTGCACATCAGTTCAGTTTTGAAGGATATTCTTAGCTTTTTGTAGAGGGGTGAGCCTCTTCTGCAGCTCGATCCAGTCAAGAGTTATGGCTTGAAAAGGAAGTGTTTGTAGGGCCCTTTAAAATTTTTGTTTTAAATCTTACACTTTGGCCAACGGCCAAAAAAGTACCTTTTTGAAGTGGCCTTGTACACAAGTTCAGAACACGTCAAGGTGTTTAGATTTAGAAGGCCTTGACTAAAGCTAAACATGCTTTGCTTCAGTTTCATTTGACTACTGTGTTTCAGTTTAACACGAAGAAAGTAACTAAGGACGTCCATGCCAAATTTGTGATGTTAACCTAACATCCTCATGTACTGTGTGTTTTATAACTTTGAAGGCAGAGAGGGGACCCAGAGCATTTGACAAGAATATCTCTAAATATAACTTTACCCCAAGTAGAAGACGCCGCAAAAAATTGGTCTAGCCTGATAATGAGTATATCGCCACCCTGGTTACAGCCATGATTCTTTGGTTTGGAGGCTCAGTGTTTGTCCATGTCAAATTGAGACACCCTGTGTTTTGTGCTGAATTGGATCCAGCTCATCGAGAAAGTCAGCTTTGCACACCAAAATCTCTGCTTTCTAGAGAGTTCCTGGGCCAAAGGTAGCAACCGATGATTGTGCGACCTTCAGCGTCTACCGAATGAAGGAATATTCTGCTGATCCTCATAAGCATGGTCAAAGAGTCACCGCACAAGAGCTATGGTGCTGTGTAGCGGACTCGACCCGCTGTGCCTGGTGGAAAGAGACGTGGCTGTGGCCGACGTAGCTCTCGTAGCTGTGGCAAACGTAGTTCCGGCCAAAGCACTCACCGCGTACTTTGCTCTGGGATCTGCACTAAGGACGTGCTCGGGCTCGGACCTGGCCCGTGGCCCGAAGCTCAAAGCTCGAAGGAAATACAATATAGACATTCGGGTCCTATGTTCTACTAGCATGTAACACATGCCTCACTAGTGCTGCTGATGTCTGCCCATGATACCGGACATCAATTGTTTTGAAAAAAGTAACCAAGTATGTTTTAAGAGAGCTCCAGTGACCCCAGTGATGATAAGTATACTTGGCCACTGAGATCACAGATCAACCTAGTGCCAATGGTACACAATTTGTGTGACCTTGATGTCGGAGGATTGGGATGACCTGAGGCCCGATTTAAGTCTGGCTGGCTTGAAGCCTGATCCAGCCCGAGAATTTGTGGCTCGATCCGGCCCTAATCTGCACCTCCGCCATCTGTTTTATTTTTCCCTTATAAACTGGCTGATCCGGAGGCCCCCCAACCCCCCTCCTCTCCAGGGTTGCCAAGAATTTGTAGAATTTTTGTCGTGACTTTGCCAGTACGAGATCATTTCACATAGAATCTCTAATATCATTTCTGGCCTGAGCGTGGCCAGAGCGTGGTATGGCAACTCTTTTCACTCCCCCCTCCCTCTGTCTCCTGCCAACTGACGCAGTGTGATGGGTCGAACCACAGTCTGGCTTGCCCGGTTTGTCCGGCTCACAGCCCCCTCCAACTGACTTCTCTCGCCTGTTCTCACCATAGCTACTGATAAAAACTTATACTGCACAGCTATTTCCAATAGGCTTAGCTACCTATTGGTATAGCTATCTCTGAGGTATGTGGGAAATGCACTAAAAGTAATTTAGGACCTCCATTTTGGCCTCGAACACAACGTCGTGAGAAGCAGCGTTTCCTGACTAAGTTCGATGACGATCGGTGCAGCGGCTGAGGTGCCCACAACCCCACAGACCGATAGAAAGACGGTATATATGGACCCTCACACTTTATACAGTGCCGGCTAAGAGTCAGAAATGCGGAAACCCTGCTTAAAATGCGCAAAATAGCATTTTCTTGCTGATTTTTTTGTAGTAAAGTTGCAAAGAAATGTCACAAGAGGGCCTGTGCCCTCTTTCACCCTCCAGGAACTCTGTTGGGGGCAAGGCTCCAGACCCCCACCCCCATTATTTTCGGGAGTTTTAGTCAGAGGTTATTTAGGGGTGTTGGTCAGCACACCCCTATTACCCACCAACATCATAACTTTCTTGATACTGCAGCTACACACAATCCATTGACATCATTGGAAAGTTTAACCTTGACCGTTAAACTTATCCTCTTCCTCCCTTTTTTTTCAATTTTACTTCTAAAATTCGGCCGGAAGCTGCAATTTTCCGCATTTCAAGCAGGGGTGCACTGACTTTAGGCTGGAATTGTGTATGGAGGTAGATCTTGAGAGCTTATTTTTGGAGAGTTCTGACTGCCTCAATCAGCGTCTGCGCAGAGTAGTCGTGGTCGAACCGACCCCGCTCAAGCAGAAGTGAAGTCAGCAAGAATGCGTCCTCTCAGTAGAAAGCAATGAAATGTCTTCTTATTCTTTTCAGTACATCATCTTCTCCAACTGCGGGGACTCTCGAGCCGTTCTTAGCCGTGGCGGCCGCCCGGTCCTTGTGACACAGGACCACAAGCCGTCGAACCCTCCCGAGAGGGAACGGATCCAGGCCGCCGGCGGCAGCGTCATGATGCAGCGCGTCAACGGCTCCTTGGCTGTCTCGCGCGCCCTCGGCGACTTCGAGTATAAGAACGTGGACGGCAAGGGACCCACGGAGCAGCTCGTGTCTCCCGAACCGGGTGAGGAAGGGGCGACCATGACTTTCAGGGCCACCAAGGACTTTCGTCCACGTCCTGGACGGAAATTAGTTATTGCAAATTCGGGCCTCCTGCATAAATTCCCCTTCTTGAGGTGGAGGGGGGAGGATGCTTAAGGCCACGAGGTCCATTCCAGCAACCTCAGACTGGCCTTGAATCAGAACAAAATTGTGTAGAATTTTGTAAGTGACATTTTTTAACTTTTACCCACTCCTGTCTTGTACAGGGAGTGATAAAATTGCTTCCTGTCTTCACATTTTCGATGGTTTTCTTTTATAATTTTACATTTTCCCTCCCATTTTCTTAAATGCTTTTTTTGAGCATTCAGTAATGTTCCCCTTTGGCCCAACATTTTAGCAACCCTGACTTTGAAGCAGAGCAAGGAAAGAATGAGAAGGTGAGACTTGATTGTTGGGGGGTCGAGACAAGTTTTGTTACACCCTGTGGACGAAACCTAAGCCCTTCATGACCAATTTCAAGATGCTCGAGTTGCTTCACCCTGTAAAGTTGTCAACTGTTGAAATGTATTATTTTTCTTTGTCCTTCTGTTTGCCTGCAGAGTTCTACATCATCCGACGTGACACCGACGCCGACGAGTTCCTGGTACTGGCTTGCGACGGCGTCTGGGACGTCATGGCCAACGAGGAAATCTGCGACTTCGTGGCCGACAGGATGAGGGTCAGGGACGATCTGGAGGCGACGGCCAACGAGGTCATTGATACATGTTTGCACAAGGTGACTGCTGAAGCTTGGCTTTCTTTTTGAGTGAGGGCTCTTGAAGCTCCCCCTAGTCTCGTGGACTGCAGAGGCTCTCGAGTACTTGATTGAGTAGTTGGTCTCTGCCTTCTTGCCCGCATTTCGTAAACAAACAGAGAGAAACTCAGGAGACTTCAACGTTAGAGCTCGGAATTTTTGAGGATTTCCGCAAATTAAGGTGATGAAAGAAGATTTTTTTCATCCAGTACGTACAGTTGCAGGCAAATCTGCTGTAAAAAGCTCTTAATATTGGCATCTTGAAGCAGTAAAACAGCATGACCACTTTAAAGCCCATTTTCATTCTTAGCTTTCTTAATCTTACCTGTCTCGATGACGGTTGGCCCATCGAACCGGTTTCAGGCTTTCGATGTTAAACTGAAGTGTTAAATATCATTTACCAAGTTCTTCAAAAGTTAAACAACTACTTGCGGCAATTCTTAATCCTTTATTTCGGCGCTAAATTTCTGTCCCCGAAAGTGATTTTTTGTCTAAAATCCGCCCGTCCACTCCTTATCCACCACCGATAACACGGGGCGTCCGGTGCAGTTTCTCTTTTCTCTCTTTCTCCGCGATTCCCCCCCCCCCTCCCCCCCCAAAAAAGTCATTCCCCCCCAAAATGAGCAACAAAAGAATTTCAATACTCCGACATTTTCAGGGAAGTCGAGACAACATGAGCATAATCATAATCGCATTTCCCGGTGCGCCCAAGGTGAGCAACGAAGCCATCAAGAAGGAGAATGAACTGAACGAGCAACTCAAGAAGAACGTCTCTGGTGAGTGGAGGGCGAACAGAGGCATGCTGAAAGGTGGTCCTTTGCAAAAAGTGCCAAATTCTCTTGCAGATATTGTCAAGGAATCAAATAACGAGATCGACTTTGCCGCGCTGTTCCAGAAGATGACGGAGGAGAACTTTGACAGCTTGCCTCGGGGAGGCGGAATCTATTCAAAGTGAGCAGACAAACGTGAAGCGTTTGGCCTCGTGGCAACCCTGAGTGGGTGCAGTTCAGACAGTGCAGTCGATACCGGATGTGACATCCACGGGTGGAGGAATCAGTTGTGCAGTGGAATCAATTTCTCTGGTCACCAATTTGGAACAGAGGAAGTCGCCAGCCAGGGCATGAGATTCTCTGGCTCCTGAACTGAACCAATTTTCGTGCCGTTGCAGACAGAGCTGCCACGCCTGGCAAACTTTTGCAATTCCAGCACATTTGGACCACTGATTGCGACTTAACGTTTGTGGCTGGCTCAAATGTTAAGTTTAGTGGCTTAAAATGTCAAGTTTGCCTCTTTGGCCAGGGTCTTTTCTGTAATCCAATGTGAAAAAAAAAAAGAAATCATTTGCCAAGATAAGCAAACAAGCAGAGTGAGAGTGGCAACTCTGCCCTCACTGGGCCCAGGTCAGCAAAGGCCAAATCCCCCAATTTTCTGCGTAACTGAAAAGCTCAGAGTGATTTTTTTCTCGATTATGAGAATTACCTGCTTACCAGGATCATTTCCTCAGGTCCCAGACTGACTCATACACCTGTATGATCAGGAGAGAGCAGGACTTTTACTTGATTCTGTCTCAGGCTGCTAATGACACTGCACTGACCATAGTGCAAACAGCTCCGTTGAGATTCTGGAGTGGCATCAGCAGTCAAGGACGAAATCGCCTGAAAGCCCAAGCTCCAGTGATCAGCAGAGAACCTAATTTTGGGGATTTGCCTAGAAAATGTCTCCAGGATGCTCATATTTCTTACATGACGAAACCAATTAACAGCTAAGTGATTGTCACTCATTAGCTAAACACCAAACCAAATGAAAAGTTGCCAAACAATAGGAGACTGGCCGATACCAGCCATGCGAACGCTCCTACTCTGGCGCTAGTTCATGAAGTTGCCTGAAGTCAACCAAAACAAGCACATAATTTAGGTCACCTTAGAAAAGATCAGAATTCTCAGTGTATTTTCACCCAGAACATGCATATTTTAGCGTAGGAGCCAATTAAAACTGAAGTTTTTGCAGAAATTTTCACGTCCAATAACAATATTTGGGCCTCATTTGTTCACCGGAAGAGAAAAAAAGATATTTTGACCGTACCTAAAATGCCAAATTTGCAGGAAAAACCTCCTCGAAGAAGCCTTCTACACACTATGTCCTGACAAGAAAGATGCAGCGGTGAGAATGCGTCTAATGACCCGTCATTATCTATGATTAACTTGTCATTAAAGAGCTTTCGCTCTCTTTTCTTTTTTAGCAGAGAGACTCCTGTCCGAACCCTCTGGCCTCTCTACTCTTCACCAACGCAAATAATTCGTCACCCACGTAATAACGGAAAGTCAGCAGTTCCGCGTCTGTTCTACGCAGAGGCCTCGTATAAATCATTCTTCTTTTAAGATCATATCGACAATATGCAACAGCGCGCACACCTTTCATGAATAAACGCTGAGATTATGATGACTAAACCGCGGAATGTTAGATGAAAACCCAACAAGAGTGGAGAGAAACACGCATGTTTGGCCAGAATTGATTCGAGCACAATGGCTGCGTGTGTTAAAGCCTTGTTGAAAGTGTATTGGATTAAGCTTAACAGACATGAATGCCCTAAGAAGTAGACAAAATGCACATTTCGAGCTGGCATCCGAAGCCAAATTGCAGTTCACAGAACACACTGTAAAATGCTTATTTTCAACTAAAAATTTATGACTTCACTTGGACTTAAGTGTTGTGGTATAAATCTCAAGTGCGTGGCACAAATGTTGGTGACAGAACAAACCATAGAATCAAGATGTTACTGTACATTTGGCAAAAGACGTCTCGTATTTTGGTTCCTCTGGCGACCTCGGCAAGAGCCACTCTTGTTTAGGGGTGGATTCGGGTTTAGCTCGAGCCCAATATCTGGCGACCCGAAAAGGCTGAGGTTCAGCCTGAACCTACAAGGCCACGTCTGCCAAGGCCAGCTAGGCAGTGTTGACAAGGCCGACGAAGGAAGAGTTGAGCAATTTCAGTGATGTCCACCACTGTAGGGTAGCCCTGCTGCACCTCTCCGCCGTGAGGGCCTTGAGCTACATTTAGTTTGTGTTACTTGCGTCAACCTTGGAAGGTGCACAAATTGAAGGAAGTACAAAAAGTGCCTTGACTTTCTCAAAAATTTTCGACCACATGTGCAATACAGTTTTGTCCAAGGATCTGTTCAGCCCTAATTTTCTGTCCTTGGCCCGGAACCCGGACCTTCCCAGCCCGACTGGCCCGATCCACCCCCACCCTGGTGAATTTGACACGTTTCCCCTTTTCTGACAAGTAAACAATCAGAATGGGGATCTGATTTATTGGCACCCCGAGGAAAATTTACTGGAATGACACCTTGTGGGGTTGAGGAGAGGTTTCGTGAGCTCCACCATTGACATACGTAGAAGGAAGAGGTCTTGCTTTAAGTAATCACACTGAGGATTTCTGGCGGCTGTTTTTGCTGTCATTTGATGTGCCCCAGCAAAAAAAAAAGAACTGACTTTGTCCTAACAACACAGGCAAAATAGTGAATTGCGTTGTGCACAGATGCTGTTGCCGGTTTTGTCTATTTCTAACACAGTCACAGGCATTAGAGAAGCATCAGAGCTCGGTACAACTCAACGTTGCTCGAGACCTTGGCACAATCATCCAATGATCAACAGCTTACTAAAGGCACTCTCACTGTCCTCAGTCCTGCACGGCAAGATCTGTTCCTGCTATGTCTGTGACCTCAGCCGTCGTCCCGGTTGATGCTCGACGGACGAATCAGTCGGTCAGCTGATACCAAAACAAAAAAGGGGCTTAGGTGGGCTTAGGTGAGCAATGTGGTCCCACTTTCAGTTGCCGTCAGCGAACATCAGCTGCAGCCAACTAGGGGGCTTGAAGGGTTAGGTTAAGTTAGGTTCAGTCGTCCTGCAG
>JAAUXU010100467.1_pt1 | contig 23049 bp, 15 predicted proteins | sample 7278151 | NCBI WGS metagenome assembly JAAUXU01 (sample SAMN14350113, study PRJNA611818) | marine sediment metagenome | isolation source: surface marine sediment (1.8m) | place: French Polynesia: Moorea | collected 2018-08 | reverse complement strand
CCTGTTTTCATCCCCGCCCCCATCCCGCACGCTACACTGTAGGGATTGTGTTTGAAAAGGAAGAAGCAGACGGCTTCTCATGCACTCTACTGATGAACACAGTGATAAGAGCATCTTCCTTGGACTGCAATTTTCCGTACAGTGTACATTTTGTCCCATCTCCTACAACTGTGGGGTACACCATACACAGCTGACTTACCATAAGCATCTGCAAACGCTAATAAGTACTCAAATACTGGTTGCAGCAAGGACTTTGCTCCCGATGTGTACCGGGTGCACTCACTTTTGCAACGATTGGTTTTGCTGCTGTAAACGCAACTCCTGTACACGCAAACTCTCCCTTTTTGGCCACACATTGAGAAAGGACTAATCAGCAATGCTTCTGCAATGCTAGCCCCAGGAGTGTTTTTTCTTTAAAAGATATATAGTGAAAAGTCGTCAGAGTCGTCAGAGGCGGCGCCTACTTCTGTGAGTTACTGTGCATACGAACTGCATTGCAGTCTTGACATGGCCATCCCCAGTTCGTAGGAAGGATTGCGGAAAATACGTGGAAAGTACTCGTGGCTTGCATACCAAGGCGTTATAAGATGTTTTTTCATCCACGGAAAGGTTTCTTTTCCGTGTGTCTGCGCGCGCGTGTGTGTCTTTCTTTCACGCTTAGAAACGGTTTTCAAGGGTCTTAAGTGGTAGAAAACAGTTTCTGAGAAGTTAGTGTCCTCTGAACGCAGCTATTACACAAAAGAAAAAGAAAGTCCCACTACCTCTCCTTCTTCGCCTTCTCGTTCGTCCGCCTACTCCTCTCACTGAATGGGTCTGAAAGTTGGCAGTAGGTAAAAATTGCCCTATTTTTGCTAACAATGACTCAGCCACCGCCCTGGGTGTGGGATTGACTTTAGCAGTGAAAAGTTTAACCTGCCCAGACTTACTAAAAGTCTCTCAAAGACAAAAGCACTTAGTTCTCCATCCATGTTTCTTTTGCTCTGTTTCATAGCTGTTACATCAGTGAAGTTACATGTTCGCGTATGTGAGTTGCTGCGCTCTCGTTCCATCAGTAGTTAAAGTAGCCCTTAAAAATTAATCTAGAGATACGTCTGGGGAAGATGAGGGAGGCTTAGTGATCAAAGAGATACTCGCAAATGCAAAAGTTGGCTGCCCCACCAAGTGATTGGTACACTTTGAGCCAAAAAAAAGTTGAAGCTACAGCGAGTCAAGACTGAAATCTCTGAATCTGACATGAGAAACGAAGCCTCTTCTCCTCCAGTGCGCTGTTAGTATAACAAAAAGCGCAAAAGAGGCCGGGAAAAGAATAACCGTGGGTCTACATTAAAGCTGCTGCTACACTACTTTGTTGGGGGGTAAGGGGGGGGGTAAGGCTCCGGCGGATTAAAGGAAAAGAGGAAATCCAGTGGAAAATTTAGTCCCGTCTCTCCTCGTTGGGTGCTCGTTCATTACAGCTCATTTGAAGCCCCCGGAATTAGAGGCTGATCTTCGCAAAAATCTGCCTCCTCCTCTCCCTTCTACTATATCTCTCTTTCCTGTTCTCATCTAGGAAGCTTCCTCCTCTTTGCCTGCAGCCCGCACAGGAAGCAATGGGAAACCCTTCATAGGCGCGTACATGCACAGAGACAGAGTATACTACGTACACGACTACACACTGGAACTACAGACATGGAGGTCTAACTGTGTCTATGTCGGTTTCTCTCTCTCTCTCTGCCCCTGCTATGGCAGCCAGTAGTTTGGCCAAGCCCGCACATAAGGAGGCATTACTACTTCTTGAGCAGCCCGAAAAGAATGGGCACAAATGAAAAAAGAATGCCTCTTAATCTCCTCCGCGGCCTCGTCCATTTCGCGCTCTTTCTTTCCAGGGCGGCTAGATTCAATATGGCGAGGAGAAGAATCCACGCATTCTCAGCATTGTCCATATCTGCGTCTTTTTAGCCGGCACTGCTTGCTGCCGCGGCTTCCGCTGCTATGGGACGTGTACTACAGTGGGCAGTACAACGACGTGCGCCAAGTGGACGGCGGTTCCGTGACGTGCATCGACGACGCCTGTAACAAGTGACGTTACAAACTGTTACGTCCGGAAGGAAGGAAGGAAGGAAGGAGGGAAGGAAGGAAAGAAGGAAGGAAGGAAGGAAGGAAGGAAGGCATCTTCAGCGCGTCTACAATGGCTCCCTCATATCCTGAAGGGCTCAATCAATGGCAAATACGTGCGTTTCCGTGTGGGCCCAGTCTATGGTCTTCCATCATCTATTCCTCTATTCCTCCCCACTCTTGTCTCGATAGCACCTTCCAGAGAGAGACAGCGAACGAGAGAGATCTGAGCGTTGGAGCTCTTTCTCTCTCTCTCTCTCTCTCTCTCTCTGATCCACAATGCTGCTGAGGTACAAGCCAGCGATTATCTCGGTCAGGCTCTTTAGCAGTCGAATCCATCCATATTCTCCCTGGGCTTTCTATGCACATGGATAGTTCTTTCTCTCCTCTCTCACTTCTCCTCGTCCGGTCCTGCGCACTGCACAGATGACGCACTGGCATCCGGGCTGTACCACAGTAGTTGTTTATTCGAATATATTTAGTCCTCCTCTTTCAGCCTTGGTCGACGAGGGATCAGAAGACATTTGCTGTGTTGACTTTCTCTGGGTCCTTCTGAATGGTTTAGTCTAAGACGTAGTAGTGCAAAATGTTACCCAGCAGTATCGTAGAGCAGGACACGATATCTTTTTTCTGAAGGCACACAAAAAAATTCTAGGGATAAATTTGGCTGAGGAAGACAGAAGGAGGCGGCTTCTCTTATGAGCGCTCTGAGGAGGCTGCCGAGGAGGCAGCAGGAGCAAGGATCTGAGAAACACTTTCTTGAGAGAACGAGAAGAGATATTAAGATTCATTTGGCCTCCTCGTATGCTGCTCCTTAGGAAAGGACGCACTGTTAGGGCTGACGATTTATGGACGCACGAGATTCCTTTCCAACTTCAAACTTTTGTAAACCACCCACTAGAAGCTCCAAAATTTCTAAAAATCTCGATGCAAAATCTGATGTACCGCATTATGTGTAGTCCGGGCCAAGATCCATCAACCTGGTGGTGAATTTGAAGGTGCTTACGCACACTCGGCAGCAGCATCTCATCAGTTTACGCTACATCTGCGTCGTTTGGCTAGCGCCAAACCATCCCTTGTCTCTCCACGCCTCCTTTCTTTCCCCCTACCACGTAGGTATGTAGTGCGCTTTCACTAAAACGGTTCTTCCAATAAATCCTTCTCTACCGACCAGCATGAAGGCCTCCAACGACACAGAACTCAGCATGCGCAAAGGAGAAAATGCCTTGCTGTACCCAACTACTGCGTGTACGATACGCAGTCAGTATAAGATGTGTACGAACTGCTTCCAATTTGTCCCCGCGGTGGCCCGGCTTTTTTTCCGCCCATTACATTGCGTGCAAGCAGAGGAGGATGACTACTAGTATTATTTGCGGTAATAGGTGGTCTTGTCGCTGGCTGATGTGCGCTTCATTCGATGCATTGAAAGAAAATGGCGCAGAAGTTCTGCTCGGTGACGTCTGTTGGGGTGGGTGGGGAGAAGCGGGCGCTACTCACTCAGATCGTGGTTAAAGCGTGGTTTAAGTGGCGAAAAAATGCAGTCAGCAAGTTGTCGGTTTGTTGCAAAACTTCCTCTTTGCCAGATCTCAATGTCTGCGTTGTTAACGTCTTGAAGAAAAGACGAGGAACAAAGAAAAAAAAATAGGCAGCAGCGGAATCTGAACGCACCATTGAACACTGGTTCGAGTCACTGTGATGTCCACAACCACATGATGCAACGCGTGTCCCGCTCATGTGGGCCTTTTACTACGTACGACTTGAAAAATTTACGCCATGACATTTGCAGCCTCCAGCGTTTAACCGTGCCGGATCCGACCTAAGTGACTCATCTAAGCAGCAGCGAGGGGAGGCTATTAATGAAATCAACACTGGAGCAGAAAGGACTTTGTACCCCAACACAGGGAAAAAAGCCCCAAAAAGTTTTTTTCATTGTGACAAATACAGGTCGATATCTGGAACGTTGATTTGAGAGAGGACGTAAATGAAAGGGGGCTCTAAGAGCGAAGGCGTCTCAAGTAGCATAACTGTTAACAGTACTTAGGGAATGACGTGTTTAGTCGAGAGTTTTGTTCTCTCTCTCATGCACAGAGAGAGAGAGAGAGAAAGAAAGCAGCCACAGAATGATTGAGAAGGAAGAAACTTGTCTTCTTTGATGTTCCGCGAACTCGCCTGGGAAAGAGAGAGGGAGCGAAAGAGGATGAGTCTGAATAAGGGGAAGCGCATATAAGAAAGTGAAAAGAAATGAGTTTCCATTTTATTAGACTTTTAGCTTTGGTCGGACCGCAACTGCGTAATTTCTCTAATGAGAAAGAAGTCTTACTTTGGCGGACAGACAATTGGGGAGGAAGCGCCGCAACGTGATATGAGACGTGAAAGAGGAGAGCGAGGACTGGAGGGGAAGGGTTGAAAGTGGTTGATTAAAAGTTACAGACTTTCCTCATCAACATGAGATGGTGGAGGACAAAAATCGGAGGGTGCAACTACTTGGCGATGAGGGGCGAGCGAGCGAACGACGGCGAATGGTGACAAATTGAGCGACTGAGACAAGAAAGATGTATCGGATTGCTTTGAAGTGACGAGTGAAAAGAGAGAAAGCACATGTCAAAGAGCCTCTTAAATAAGGGCAAATGAGATTACGCCATTAAGCTGAAGCGGCGCTCTCTGGGAGGAGTTGCACTCCAAGAAGTTCCGTGCGGTCATGTCTGCACGTCCGGTTTCATTCCAAAAGTCACTCCTTGGTGATCCTGACTGCCCAGAGAGCGTCATACGCTCTGTGTGCGCGGGGCTCAGACAGAACCTATCCACGGGAGGCAGAAAGAGGGAGGGAGAAAGCATGTGTAACTTGTGTTGATGAATTATGTGTGCATGGTGTCATTTCGCAATGTAGTTTTTAGCGCTCACCATCGAAGCTGCTCTCTAAGGTATACAAGCACACAACGCTCTCCAGCCAAGTACACTCAAGCGGCTGTATTAAGTCCCATGCGACCAACTTTGATAAGAGCCTCTTGCAAAAGCCTCGCGAGCACTCCCCTCCCTGAACAAAACCGTGTGTTTGCTCTACGAGAAGAAAGTGCATATTTCCTTCTTGGGTCGTCTCTGTGAATATCCCCACCTATACCATAACGTACTGCTAATGCGATTAGGGAAGCTGCTGGACAAAGTGTGCAGAGGTGGTTAGAAAGCGGCCCACGTTGCCTGCCTGCAACGAGAACAAAGATACTCACACGCTCGTGTGACCTACTGACTTTGTTAGTCTTTGCCCCGGAGGTGCGGAGAGACAGACTCTTTAACATGGGCGCCCAACATCTGCAACAGATAGATCGAGGCACTGCTGTTCTTTACGATGGCTTTTGCATGTGCACTGTGCAAGCAAGTGGAATTGCACCCAGGGACTATCCGATCCCGCATTTAGGGAGGCTCCCTTGAGAGACCACACTAGTGTGCAGCTGAATGAGTATTAGTTGTAAAAGTGCTTTTTCACTTCTTGGTCATCTTCAGCTTTTCCAGGTGTTGAAAGTTCGTTGATGACACTCGAGGAGAAGTGCACAACCATCCACGTTGGACATTCTGCCCGAGGCTGAAGGAGACTCTTGAAGCCAATTTACGTAATCGCGTCTGCTTATACGGTATTTCTCCCGAATGATATTAAGAATATCTCTGTCAGACAAACTTTCCAGTACCCGCACGCCCATTCTCAGTGCCATCGGATACACATAGTGACGCGCATCACACAACTGACCCACTTATTCCACAGCTCTGGCCTTGTACGTGCACTGGTGTGTTGAAGAGAAAAAAAAAGTTTATATAGACATTTCTACCCTCCGCCAATCCCCCTCCTGAGGCACTTTACTGAAATGACTATGTGCTACTGACTGTCGTCGTCATATCCGCTGCGGCCGCCGACGTAAAAACCGCTGCCGTCCCTGGCGTGGCTGACTGCGTGCCTGCCTACGATGGATCCGCTGCTTCTATTGGTTTTACCGCGCGCGCTCCGCCGTTCATCTGTTCCGCACCGGTTGTTCCGGCGGTTTTTGCTGCCCGCCGCCCCGTCCGACATCGTTGCACCCACTAAAGTCGGCAGCGCAGACGCAATAATAATGATAACACGACATGAGAGTTGATAGTGGGGGAGGCGAGGGGAAAAAAGCAAGATTGGCATCTGGGTAAAAAACAAGAAAGTTCCTCAAACGAATCGAATATCAAGGATTTTTTGCATCACAGCGAGTCTTTTTAACCTTGCCTTTAGTTTCTTCATTGCGGCCACCGAAGCTACGTGTGCCGGTGTAAATACAGTCGCGACGGCGAGAAAAAAAAACCCTTACATTTCGGCAATGGATCATGCACTGTCAACTGTCACGTTCTAGCACATATTTTATGCGCCGGGAAAGGGGATGGTAAAAATCTACTAGGAGCAGCAAAAAGGAGATCACATTGAATATGCAATTCGCCGTTTCCAAGGCTTTCCCCTCTTCTCTGTTACTAACACTGTGTTCAGTAGGTGCTTGTGAAAAGTCGCCCCGTATGCATGGCCAGAACAAAGGCCTCCTTGGCAAGAGACACTTTATACATGGCTCTCCCAAGAGAAGAGAGACATTAGAGAGGGGGGGTCAGAGTTGTCGGATCCGCGATTTTTGGCAAAATGGGACCAAGACATTTGTCGACGGCGGCACCGACATGATGACAGAAGACCGGGCGGAGGAAGAAGCACACACTCCCTCTCTCTCTCACACACACACAGAGAAAAGGAGGAAAGGAAGCACCGACTCGGTGGAATATGAATAAATTCCCTTATGCCAAAGCTGACCTCACTTGATCTCTCTCCCCTTTTCTTGATCCCATTTCTGTCTCTAGCCAGCCCCTGCAACCCCTCTTCTCTGACTCTGCAAAACTGGACAGGAAAATGAGTGAGAGGAGCTGAGTAAAAGAGGGGGGGGGGGTTGGATTGAAGGCAAGGGGGGTCCTTTCTGGGCAGAGCAGTCAAATGTCGACGGACCTCCTCCTACGTGGCACGGTGAAGCATTGGTTCTATCTTTTGAAGCGCAACTACAGTACTGCGATCTGCTTTACCACGGATAACAGCTCGACCTCCTTGCTACATTGGTAGGTACAACAACCTTCTGATTATGCAGGGGCATGATGAATGGCGCACCGCGCAAAATGAGATGTGAGTAGTGGTTGGCTGAGATTCCATTTCTCATTCTCCTCATAAGAAACGTCCACATCTTATTCAGTTGGGCGTAGTGAAGTTCAGTATAATAAGTACGGATGCTATGTAATATGGCTTCTTTTTCACTTATTCAACTAATTTAGTTCAAATACAAAACACGAACGGCAAAGATCATGTAGCGCTTTACTTGCCCCACATACATGTTGTCGTGCGCACGGTGCATGTACGCATGTCTGTCAGCGTGACAACATCCATGTAGTGTGAATAGATACTGCAGTTGCTTTGACGTGAGTCGTAGAACGTACACTAAACCAAGTAAAGTGTCTTTTAAACATGACATGTCCGAGAACGACTACTCTCAGTGTGTATTTATGTACGCGTGTGTGTGTTCGTGTGCGTTGTGCGCACGCTCTGGAGGAGAGGATCGTACGCAAGTTTGGCGGCAGAGGTATACTCGTACACTGAGATAAAAAGCTGATTTTGGCACCGCAGCAGCAGTTTGAGGCGAGGAGACACATCGAAGAGGAGGGAAAGACCGATACTGAGAAGAAAAGACGAGGAAAAGCTCTAACTTTCATCGGACTCCAGAGTTTTGGATTTTCTGAAGGGATAGGGTAGAAGAGAGGTAAGAAGAAGAGGGTTGATGACTCCAAAATCGAAGTGGTTTTTACTTGCGTGTCACTTCCCTCTCTTAATAGGACAGACAGACTGAGTTACTGACTGAAAGACAGACGGACAGACAGACAGACAGACAGAGAGGAGCAATATCGTAAGAGACGAGAAAAGAAGCGATAATTGGCGTCAGAAGATTATTCTTGGCGAAGTGGAAGTGAGGACTTCCAATAATCTGATAAGGCAATCCTAGTTTCTCTCTTCGTCCGACGCAGGTGACGCAATGCGTTCTCATGCAGAACTTGGCGCGCAAACAACTTGTGTTACTCATAATAAAGGCTAACTTGTCTCTGGGCGGAATATTGGGCATATTGAGCAAAGGTAAGATCACTCTGTGATGTTCATCGATAAAGCCATACACTGTATGACAATCTTCCTACACTTACGCTGTCATGCCTATTTGCATGTGAAACAACTTCACGATGACCTCGTACACACATGGTAGTCCACGTCTACTATAACGTGTAAGTAGCATGCTAAACAAGTCCTCCTCCGAGTGTCCTCAGTGGGATTCTTTTCGTTGTTTTATCCTCTCTGGTGGCGAGGTCGTTCCCCCAGTGAGGCCGCTTCTGCTCTTTCGAGGTCGCTTCCCCCGACCGGACGAAGAAGTGGATGACTCGCTAGGCGTAACCGCGTCGCTGTGGCCCGGCATCATCCTCAAAGGCTTTTCAATCAGACAGCAGCTTACCCAGCCTAAGAAGATAAAGTACGTAAGTAGAATACGTTTGGCGCTATATACTGCGGACTGCACGTGTCATGGTCCAGATGCCATAAAGCTGTTACACACAGTGCTTCTAGTAAGTTTCCGCCATGAGCATGACGTCACCTCATACGCACCACTGCATCGTTTTGAAGTGATATTTTGATGTAGAACATGTAGATGTGATATTCGGGCACAATGTTGAGTACAGAGTCTCATTGTCCTGACCGTCCATTTTGGTGCTACAGTGCCCAAAAGAAGGCCACCTGGAAAGGGGGGCATGCCAAAGATGATTGAATCTTGACTTTTTGAGGGGGTAAAAGTGGATGAAATTGCCTGAAATTTTTATGGGGAAATCCTCATCCCGGGCCCACCTCTTCCAGAGGGATTCACTCCCCAGGCCCTCTGGTGCCATGCACAAGCATGCAAAAACCCCGTGTCCGGGTTGACAGGTTGCTAGGTTCGGTGAAGCTACAAAAAGACAGCAACAAGGTGACACTTCACATGTAAACAGAACGCATCGATCTCAATAGTCACTATGAGTGTGGATGAGTCTGGGCATTCTGGAAAAGTCACGGCAACTGTGGAGGAGGCTCAACAGCCAGATTTCACTGCACTTCAATTTATGCAATAAACAACAATGGAGGCAGTGATGTCTCTGTTCTTGTAGCCACTCTGGATGACAATTTGGCTTTTTGAGGAGGTTAAAGTGGATGAAAATACAATGTTCATGGGGAGAGGTTGCTGTGGGAGAGCAAAGTCCGACACTCTGGAACTGGGTGAATGCTCTGGAACAACTCTGTTGTAAACACTCGCACAACACGACGACATGGCGACCCAACGTTCCAAAATCTTCTAAAAGACAGATCTCCAATCCTCACCGAGTGCTGCCATTCAGAGAGCATTCACTCTTCAACATGTGACCAATGCCGACATTGGTCACATCTTTGAGCTGTCCCTGTGCCAGGTCCGGCACCTCAGGGTAAAGTGGACAGCCACCCAGGGACCTTACTCCAGCAAATAGATCTTGACGTCCAACAAGTGCCATCACCATCAGTGCGTGGCGCACCTTTCACAGAAAGATCACCCAAGACCCTGTACAGACGGTGGCCCATATGAGTCATGACTCAACCCCTATCTGAACTCCACTAAGGACAGGTACTTCTTTTAGCGCTCATCCTTCGCGTCATTCTCTCTCATCCCGTCAGGGTAATTTAGGCTGTCGCAGGTGGGCTGGTGATGCAGACATTAATGGCTGCCATCAGGCCGAGGGCCTCATTGTGCTCAGCTTCTTTATATCTGATGGCAGGTCATGGTGCCACGCCTTTGAACGCCGCAAAAAATCAAGATTCAATCATCCTTGGCATGCCCCCCTCTCCAGGTGGCCTTCTTTGGGGCAGCACCAAAATGGGCAGTCAGGACAATGAAACTCTGTACTCAACATTGTGCCCGAATATCACATCTACATGTTCTACATCAAAATTCCACCTCAAGACGTTCCAGTGGTGCGTATGAGGTGACATCATGCTCATGGCGGAAACTTACAGGGAGCATTGTACTGAGCGCGCTCATGTCTTTTGCGTACGCAACACGCGAGGAAAGAAAGGTCACTGGAAACCCCCTAGTTTTACGCTTTTTGTTGGCCATCTTATATGTATATCTTAAAGAAGATAATATCGCCTTATTTCCGCCTCAACAAGTCGTGCTGCAACGCTAATTTCCTGTTACATTAACAGGGAAACGCTGTTCCTTGGTACCCACCTCGGCGGATATAGTAGAACTCTGTACCAATTTTGGGGCAGAAGATAAATTACATATTATATTCGAGCATATGGGGAAACTCACCGCAGACCAACTTCATGGGATGGAGGAATTTGGTCCACGTAGCATCCTCTGCCACCAAGTCCAGGACTTCCACTGAACGGAGGTCTTCTCTCTCTCCCATGCCACCTATTGCATACAGCTTGTTCTTGTGCACCACGACCCCGGGGCTGCGGCGGGCCATCAGCATTGCCGCTGAGGGAAGCTCTCGCCACTTACCCTCCAGCGGGTCGTAGCGCTCTACAGTACGTAAATAACTGTTGGAATAATCGTTGTAACCGCCGACAGCAAAGAGGGCGCCGTCGAACACAGCTAACCCCAGTGAGTCCCTCTTGCACAACGTACTTGGCACTTTGTGCCACTGTTGGCCATCGAATGCCTCGCAAGTGGAGTGATCTTCGCTTAGACACCCGCCAACCACGTAGATCTTGCCTCCTAGCGATGCTGAGGCCAAATAGCTGCGGCCAACATTCATGGAGCTGGATATGACCCACGGACTCTCCACGTCCTCATCTGGATTCTCTTGCTCATCAGCGCTTTCGGTATCAAACACTTCCATCTCGTCGAGACCAGGACCGAAATTCTCACTGGTCTTTGCGGATCCTCCCATGACAAAGATGTTTCCACCAACCACGACCGTGCCATGCGCCACACGGAACTGTCTCAAGTGTGGCGCCTCACACCACGTGGCGGCTTCAACGTCGTACTTGTCCACCCGCTTGCTCTGCACGCCCCCCAGAGTGTAAATGGCGCCGTCCACGTAACACATCTCTGCGCCAAATGTCGCCGAGGGCTTTTCGCACAGCACTGACCACGCCTGAGTCTCAAAGTCGAAGCATTCCATGGCTTTGTCGGCATAGGACAACGAGACTAACAACTTGGGCCACCTAAAAAACAGAAAGAAAAGAAACACGTTACTCGTGTGCAGGAACAAAATAACTACAACCTACTCAAACATCATGCTCGAGTTGTTTTTTACAGCAAATGGCAGCTGGGGACTGACTAGCACTATATCAGAAGTGCATGGTAAAACAAACACGTTATTTATGTGCAGGCGCGTGTGTCATATTAAACATGTACCCGCGTCATCACGAGTTGTCGCTGCATTGCTCATTGCACACGTACCTGCTCGGCTTTTGGCGCAAGCGCTTCCCGGTTGTTTCGTCTTTCTGTCTCCAATATGCCAACTTCTCCGCATACTCCAGCTGGTGGTACCTGATGGCCTCGTTGAGCATGTGCACGCATTTGGTGCTAGCTGCCACATGAGAGTCTCTGAGAGTCGATCTCAACATCTTTACGTCCTTGATTAGAGGCCATTGCACTTGAGACAACACGACCGGCAAATCCTTGGCTCGGGCAGGGCGGTCGTAAGAAACCCACTCAAGAGCAGCCTCCAGAACCTGTGAGATGATGATAATCACGCGTAAACCAATGGAACCCACACGGGAGGGAGGCACATAAGGGGGGAATTCGGTTTTGGGAGGGGACACCAAGAAACCCAATGTAGACTTGTGCACGCAATTTCTCCAGGTAAGTAAAAAACTCAGACATGAAGACGAAAATATCTGGTTGTCCAGGCTTCCCTCTAATCCGGGTCCGACTGTAATGATATTGCTGTACACATATATTGAAACTATTGATGTAATGTTGCTGGGGATTAAAGCACACCCGAACTGCATGATCGAGTTTTCTCAAGCATGTGGCAGCATGGGCCTGACAGAATGGGCTACAGTAGGAGCTTCCAAGACTTTCCTGTTCCTCGGAGTCGACCGCAAGGGATTCCCCCGCGAGAATCCTTGCGAATTGGCCCGCGTCCGGATGCTGGTACAGCTGAGGGTGCGTCCGAAGCGCCGTGAAGCGCGCTTGAACGCACCTCAGCAAATAAAGCGCCAGCGCAGCCCACGCCGGCTTCGAGTCAGCTAATACGAATCTGCGCACGCAGTTGGCTGTGGTGACTCTGGTGCGCAGAAAGGACAGGCACTCGCTCTCCACCGCTCCAATGGCCAAAAGGTCGGCGGCCGTCAGCAAGTGACGCACGTTCTGCTCACAAATGCCTAGAGCCTCACCCGTTGATAAGTGATCTATTATGGCACGCATGGTGGCGTAACTGATCAAGCTGAGGGGATCTACGACGTTTTCCTTTTCCTGTTCCTCGTCCTCGTTCTCGTCCTCCTCGTCGTCCTCATATTCCCACCAGTCATCTTCGTCATCATGAAAGCCATTAGTAGTGCTGGAGCCGTTGCCGATCTCATTGCAGAACTCCTCGGAGCCGTGTTGCTTGAGTATAAAAGTATCGACATTGGGGTTGAGATCGCAAAACACTTGTTTGAAGTACTTGGAATTGGCGCAGAGCACTTGTTCACTGACTACGATCTCGCGACCCTGAACGACGAGTTCCAGCAGCTCATCGTAGCAGTTCTCCTCCGCCACCCCCTCGCTCTCCAAATGCTCTCCCATTTCGGGAGGTTTTCAATCTCAGCTTTTGGCCACGACTACGATGCTTCTTCATAGTACGCCTGTCGTCATGGACCGCAACATCCTTCCTGCATCATCCTCGTACGTACGTCTTGGAGTTTCCTACCTACACATACGTACGTACATGACCAGCAGAAAAGGCTTGAGCACTCCACACATGCGTCATGGAAAAGCCTCTTGGCTCCATTCTTCCGTTCCCCCTGCGCATCCTACGTCTACACGTACCTACTACGCACTGATTCAGTCTGCCCTGAGGTCCAAGGTTGGGTGTTGAAGCAGGCAGTCGCCAGTGTGGGAGGAGGCGGATTGAGGAGGAAGCATTTTGTGGCGATATCTCTCCTATACGAGCAGGCTTACTGCTCTTGTAGTACTACTGCCCCCTCCCCTCCCCATTGTGTCCGGTTAAAGGCCCTTGTTCTTTAGGATATCATAATGCTGCATAAAAACAGTGGTAGTTTAGAGCGTATGGGAAGAAGACGGGCAGACAGAAACAAACCGCTGCCGCAGCAACGCAGAGCATGAAAGTATATGTGGTTCTGTAGTCGAACTAGGTTCACGCACCAGAAGCAAGCACAGCAGCGTTATCGACGGCACCTTGATGGAGCGAGTGAGGTAACGAGGCCAATGCACCGACGCATTGTTTTACATGCGTTCTTGCTCTTCGTCTACGTTATTGCGACGCGTTGCACTTGAACATTTTGCAAGTCTTTTTTTTTTCCTCTTGGCCACTTGCGGATAATTGTTGCTCTGACAACTTGGGCAAGGTTCTTCTTACTTTTTTGCCGAGAGGACAAATGACTTCCTTGTCTATTCTATCCAGAAGAAATGACAAAAATGTTGGGCTGCTGAGGGCACTTCTCTGTCTATTGTAGGTGCAGGTACTTAGTGGGCGTATCTAACGTGGCTTGAGAGTGGATGGTCATGGCAAGTAGCCCCACTAATAGCATCAAGGATGCTCCTCCCTTCTCCTTTCTCCTTCCGACAGCCTGAATCTGACAAGATTTAGGACTTTTTTGCAGTCCACTGTATTAAATGCTCGTGACACTTGCAAGAGTCGGAGGGAGCGAGAGCAAAAGGAAGGGGGTGAGAGGGGGAGGAGAAATAGAAAACTCAGCTAATCACGATTTTTGCACTCTTCCGTGCCAATTCCTTCTGAGGACTGACGGGAGCATGACTCCTATGTGCCTACTTTACGGCAACTTGAGCATTTAGAAAGCACTGGAGTGAACGAGCGCGCGGCCCGGGGTCAAAGTCACCGGAGACAGAAGAATTGTCTCTCTTAGGCCTACCTATGCGCTGGACAGCAGCAGCGGCGGCAACGGCATCAGCAGCAGAAGCAACGGCGCCAGCACCAGCAGCGGCAACGGCAGCAGCACCAGCTGCACAGGCAATAGGTGAAGCAAGGTCGCATTCCTGCATGCGCCGCCGTCACTTTTAAGGCCGAGAAACAGGAGGGGGGGATAAAGCATGCATTTTTCGCCAACTTTCCTTCTTCCCCTCACCCTAACCTCTGGATCACCTGGGAATTGTTGTGACCACACTGTGTACGGTGAAAAATCGACTCATTTTGATTGGCACAGTGCACAAATGAATAACTTTGGAGTGCGTACGTGACCACCGACGAAGGACAGCCTCTTCCCTGCGCCACATCTGTTTGTCCGGTCCAGCACCGCGGGGAGAGTGTGCACAGTGTTCTCCCCACCTCTGCCCGGCAACGACATTCCGTCGGCCTCATGCGCGACATGTCCTCGTCAGGAAACAATGGGGGAAAAGTCACTTCATCACCCATTATGCTCAAGCTCGACTGGTTACGAGACCGACGAGGTCGGCAACGACGCCACCGTTGACGACGACGCCACCGTTGACGACGACGCCACCGCCACCGTGTCCATTTCATCATTTAGGATGCGCACGTGGAAAGCTGATGCACGATTCGTGCACAGTCGACTTTGTTCGTGTAACACAATGATGTGAAAGCCAAGAGAAAAGATTTTTAGGATGTGACAAGAGCGGCTTTTCTCCAATTTTAGAAAGCATCACCACTTTCTTCCTTCCTCTTCGATGAGTCAAAACAGTGTGATCGTAATAGTGGGCGAGTGGCGTCATCGGGGTGACATTTTTTACGACCCGCACGGTCAAAACAAAGATTCGGCTTTTCAGTTCTTTGAGCGGCGCATGAAAGATGTTCACTTTGCAGGTAGGCGAGGTCAGGAGAGCTCTGTAGACATAACAGCGTTCCTCATGGACGCAAATATCGTAGTTTGACTTGCCCCACACCAGTTGCCATCAATATTCGCACAATCGCACAGCAGTAAATACGTCAATGTAGATGGAGACACCTGGTGAAGAAAGTAAAGAACAAATGCACTGGGACTGTAGTAATTTGATAAGGAAGAAACTGCTCTGACATTGCCTTTTTTGACCTCTGGTGGTAAAGGACTTCGTCTCAAGTTAAGTGAATGATACACTAATACCAATAACTACAGCCACTAGTCGAGTCGACCTTAGAAGCCCTCGAGTGGAAGAGGCCCGTCTGCGCCAAGATTTGCGTCTGTGACTGTTAAGACTGTGCGATATGTCGCATCAACATCGAATGTCGCGACATTTGCAAGACTTTGCAAACCGCGATATCACACGATCATTTTTGCATGCCACGCCGTGGGGAAACAGGAGCTAATGCGGGGCAAGTTCGGCGGTCCTTGGGCTGGATGAGCAACGACACAGAGAGCATAAAAAGGCAGAGGAGAACCTGAACATGTTGAAGTTACAGTACTTGAGTCTCTACAGCATACCTATTACGTATCTTTACGTATAATGTCGGCAAGAGTGTAGTCTTGACAAAGAATTGAGCATTCAAGACGTCGTATCGAATATCGCGATGTTTAGTCCTAGTACACAGAATATCGCCATATCGATTAACTTGGGATATCGCACAGTCTTAGTGACTCTGCGGACGTGCGCCACGAGTTGAAGCCAGTCGAGACCAGCAGCAGCAACCAAAAAGTTGAGCTTGGCACGTTCAGACGTACAGGTACGACGTCAGGTGGATGACCGCAGCAAGTTAGAAGTCTGGAAAGGCGTTGCTGGCCTTGTAAGTTGCAACGACTGTACTTTGTATTGCGCAGTAACAAGTCGGGTTTGAAGAAACTGCACTCAATTCAGCTCTTTTATCTTATCCTCAACTTACGCTTCCAGTTGCTCTACCTGATGTCTCGCATATCCATGGGTTCACCCTGTCACCATTTAGAGTCCAACACACCAAAAAAGGAAGTAAAGTTTTGATATCATATTCAGATATCATATTCAAGAATAATGGTGGTAACAGCAATGCCACACGTGATCCTTGGGTACCAGGTGCTTGGAAATGAATATTTGCTTCAGAAGACACTCGTTTTGACACCATTTTTCACTTGAGGAATGTATTTACAGCTCAACAAACAATACGAAATGCATGAAGATGTTCATAAGGTGAATTCTTAGATTCTTTGCTCACTTCCTGTTTTGTTGATGAAAACACACCAGGCAAATTTATGTCTCCGTCGCCTCATAGCACTGGCATGACATCATATGTCAATTTGACGCACAAGTCTTTTGATCACAAAAATGTACGCAACAATACTGTTTAACTTATCAGCTTCTTCAGATGAGTTACTGCAGTAGGCTTTTCTTATCGGTCTTTGCGAATGCTTATCAATTCTGAATGTTTCAGAATTTTTTGCAAGTACCGGGATACTTTTCCTCCTGAATAGAACGATTGACTATCATTTCTGCCTTTATGTACGTATGTAAAAGCCTGCTTCCCGCCCCCGGGGACTTACTACACACCCACATATGCGCGACATCTGTACATTTCTCCTGGTCCGAAAAAAAGGGCGCCACACTTATCAAATTTAAATGTTGGTCACAAACACCACGGTCCGCACTAGTTTATCAACAAATTTTGGATTGACCTTGTATTGGAGCTACTGTACAGTAGAATACTGATTTGGTGGACTTTCTCAGTCAGCGGCAAAGCGTTCACCAAATCGGTCAGCTCCCGCAGACGCATTTAAGAACTGGTCAGCAGCGAAAAGCTCACTACACTGGTCAAACTTGTTCACTGACAGGTGACCGAGGATCACGTGTAATAATACTGCATGTTACATCAAGTAAGACCATTAAGTACCCGATCCAAGTTCTCTGCACATCTGCGTGCAGAAACGTCGCTCAAAGCGCGTCCCTACAGACGAGGTGAACAAGCTCGCAGTACGCGAGAAAAGAACACAAAACAAACAAAAACAAATTGAAAAATCTAAATTTATAGGCTCGAATTTATTCCTCGAATACAATGAAAACCAGGAAATTAAATAACCAGCGAAAATTATCCGGGAAAACGTAAGTGGAACCGATACGGCTAAGAAAATCAGTCTGTCGACCATTATGCACTCAACTCGAGGCGACGCAACGGCAGTTGTAAAAACACACCAATTGTACGGAAAGGCAAAATGAGGAAGAAGAATTCGTGAAATATAATCTAAGTTGCAGTTAGTGCGAGCTTTCATCACAGCCGGAAAATCCTCCACATTTATACATATAAAAAATTAGGATCTCAGCTGGGTGGTAGCAGTGTAAACTGAAGAGTTGGTTGAGGGCAACAGAGTTCATAAAGTCACGTTAATCTAGATGCCTTTCTACTTCTTTTGGAAGCAGCTTCTCGTGACAGCAAGGGTCGCATGTATCACGAGAACACTAATTCTGACGCTTCTTCACTCTCTACAGCTCATCGTGACCTGCTTCCTCACTGTCGTCTCCCTCCTCCTCAGGTTCCCAGGCAGCTCCGTCCTTCCCGTCGGAATCCAAAAACTTGCTGAGACCCTCGAGAGTGCGTTCGCCGTTGTAGTCGACCACCTTGTTGTCGCCCTTCATGAAAAGCTTGATGGTGGGGAAGCCCTGGATCTTGATATCCTCAAGTTCGTTAACGGTGGCGTCCATCTTGGCGACTATGATGTCCTCGCTATCCGCAAACTTGTCGCCAAGTTGATCCCAGATGGGAGCGAGCTGCTTGCAGTGACCTGTAATATGTGCACGTTGGTTGATTTCAATTGGACTTTCTAGCTATAGGTAGGTATATAATGCATAGCAGCAGGGACAGTACTCGCCTGCCCACGTGGTGCGTGTACTTACCACACCAGGGGGCATAGAACTCCACCAGAACGTGCTTGTTGGCATCCTTGGCAACCTCGTCAAAGTTCTTTCCAACCAGAACCTTGACGTTCTCTTTATCCCAGTCATCAGGCACTTCCTCCGACAGCAGATGCTGCTTCAGTTTTCCGGCCAAGAAATCATCAACAAACGAACGGATATTCTCCTCCGTGATATCACCCTTGGGGGGCTTATACTTGGCCATGTCTTCTTCCAGGCGGATAAGGCGCATGCCTGGGAGCTCGTCCTCCTTCATGCCGAAGAACTCCAAAATGCGTTGGTGGTCCTCTTCGTCCGTGTTGACTGAGACGAACAGAACCTAGAAGCAGGATCCAAAAGTCAATTAGGTCACACTGAATCCTGTGGAGTCGCGTGCTTCTTACCTTGCCCTTGTTCTCCTTGGCCAACTTTGTGGCGATCTCAACCTGACCATTGTAGTCGTCCGACTTGTAAGAAAGGAAGAGCAGAAGGTGGTTCTTGACCTCGCCGCCAAAGATCTTCTGCGCGGTCTCATGGTTGAAGTCGACCAAGTGGGGCAGGACATTTGCGCTAACAAATTTGGTGATCTTCTCCACATCAGTCAGATCTTCGGTCAGGTCGTTGCGTCCTTCGTCGAAGTCCTTGAAGAGTACAATGGCGTCTCCCTCGATCTTGTACTCTCCTTTCACTCCGGCGTCCGTGGAGATACCGAACTTGTAGTCGTCCAAGTTGCCGGCAACTTCCTTGTAGGCCTTGGCCGCATCCGACTCCTCGTCAGCAAAAACTCCTAGGATAGCAATCTTGTTGTCGTCGACAAACTTCTTGGCGTCATCAACGCCCCCGATCGTCACGGCTGGCGGACCAGTCTTCTTCTCAATCCACGACACGATGGTATCGGCCGTGCGGCCACCGTTGTACTCGATGGGCTTGCCGTTACGGAAAAACTTGAGCGTCGGGTACCCACGGACACCGTGCTCCTCGGCCAGCGAGCTCTCCTCGGTGGCATCCACCTTGGCCAGCTTGATGGGCGAATCCTTTTCGGCCAGGATGCCCGCCGCCTTTGCGTATTCGGGAGCTAGCGCCTTGCAGTGGCCACACCACGGGGCGTAGAACTCCACCAAGACGTATTCGTTGTTCCCGATAGCAGAGGCGAAGTTTTTCTCGGTTAGCACGAGTACGCCCTCTTCCTTGGTCATCTCCTCCGAGCCGAGGGCGGCCACTGACAGGGTCAGCGTCGCGACTAGAAGTCTCATCGTGTTCATCTTGCTACCCACGAAGTATCAGATGAGCACGGATAGGGGGACTAAGAGGTCGGCGACGTCTAACCTGTTGCTGGACTCGACAATGGTGGCCGCCGCGTTTGGAGACCGAGGGCGACGGGAAGTGAGTGAAGAGATAGAGGAGGAGACGGAGAGCGTGGTTACTGGTACGTCGGGATAACGTGAGCCAAGCTCGACTCGCTCTTCCACACCTCTCATCTTGAGTTCAGCGGCACGCTAAGTCACTCGTGGCGAGCACTATGCATAGTGGTTTATAGGTGTTCAGCTGCGGTTTATGTGAGTGCGATTCCGTGCTATTTGAATGAAGTAGTGTTATATAAATTTTTGAGAGAAAACACTTTAAAATAAGAGTGCCACACGGTTCTTCAGTGGTATGACGCAAGGTAAAGGTGAATCTCCCTGGTTTGTCTTTGAATAAAGAAAAAAAAACCATACTGATACGCGCCTCCTGTAAATAAAGCAGAAAATATGTGTATCGAGGAACAAAAGTATCAAACTGAGTGCGTTTGGAAAGCGACTGTTCATGCAATGAGTGTTCATTGATTGTGGAGCACCTGTATTAGCACATAAGTGTCGATATAATCTGCCTTTTTAATGACTGATTGTTTTGTTTGCGAAGTATTGACAACCAATAAAACGAAGCAGCTTCGTTTCGAATTATAATATTGTATCTCCTGAATCAGCAGCTCCGTTGGCATGTTTTTACGGATATTAGCTAGTCCTTTCTCAAATTAAAAATTAGAAAATCGTACAAGTGTTTTCATTTCGTCAACACAGAACGTCATGACAAAAAACAAACTTATTCACGTAAGCTTGCTTGCTCCCTCGGCGTCGACACTGAACATCTGTAGTGCGGCTCGGCTTGACCAATTTCAAGCTAGTTCCATCCCTATCGCTGGGAGCGACTTGCCTGCCTCGTCGACGACGAGGATCCCACATCCTTCTGGGACAAGATACTGCGACCGTGCCATTGTGAGCATGACGTCGACTGCTTGTCGTCGACATACCTCAGCGTCACGCCGGACTTCATGTGCAGGCCTCAGGATGAAGTCTCAAGTCCAGTGTACCGCGTGCACATGACCCGACCTCATCTCCGTCCCCCGATGGCCCTCCTGCCTTTTGTCTTCCGTGGCAACGCCGCCGCCGGCAAATGCCACGACACCAAAGAATGCGACGTCATCTTTTCCTGCCTTTCGTCTCACCCCACGGCTTGTGACTGCCTACTCGGCCGCTTTCACTGCGACCACCGGCTCTCAGGCGCCGGCCGGCAGCCAAGCACGGGTGGGAATCCCGTAAGGCGGGCCGAGGTTGCTCGTATAAGACGAGGGACTTTCCGGGCGGATGTCCAACACCGGAAGCGGCTCCAAAGTTTTGAAGCGCAGCGAGATGCTGTAGATCAGAAATGTGGCAAACGGCCTCAAGGTCATGGTGGGACGGCAAGGGTGCAGGAGACGTTTGCAAACGAGTTTATGCAGCAAACTTAAATGAAGCACTTATTTTCTACACAGTTTCATGAATCTGGATCAACCTAATCTATCCCAAACCTAACCCAATCCTTGGAAGTATGTGTGTATGTGGAGACTTTCCTGCCTAATCTGACGTGGCGTCACTTAAGCACGCCAGATTTTCCTGAGGCATTGGTACTTCTCCCCCCCCCCGGACATGCTACAGGTGCTCACGTTCGGGCATGTCCATTCTTACTGCCTTTCTCCCTTCTTCTTTCTTGCCTGTGCGCAGTGATGCGTGCAGCCCTTCTCTAGGTTCCTTGGAGTGCACAAAGCGACCATGGTGTTTCACGTGTCCAAGGAGGGGGAGGGTAAGTTGATTACGCCGCATGAACTTGATTACGCCTTAGTATCTTATGTTTCGGCGTCTCAATGAACGATTACACTTTGAAATTCAACCTCCAAAACGTTTAAGTTCGGCTTATGCCGCTTCTAATCTGCACCGTTGGGTCTGACCATAAATAAAGGATATATAAGGGTGGCAAAGCGAGGCAGCTGCGGCATGATTCATATGACTGCCCAAGCCAATTATATTGGCATCAAAGGTCAGCTGCAATGACGCCTTTGAAGCAGCTAAAAAGAGGGGGTAAAACCAGAAAAGAAACTGATGAAATCAGGTCAAACTTCTTTTAATGTAGTGCAAAGAGGAGGAAAAAGAAGAAAACAAGTAGAGGTGAGTCATGCTTTTGCTGGTTGTCACTGGTTTTGCTTACTACATACTCTGTACTACAGAAGGAGAATTTTACCCCATCTTACGGCATGGATCGGAGGTGTCAACAAGTTGACGGTTCTTCCACTCTAGATTGAATTGACAGCTAGCAATAGAGCGCCACAGCATGATGCTGCCACCGCTGTGCTTCACTAGGGGACAGTGTTTCTGGGCTTGAATGCCTCCCCTTTCTTGCACGAGATTGTCTTGGTGGTATTATGGCCAAAGTGTTCATTCTTAGTCTCGTCAGACCACAGCACTTTGTCCCACTGGGCACAAGAATCATCGATGTGTGCCCAGGCAAACTTGAGGTGTATTGACAGGAGCTTTCTTGTCTTGAGGGCACTTTACACAGACAACAATCTCACACCCCAATGTTTTTCAGTGCTTGTGTGATTGTTGACTTGACACACTGACCTCTACTGCTGCCAAATCCTCCTTGATGGTCCCCCATGTTGCAGCAGGGTTGACCTTCGCAATGACTCCCACCTTTGCTGCTGCCCTGCCTTACAACTTACAAGGCCATCCCTTCTGGGGCACATTGACATTCGTCCCCTGGGTCTTCCAGGGTGTCACAGCACCCTGGACTGTGGAGCACGGGACCCCAAATGTACTAGCAATCTTGCTATAGCTGTTGCCCTTCTGGAACTGCCTGATGATGGTGTGCTTCAGGTCGGTCAAGAGATCCTTGCAAGGCAGCATTGTTGGTGACTTGGCAGGAAGACTGACAGTACTGAGGACTGTGTCCACTGCATCTTTCGTAAAGTACAATTCTCAGTGCATCACCCAGCACCTTGTATGTGTTGCTCGCACATGTACATCATGTGCAGGTCCCGAATCAGGGCTGAAATGTCAGGTGTATGCTGACTTTTGAACTGGCAAAACTGCAGGGGAAAAACTGGGGTCTGGGGGCTTGCCCCCAGCAGGGGTCCAGGGGGCAGTGTCCCTGGTGGGGGGATTAAAGGGGGGCGGAGTCCCCTTGAACAAAAAAGGTCACATTTTAGTACTAAAAAAAGCCCTAAAAATCAACTTTTCCGTCTTTTCCGCTGCAGTACGCCCACTTCTGGTTCCCACTGTATGACAATCAGGTAGAAAAGTATGAACAAGTTCTAAATGCTCATACTGTGTACATGTTGCTGAATTAACTCATGAATGAATTGTACGTGAATGAGTATAGTCAAACCCTGACGTTTTTTATATGGCTTGAAGATATTGCTTAGTCAGCAGCAAGTGTATTGTGACTTCGAAGAAGAATAATGTCCGCAAGAAAATTTCTGCAATATCAGCATGAAAATTGTCTGGTGCATAAAAGTCTGTAATGTCTGGAAAAAACTGTCTTGACTCTGTGACTACCAGTGAGGTGTTATACTAGTCTAGTATAACACCTCACTGGTGACTACATTGAATCAGCTGCTTCAGCTGCTTCAGCTGCTTCAGCTACTTCAGCTGCTTCAGCTGCTTCAGCT
>JAAUXU010019708.1_pt1 | contig 23053 bp, 19 predicted proteins | sample 7278151 | NCBI WGS metagenome assembly JAAUXU01 (sample SAMN14350113, study PRJNA611818) | marine sediment metagenome | isolation source: surface marine sediment (1.8m) | place: French Polynesia: Moorea | collected 2018-08 | reverse complement strand
TACACTGTGCGTGCAGTAATCCACAGTGTCTACAGGGTGTCCACCATACACGTACACCGGTGGCAGAAGATTCATTCCGCGGTCACGTCGTGCTACTCGGCTTAAGCGGCCGTCACTGTACCAAAGATGAGAGCGAGAGAAGCGTTTCATTAGCATATAAATTCATGAGGCGACTCATTATAAACCGCTCAATTTCCTGGACCTGAATCGGGCAATCACGACGACGACGATATCTGGGGCGAGGCTTCGTTGTGCCGTATATGCTTATGGGCTCATGAAAAAGAAAGAGAGAGACCTGACTGACTCCTGCCATGGGCTGTAAGCTTTGGTTGGACTGAGCAACCAAGATGAAAAAAAAAGGGGGGGGGACTTAACTGACTCTACATTCGCAGGTTGTTTCGAAAGTTTTCTTGCCAAGGCACCCGACTACATTGGTCTGATATCAAACAGCCCCAAAGCAATGTGATCTGTAGAAGGTGTCACACAAGCTGATGGGATCTGAGGTCTCCAGTGTGCCCACCTTCTCTCCCGTCCTTGGCAGTGGAACTCATAAGTAAGGTAGGTTATGCTGTCCCAAAAACTAACTCAGGCTTTTTGGGAGCCAGAAGCAAGATCTTATCTCACCAGGATCTTTTCTCCTTTTGGGCAGCAGGCGCTCATCTGCCCAGCCAGAGCCCCAAAATAAATTGGGTGGCAAATTTCTCAGAGATCTTTGGTCGCAAAAACACAAGTCCCTTGGCCTGGGCTGTTTACTTGCCCCCTTCGTGGTTTGGTCCTCCCTCACCCTTCCCTCATGAAAGTGCATATTTGGCATTTACACGTGGTAACCTTATGTAGACGTGGAGCAGTAGTAAGTGATGCTATCTCTTGAGTGGATAAATCAGTGCTCAGCAATTAAAACTCTGAGGAATGCATGAAGGATTTTTTTCTTCTTCTTCATGATTGAGTGCCCAGCCAGCCACTGACCAAACCGCCAATTACGTGAATTGCATTTCTTATACCAGGTGAGCGCGGCTTAAAAGCAGGCAGAAAAGAGGCAGGAATGCAAATAGAGACTTAACTATACCCTGCGCATGACGCACGATCAAATTGCCGTGGAACTGTAATCAGAAAAGTACTCATGACACCAAAAACAAGTTCAAAGAGAAAGAAAGAAAACCTGCACCGAGAAGGTTGTTGTTGAACGTATGCAACACGTTCGCTCTCCTGCATAGCTGAGGGGCAGAAATCTACTCTCCAGTGAATTTGCGCGCATGTTGTTTCCGATTTCCACCTCTCTCGAGCACACGCGTTTTGCATTTCTCGCTCATCTCGCTTATTTATGGGTCCGTCCCTCGGAGACGTTGCCACACCTCCTCCGCCTGTCAGAGGTAGACCGGCAGCCAACTCGGGCTCCCCCCCCCGGGGGCCAGGACCTGTTTGATTGCCGTTGAGGTGCCTAATTTGGAACGTGAGGCGGCGAGATTTTTCGGGGAAATGCTCTAGTGCGTCGAAAATGAGATTGCCACCACTTTTTGGGGAATGAGAATGAGGGGAGCGAAGAAGAGTAGAAGAAGCCGCTCAATATGGACAAGCGGAGAAAACTGCTGGCTGCACGTTACCATTGCCAGCTAAACTGCTACTAACTGTTTTTCAGTACTGCACCGCCATCCAATCTGCCACGGGCACGGTTAAGTTATTCTGATCGCGCTCCAGCCATAATGTCTTCTGGCCCTGGTGTCTCTTGACTGATGGATCGAGTTGGTACCGATGTTTTCCAGACAGCAGTAGAGAGGAGGCCTGAAAAGAACAAGGACGGCAAGAATGAGGGTGGAAACAACTGTGATCACGCTAGGACTTCGTCTCATTTGGGCGCGAGTATGCGCGGACTCTGGACATGAACAGCATGTTTCATTCTTGGCGCCGATGAGAATAACTTCTAGAAAACTGTTATAGCACCCCTGGGGCTTCCTTGCGACGATGACAGATGGAGTGAGCCCTAGTCAATCTCCACTCGAGAGCTATCTCTTGTGATCAATTGTGCTTCCTCGGCTGCTACTACTACACTTCGGTATGATGGGGGCAAAGGGGTCTTCTCGGCCCCTCACCGCGATTTGAAGTCTTGATAAGCTTGATTGTTTCTTCCTTCACTTAACCAGGGGTAAAGAAAAAAATGCAGTGACTTTCATCGTGGTTTACGAATATGATTAGCACTGGCAGGTACTTGGTTTGAAACTCATCTGAACAGCAGGTAAGTGTGTGCCAGTGGTGCCAGCTTAAGCAGAGGCCACTGTCGTAGCGCAGTGCGTGTGTGTGTGTGTGTGTGCGCGTGTGTGTCTGTCCAGTACTGCACAATGGCGGCAGAAGAAATTGAACAATCACAAAACTATGCTGACGACGAGAGGAGCATTCCTTGTTTTGTGGAGCCAGACAGAAAGACGGAAAAAAATCCGCCCGTCTTTGAGCTCCGACAAGTTTTGGTATCTCACCGAGTGGCTCAAGTCAATCACATTTAGCATCCGCGTAGAAATTCCTGGAGCCAGAAACATTGTTTCCTGACAGCCCCCAGTGCGATGCTCCAGCCACGGATCTCAAGCCCCAGCGTTCATGTAAAGAGGATCCCAGAAATTAGTTCAACCCCCACCCCCAACAACAACCGCTTTGGCACATCTGTCTCTCTGTCTACGTACGCTCCGTATGCACATGTCTGTTAAACAACATGCTGCAGGCGCCGTCAACTTCGCGTCCTTGTCAGATTTTATCGGCTCGCCCGCTTTCCTTGGCTGAAAGCAGCTCTCCAAATGAAATATTTGACCCCTCCCTACCTTGAAGGGGCCCGCGAGAACTATTGAAAATCAGTCAGTAGCCCTGCAATTATCGCCAATGAGCTTTTCCTCAATTTGAGAGAGGCTCTGGACTGACGGTCAAGCCGCGAGGTGGTTAATCTAACGCATTCTTGGCTAAATTGCGTGGCAGCAACAGCAGCAACTGGACTAAGCACCGTCTGTCAGCTGGAATCAGCAGAGGCGGGCGGGCACAATGGTGGGCTGACTCTGGCCCATTGGATACAGAGTCTCTCTGGGCTTTGCATAATCAACCCATTTAATTTGTGGCAGCTCCTTGGTGAGCGAGCAGAAGGGTAACTAGAGGGGTTGGAAAGTAAAGAAGAACCTTATGGCCGACAGTTGCAGCGGCGTGGCTAAGAAGAAAATTGGCGGCTCAAGTGATTTTAAGAGTGTTTTGTTGCTCCTCACTTCATTCTTTTTCTCTCTCGTGATTAGCCCTGTTGTAGCTCCAACAATCCATTTACTCGATTTCGTTGTGTACAGCCTGTTTTTATCTCGGTGTCCTAACCGCGCAAGGTTTGTCCTTTAAAGTCAGTTGTCAAGGTCACAGTCATTTGTCTGGGACAGTCTGTGGACCTGGTGAGTGCAGAGTGCATCGATGACGCCAGAGAATTGCTCTATGAAATAATGAAGCGCGGACATCTTGTCTCACCATCACGGTATCTGCCACATTATATAACAGTAAAAGTAAAGTATAGCTGGTCATTAAAGTTGCACGAGGTGCTTTTCTTATTTAAGAAATATGTTCTCCTCAGACGCCAGAAAAACCTCCACTTGGGATCATATCAAAGATAAGATTCTCATGTTCTGAGTACAAGTGCATCACCCCTGCAATCCATAGTACATAGGAAACAACTCTCTCACCAATGGGATTCCTGTCCTGATGGTGAAAAAGTTAGACCTGATCTACAACGTGTCCCAAGCTGAGCATCAGCTACCATCTGCACACACACACACACTCAAGTACGCATACGATTTGCCGAGCAAAATGTTTTGCATGAGTCTCACACAGGAAGTCCCATATCGTATGCCTTCCTTGTCTGACGCCGTGCGCTTTACTTGGCTGCTTTAACTCAGCCACATCAGTCCGTGGTTTCATCAATCAGTGATTGATTGGGCCACCTCTAACCCAATCTCAGAATTCACGGCTTCTCTTTGAAATCGGATTAGGGGAAAATCCATTTGCTACTCCGACGATTAATGAACGCATTTTCGATTCCCTGGAGCCTTGGGGCGATCGGCTGGCAGCTCTTAAGGCTGCATTAAATACAGCACATAGCAGAATATACTCAGACACACAGTGATTGGGAGACCGACTCTTTTTATTCCACCTTCAGCAGGCTCGCCCCCCCCCTTCAGACAATCATAGTTACGTCTTCTTTTGCAGTAATTTTTTTCTCTCTCCACCATCTTATACCAGATCTGGCACTCCTGGGACACGCTTTTACGACAGGCATAAATAATGGAGGAGAGCGAACACATCACTTCACGTTTATATTCACCAACTGCATCATGTGTGCGCGTGTGGCTGTTGCGTAAAATTTATATCTCAGAAGCTGATCTCTTTCTCCGCCATGTTAGCTCCAAGTACCTCGTTGGAGAATGCAAATAATCCGATGAGGCACAGGGGTGATGGCAGTGGAGCATTCTCCTAAGGAAAAAATACTACAGTTTTATTATTTTTGGCATTCCATTCTTACAAAATACGACCGTAGAATTATGTCCGCAAAAAAATCCGCCTGCTCTGTCAACCACGAAAGTGTCCCTATATTTACGTTGCAAAATGACCTCCTTCCTTGGGGTGGAGAGGAGGAATGCAGATTTTTTCCCCTGACCTTTAACACAAAAGCTTTGCAAAAGCGCCCTCCGATACCGATTTGCACATTTTAATACATTAACAGCGTTAACGCTGGAACGATTCTCTCTCCATAATTATCCTGGAACGGCTATGGGATAGTGTGGCGTTTATTGGACAGTAGGCGACAGGATGGTCAGAAAAGACTGGCGAGCGCTCAGCAGAAATATGCGTTGCACTAGCGCAAAAAAACTCTCCACATATGGCACTAAAATGGACCCTCGCTTAAAATAAATCGCTTTCGTTGCAGAACCCCATAATTGGAATTCAGTGATGCCAAGACTTTTGGCGGCATTTTCGTCTGCTAAGTGGGGTGCTGTCATTTTATACATGCATTTCCTTCTGGTGTGGGCGAAATGATAATGATTTGCAGTCTTCTTATTATTGTAAGCACATTCAACCGCATATTGTAGGAGCGGCTACGAGACGTTGGATCTCAGTGTCGATAAATAAGCGTTACACAAACACGCACAGGCATAGAGAAAGAAAAAGGAGCGAGAGAGTTCTAACAGTGAGTGGCTTTTTCGTAGATATGAATCTAGATCTTCACCTCGTCGTTGACGATGCTCACCATTCAGTACTGTTCGCAGGTACGCAGTACTGTAGGTAGGTGTGCGCCGTACGTACGTAAGTACGTACTTACGTAGGTGCTTGCCCGCGTGTGTCCAGCGCGGGGGCAGCGCGTTACTTCAGCGGCAACAGTCAGCGGTCGTGAGCTTTGCTCAGTCGGCGGGATTTGTCGGCAGCGGTTATCTGATCAAAAAGCCGACGAAAGTTTAAGAAAATGCCTTCTCAATAATGATGCTGTTGCTACGTTGACTTCGTGTGGCAGTCATATCTGGGATACTATACCACGGGGTGCTACAGCAAAATCTGGACAAACTGAACAACTTTGTCAAGATCCAGAATGAGCGCCATGAGTAGCTTCTTCTTTTCTCTTAAGAAAACGCCAACTGTAATTAAACGAAGATTTCTCTGTGCAGTACGCACGTGTCCGACACATGCGCAGATACCGGTACACATACTACACATGTGAAGGCACATGAGATCGAGAGGCCTTTTAGATGAAGGCCTAATAGACGCATTGAGCTCTTCAGCATTCGTGCGGAGGACTGGAACAGGCATTGCTGCAGATGGAATAGTCCAAAGGATGAAGACCGGGGCACGATGGAAGCTACGTTGACGTCAGTCAGAATGCCTGAAAGTTGAGGACCAACTAGATCAGCGTGACCTCGGCCCCGTTGCCGGGAGTCATCATCCCTCCAGGGTCCACTGTGGCCGACGCCTTGTACCTTATTCACTACGTCGCACTATGGCACAGCTGCTTTGGAGTCCTTCAGATGCTTGGCGATTGCGACCTGCTTGATGCCCTCGTCAGCGAGCACAACAATGCTCTTTCGTTACCCCACCTCCATGGTGCATGGTCAGCTAACATTGATTATTTGCATGAACGGGCCACAATCACGGATGTCCTCTTTAAAACCTGGATTGTGTATCGTGCAATTAAGCTTGAAAAAGTTGTCTACATTTCGCCCACGAAAACTCTACGGATGTTCTGTACAGCAAGCAGTCCATGTCTTAGCTTTGGTCCAGCAGTCGACAACCTTGATGTGGAGTATAATCAGTTTTTTTCCGGAAATTATTCCTCGATCGTCCCATCTCGTAACATTTTTCCTCTCATAAATGTCCGAGGCGTTGCCGTTGACAAATGTTGGTGGCCTCTGAGGAAGCTTTTCATCTCAGCATGAGGAGATCAGCGGGGTGCCAGACGGAGTCGTCATCGTGCTACGGATTTGGGTGGATGTGATATATGTGGATCAGACAGAGAAGCGGCCATTGCGCGGTGTCAGAGTGGAATAGGAGAGTCTTTCAAGTGCTGCGCTGCACTTGTGGGTACAGCTGTACGTACAATCCTCGATCGCTCCTTTGTATAAGAACAAACCTCTACTGAAGGAGAGCAACACTTTGAATATGTCTCTTCTCACATGTCCGTCAGTCGTCACATCACGCATATCTACAACAGTTCGTAGTGATAGCTAAAATGGCATAAAGTCACTGTGTACCTTCTGTGCCTCTTGTAAAACCGCTGAATCCACCTGAAGAAACACATTTTAGAGGGAAAAACCCCACCTTCTCACCCATTAACTATGGGGAAAATGAGAGATTCTTAAGTAAAAGTGATGTTGTAAAACTTGCCCTTTAGCTGGACCGATTAAGACGAAACATGGCGTAGTGGACCCCCCTAGCAAGTAGAGGGGGTTACAGGGGGTAAAAACCACCCCCTGTGAAGAATGGGTGGAGCCCAGAAAGCTCATTTATTTAGTAAAACTTATGCAGTAAAAGTTGTTCTTTAGATATGGGGTGGTGAGAGGGTCTGCCAATAAAAGTCACGAGGGGTCACACACCCTCCCCATCTTCCCCTTAAGAGCCGGCAGGGCTTTGAGGAAGTCCTGAATTTGGTAACACTCTATAGCAAATGTTTAGGGGATAAGGGGCCCTCCAAAGAGGGTAACAACACCCTGAGAAGGAGGAGTGCACCTCAGAGTGGGTAGGTGTCAGTTCTTGACCCCGAAAACCCTCTTTTTTTGGTGAAATGCTCTCGGGGAGAGGGACTATCCCCCTCTGGGGTGGGAGTCCACTAGCAGAGGCCTACAACAAAGACTTGCTCAAGAAAGCTGGCAAACTGGGCAAACCCGGGGGTTATCTTGCCAGTCAAAAGCAAATACCGGAGCACGTGCTGCTCCTAAGAACGAACACACATGCAGGCCAGACAGGCACACTTGAGTCCTCACATTACTAGTGTCCCTACATTTATTGTTCAAATACAATCTCGAAGCCGTCGTAGTAAAGGCGTAGCATCTATGAATAAGAATGAACTGTGACCATCAGGGAAGGGAAGCTATAAAAAGGGGTTGGAGAAGAGTTTAAATGGGCCGTATCAAACGATGTTCCTGCTTCCAACTTTTTTTTTAGTTAACGTGGATCGACGGCCTGGAAGAGGTTGGGAAGGTTATACCGCCCGCAGGGTTTAAGGAGAGGCTAACAAGGGCAATCAATGGTTTTTTCATCTGAATGAGGGCTGAGAACTGCGTTCATGTATGGAATATGTGACCACCATCATCATGAAGGAAACTCGAGGGGTTATTACAGTACAATCAGATTATTTAAGGTCAATTACGCTGGTGTCCAGGAAATAATATGTTCTGTATTTGTACATAAGTTTCTCGTGTGAGCTCCTTACTCAATGACCTGCACGAACGAACTCCTCTCATTCAGGTGCGGTGCAAGAAAAAAAACTACTGGTTGTATTGTGCCAACGTTCAGTATCTCGTAACGAACATGCAAGAGGTGGCGGGATAAATCTGGCCAGTCTTACAATGGGCGACGCCGCACAAGCCCTGAAAAACAGGTTACCACATGACAGCTCCACATGTGAGGTGACATACAAAAGTTAATTTAACAACGAAATGGCAAAGCCATGAGCCGGCCACAATTTCTTTCACTTGTGTGGGATAGAGTTGTCAAGAACATTAAGGGCAACGGGAACGAGTCTTTCGGTGGCAGAATTTTTGTGCCATGGTCGCTCCACTTGTAACTTATTTTCTGGACCATTTGTAGATTAATGGGCACAAAGCTTAAGCACGATGTTAAATTCTTCTGCTTAATGTGCTCAGCAGTTTTGCTGAAGAAAAAGAGCACGCAATGACTTTAATGTTATCCCGCAGGTGTATTATATGCCCCGCACAGTCCTGGACAAAAGTTGTGCCCGTTTAGCCCTTAAACTACATTGATCATACTGGGTCTCAAGATTGTGGAGTGGTACGAAAGTGGGGAATACAAGTGATCAAAGTCAGTTCTTTGTTGTTATTCAATTGACCCTTGATCGGGATTAATTTCTACGGGAGATTAATGAGCGGGATTTATCACTAATGCTGACAATTCCCTCAAAGTGACGGCAGAGACCTTTGACGAGGAGCATATACTTAATTTGAAGTTTAACAATGGGTCACCCCATTCTGATGCTCCCTCTACTTTCAATGCGCATCAGCGGGTATTCATAGGCAAGGTATCATCTTCTTGATGTCCTCCAAGAGGTTCGCAGAAGACCACGGCTCTGGTCTTCCTGGAGACCACCTTTCCGGAGATGCTGCCCTATCAATAAATAACAAACTTTCTGTGCTTATACCGCAAGGATAATCTTTTTGTCTCTTATGCATTTCTCCGGATTTATCGCGCTACCCAATGATATACAGTCATGGTGTGTTTACTTATCACCTCATTTCTTTCTATCGAGATAACACGTGTAGCATTGTAGGAAAGTGATATTACAAAAGAAACGTCCCTATTATGGAACTCATACTGACGTATTAGTAGTTACGACGTAATCAAGTAGCAATAACGATCGCCTCCCAAACATGATGACCGGCCAAGGACTTTTGGCTCTCCTTCTCTGCTTGCCGGGCACTCTCCTGGCTGAGACGTCCAACCGACTGATCGCAGGCGTACAGAGTCAGGTCACCGTCGGAGGCGACGTTGAACTATTTTGCGCAGTCGCCGACGAGGACGACAAGTGGACTAAGTGTTCCTTTGCTTCGCCAGAAGAGGGGGTCATCTATAGCGTGTTGACCAGTGGAGGCGGCATACAGGGGTCCCCGCAGGGCGTGACGGACTTATCGGACGAACGCGAGTGCAGGATCAGGGTGGAGCCACTCAGTGAGGAGATGTTAGGCAAGTGGGCGTGCACAGTGGAGTCTGACGCCTCTCCAGAAACATATCAGGTCAAGAGTATGAATCTTTATCTCTGATGCGGTGTGGTCGGAATGAACCATGACCGAAGCGTCTCTTCTTTCCTGCAGAGAGCCTTTCTCAACGTCATCCTCGAGTCTCGCGTCTCCGACGTGCGAATCCCGCAGGGCTTGGTGCCCGTGTCATACGACGTAGCTCTTGTTCCTCACCTGGATACGGACTTCTCGCTGTCTGGTGCGGTCTCCGTCGCGCTGACGGTCCGAGCAGAGAGCACCAGCCAAATTTATCTCCACTCGAAGGTCCAGTTAGGATGTAAATGCACGAATAAGGAGGGGGGTTAAACGTCTACCTCCTTCACTTAGGCAACCACCATCTACGAGGACACAGTCGAGGTGACCGCCGACGACTTGCTGTTGACAATCGAAGGCTTTGGCTACGACGCTGACAGAGAGTTTTTCATTGTCTACACGACCGAGATGATGACGTCCGGCCAGACTGTCGAATTAAAAATGAGCTTCCTGGGCGAAGTGGCCGATGACCTGGCGGGTTTCTACCGCAGTTCATACGTGGAGAATGGCGAGACCAAGTATCTGGCGGCCACACAGTTCCAGTCGACAGACGCTCGCAAAGCCTTCCCCTGCATGGACGAGCCCGCTCTAAAGGCCATCTTCAACATCAAACTTGGCAGGAAGGAGGACGGTTACAGAACGGCGAGTAACATGCCGATGGTCAAAAACGGCGTTGATCCTGTGCCCGGAGAGCCAGGCTACGTTTGGGACGAGTTCCAACCCACTGAGAAGATGTCCACCTATCTGGTGGCTTTCTTGGTGTCGGACTACGACTTCACAGAAGGAGGTTCTGATGACGTCCCTTTTCGCATATGGAGCAGGAGAGATGTATTGGAACAAACTCATTATGCTGCCCAGATCGGTCCTCAAGTGCTTTCTTACTACGAAGATTACTTCGGTATCCCCTTTCCTCTGCCTAAGCAGGATATGGTCGCGCTCACTGACCTCAGCTTCGGCGGCATGGAGAACTGGGGACTCATCACATACCGCGAGGGGTATCTTCTGTATGAGGAGGATGTCACCTCTCTTCAGAACAGAGATAGCATCGACAATGTGGTCGCCCACGAGTTGGCCCACATGTGGTTCGGTGATCTCGTCACCATGGAGTGGTGGTCTGATCTGTGGCTTAATGAGGGCTTTGCTGAATACACCTCGTACATTGGAGCTGAACATATAAGTCCTGACTTCCGAAGACTGAGTAGGTTCTTATTGTATAACAACCATGCTGCCTATGATCTTGATGCATACGAATCGTCGCACCCTATAAACGTAGAGGTGAGTTCGTGGCTCATTGAGAAAATTGCAAACGTCAAGTTGGTGAACACAACATCACCTCTAGGTTGGACACCCGGATGAAATCAACGAGATTTTTGACAACATCTCTTATGAGAAGGGTTCTTCGCTCATTCGCATGATGTCTGCATTTCTTACTCAAGAAAATTTCATGACTGGGATCAAAAGCTATCTCAACAATAATGCTTATGGTAATGCTGTTCAGGTAAGCACGTGTTCAAGTATATATCAGCAGTACTGTTATTGCGCTCAGAGCAGCAATCGTCGTAAGATATCTTTGAATAGCACACGTATGGTGGAGGAGCAATGGATGGTTGGAAAAAGTGACTGCTGCCCTGTGCACATTGTGTACCGTCCGTAATTAATTTCCGCGGAGATGACTTCACTATATGCGCCTCACTGGAACATTTTGAGGTGGAACGTGTAAATGGGATACGTACGCACAATGTTGAGCGCAGAGGTTCAATGTCGCGGCTGCCCATTTTAATGGCACAGTGCTCAAAAGAGTAGACGCACCAAATCAACTCGTTCACGAGGAGAGGTTGCAAGGTTTCGTGACGCACAAAACGAGCTGAAATATTTTCAGCCAATTTTATCAACTTTTATCTTTTGTTATCTGTTGGGGTACCATCAAAAAGCTGAAATTCTTGCTTCTTCCGTGTGCCTCCCCCTTCAGCTGGCTGTCTTTTCAGCACATTTCTATGTGTCACATCAACATTCCACCTCAAATTGTTCTATTGCAGGAAATGCAGTGAAGTCATCCCCGCGGAAATTACATTCGCGACAATGATTGTATTTCCTCTTGCAGGATGTTCTCTGGGAAGAGCTGAGTGTCGCTGCTGGCTCTGCCCTTCCCGAATATCTTGATGTTAAGACAATAATGGACACCTGGACCCTGAAGAAGGGGTTTCCATTAGTCAGTGTCTCGAAATTATCTGACACTGAATTCGCAATCTGGCAGAAACGATTTCTGTTGGGGGAGCAGACAGATATGGTCACAAATTACTGGTGGTGGGTGCCTGTGTCCTACACCACAGTCGGCGGAGACTTTGAGGACACCAGTACCAGAATCTGGTTAGAAGACTCCAACAGAGCTCACCTAGTAACACGAGACCTTCCACGAGATGAGGATGAGATTTTGATATTCAACGTCCAGGGCGTCGGTTACTACCGCGTGACTTATGACGACGACACATGGTTGGCCATCGCCGCCGCCCTCGGCCAATCGCCGTCTGATGTCCACGTGACAAATCGCGCGGTTTTGCTGAATGACGCGCTGAACGTGGCTAGGGCCGGGGAGCTCTCGTACGACGTCGCGCTGGCACAAACCGTCTATCTCGACAAGGAGGACGAATACGTTCCTTGGGCGTCGGCGTCCAGCGCGCTGAGCTATACGACCCTTATGCTGAGCAGGACTGAGGCCGCTGCCGACGCAGGCGATTACATTGTGCAGAAGACTGAACATCTCTTCAACAATGTTGGGTAAGAAAAATCGTGATGGAAAAGTGCGCAAAGATACTTGCAAGTACCCCATATCTGGCTTCACTCCCCAGAGAAATCCTGGACCTTGCTTTTGTGTAGGTATGACTCCTTGCCAAGTGACTCCTTCGACGACATTCTGATTCGCGACCTCGCGCTCTCGTATCTCTGCGGCTACGACTATCCGCAGTGTGCAGATCGCGCCGTCGACGACTTCTCTATTTGGGCGAATTCGCCGGCGCCTGACTTGACCGGGGCCAATCCCATCGAATCTGGCGTGAGGAAGATTGCTTACTGCACGGCAATAAGACTGGGACAGAGAGATGACTGGGAATTTCTTTACGCGAGATTCGTTGCCACCGACAACGGTGGCGAGAAAAGCACCATCCTTTGGGCGTTGGGCTGCTCCCACGACCCGCAGATTCTTACAGAGTGAGTACCTATGTCCTCAGTACCAGCTATGGTACTGCACTTGTTAAGTGAAACACGTGTCAAAGATAATTTTCCTGTGTTTACTCCTACACAGAGAAACATTAGACTCAGGCCTGTCGCATGATCTGAGGACCTTAAATTTCTCTTTAGATATCTCAATATGCTGATGACGAGTCCGGACATTCGTAAAGGCGACGCTTTAACCGCAGTCTCCAGCGTGAGCTCCAACATCGTCGGTGCAGACTTGGCTTGGAACTGGCTTAGCAGCCAGTGGGACGAAATCCTAGCCTACTACGACACTGCCGTCAGCAGCCCCGTTGCCAGGATGGTGGAGTCGGTCACCAAGGGATTCAACACGCAGGAACAACTAGATGACTTGATCAGTTTTCGCGCCACCAACGCCGGAAACTTGGGCACGGCCGAGAGAGCAGTGAACTCCGCAGTGGACTCTACTACCGCCAATGTGGCATGGATGGACGCGCACTACGACGAGGTGGCCTTGTGGTTCGCGCAGAACCGATCCGCGAACGACGCCAGAGTGATCTCCTCCAGTCTGTCGTTGATGCAGCTCGTCGTTGCTGCCATTGCGACGAGTTGTCAAGTGCTCAGGTTGCAGTGAATATTTTCTACGGCACTTCAGTACTGTAATACGCTTGTAGAACTTTGCCTATGAATAACAATTTGTCGGAGCGTTGAACTAAGCCCTGCAATAAAGTGTCGACTAATTAGCAGTGGTGTAGCGCCCTTTCACTGTGCAATCAGATTTTCTCCCGCCGGCGACTTCTGCTCTTCTCTCTAAGACCCTGCAATAAAAAGGTCTTTTGGAGCCGATCCCCGAGCTTAAGAGGTGCAATATCGGATCGTAAAAGCCTCAGGACATCATCCGCGATAAAGATCTCAACAGCTTTTCTTCCAATAAGGCATGCTGGGATGGGTCTCATCTACAATGTGCTGTACGTACGTTTTACTTACGTGCTGTATCTATTACTCAGCTGATGCAGGGTTGAACAAACTGAAGTCGCCACAGGTTCCCCAGCTAACCTTTCTTATTGCATGCATGAAGACTGATGGGATCATTTAAAATTTTGCACAGAAGCTGCAAACATACAGTTGAACAATTATAGAGGGGAGCGTGCACGAGCACGCGTTCACGCCAGGACTAATGTGTAGCTTTGTGAACCAACCTGGAATGGTGATGTAGCAATGACTGGGTCAAGAAGGAGCGCAAAAAGTCGCCATTTGATTCAAATTACACGATGCGGCCCTTCTCCATCATGCTGCCGCTCTCCTTTTCCTCCGTCCTCGGGCGAGGCCCCCTCTCCAGCCCTTACCAATTTTGCTCATCTCCCACAGACACGAGCCAAAATGAGAGGGAGATTTGCAGGCCTCTTCCACATTTGTTCATCTCCTGGTGTGCGAAGATAAAATAAAAATAGAAATAGAGTTACTTCTCTCCACCGGACACATTGTGTAGGGCGCTGCTGTCCCCTCCTCAGCTTCCTGGGGCTGTAACAAGCGTAAGTGACGAAGTGACATGACCTTTACAAATTTGCTGTGAGCATAGCTCAACTTTTACATATTTTACGCTATTATGCGAAGGCGCGTCTCAAACAAGGGCACTACATGCACAAGCATCTTTAAAGTACTGTGGAATACACTTCCCTCAGTGGGGTGTGCACGGTTATGTACACATGCCCACTTGTGTAAGAAATCTCTTTCCGGAATTTGTTCGTTGCAATAGCAGCGGCTGCAGCTCACGAGCGGCAAAGCACCAGAAAGGTTAAAGTACAGTCGATTCTCCATATAAGAATCAGTCTTAATTCGAGAATACTTTGCTGCTGACCGAAATGACCTGCGGTAACAGTTCCAGTCCTCTATATAAACCAATAGTGTTGCCGCTGATGAAGATTATTCCTCATGACGAGAATCAACTGTGCCTTGAAGGTATGATCAGCCAAGCCAAGAAGTGCATCTCTTTTTATGCCACCGTTATGCCAAGGTGAGGTTAGGGTCGCTCACGCTGGATCTCGAGACCCCTTATAGACAGAGATGCCGCATTCACGGCCGATGGGGCAAAATTGAAGGTTCATTGTCGGCCTGAAAGGCGGCACCAAGTTGACGCAACAACCTGAGACAAATCATTTTTTTTAGCCCTGCCGATAATCGAGTGAAGTCATCAACTGCCATGACTTTTTCTTGTTGGCTTTGTTCAGAGATTTTGCTAGAAACATCTAGTTTTCTTTAACTGATAGACTGAGTTTCTACTTGTTTGACTGATTTTCATCACCTGACCTTCTAAGGCTGAGCCTCGCCTTACAAGACAAAAATAGCTCATGATCTGATGAATATTTTGCGGCTGATTTCTTGGTGACTGACTGACTGTGTTGTAAATTCACTGCTAAAAAAGTTGATTAGTTGAAGAAAATTACATGTTTGACAAAAATAAGCAGTCATCGTCGCTCTCAAATTTGACTCTGATCCCCCTCGTGAGACACTTTTTGTCGAGCAAAATCTTTATCTAGGTTTTTAGTGACATGCTTAAGGCTGAAAACTGCTTCACAGCCGAAAACTGCTTCCTGTGGGCTGAGCTGCAGGCTAGTCAGCCAGCCACTGGGGCAGAATTTGCGGTATCTCTGTCTATAGGGGGCCTCTAACTGGATCAAACTGAGAAGATACAACCAGTTTATACATGACGTCAAGAAGTAACACAACTCGTTCACGTTCACTGTAGACATAGCTTTGGCCATTTTCATCTCTAAAGACAGACAGACAGACAGACAAACAATGAGACTAACCGACAGAAAGTGAGAGGTATGGACAGACAGACAGTGAGAGGGACAGACGGACAATCAGACAGACAGACAGACGGACAATCAGACAGACAGACAGACGGACAACCAGACAGACAGACAGACAGACGTATCTTCGCCTCTGAAGTTAGGAAGTCTCCATCGATCATGAGCGTCGTTTCTTTTCTCCGTCGTCTCACGCGGTGTGATTGAGAGAGCCGAGACGACGGCCAAACTTCCGAGCAATCACCCAATCAATAGAGACAATCGGAGGAGCGTGAACAGTTCAGTTCACACCGCAGGAGGAGGATCGAACGAGCTGCTATTGGAGAAGAAGAAAGCTCCTATCAATTGGTGTCAGGGATGCCAGCAGAGAAAATGGCCAGGAGAAATTTACAGCTATGGACTTTGAAAGCCTGACCGTTCTGTGCGTTAAGTAGCGGCTCCAATGGGCGGCCAAATTCATTGATTCATTGGTTCCACGTTCATGTCACCCCTGGGCCATGTGCGATTCTTCCGGGATGACATCTTAATGGCTGCCTCCATGAAATCTCCCCCACCCCCGGCAGAGCGCAGAAAAATAAGGGGAGCCGCGCTGGCCGCGCATGCTGACTGTGTGATTAAACCACTTGATAGATCGGATCAATGTGCAGCCGTCAGCAGTCACGGAGGACGCTTGCAGTGAGGTATCAATGAGAAATTCGGCAACGATTGTGACGGACGCTTGACCGGGATTTTATTGCTCGAGCACTCATACGCAGGAAAGATTGTTCAATCCATCTTAAAGGATGGCTGCTTCTTTCACTCTTGAAGGGTTCATTGGATATTTTTGTCCAGTGCAACTGAGCTCTCCTTCGGCTCGCATCGACCACTGCAGTTCAGTCATATTTTTGGACAAGTTATGTTGTTGTAATTGCGCGGAAACTCATAATACCTATTGAAGGAGCTGAACAACTTCTTGTAGCGAGTCTAAACTTTCTACCCTGGGTCCTGGATACGACAGCGAAACCAGATATTGCGTACCATCGTCAAGTGTCGATCTTGTCCATCTGTACTTTGAAAAGTCGTCTGTGCCTGTCCGCTTGGTTATCTTTAGTCAAGTATCCTGGTGCGTTCCGTTAACGTAACAGCCCTCATTCTAGATCTCCATGCTATGAGTCATATCGATGGAACATTCCCTTTGCAGATTTGGCATGAAGGATGCGGATGTATCGCACGCTGCAACAAAGCTTCCAACCCCAGGTAGCGCATCAACGAGGGTGTAAGGTTGCGAGAAGCCACCGGTGCAATATAGCGACGACTTACGTACACACAGGGGGAAACAGCTTAGTCATTACGACGAGTTATTTCGTCAGTAAAAATTAACAATGTTAGGTCATCTAATACCTGATAACAACGCAAGTTATGACGCAGACCACAGTGCTGGCATCAGGACCATGGTCAGCATAGACTGAACAGTGTTGCCGCTCAATCGTTCAGGTGTTCCGCCGTCGTGAAGAAAAAAAAGTGGTTGAAGCTGTTGGATAGGACATTGAATAAAAGAATAAAGAAGTTCAGAAATGTCTCAAGTATGCGGTCACGAAATTTGGTTTCAAAATATAGTCACTGTGCGGAGCTTGTAGTTCCGCAAGTCAGTGTTCATGTCCTTGTAGGTATTGTGCAGGGTGTCCATTGTTTAGCTCAACATTTTGATGGACGTTGAAGGACCTCTCATAATTTCGGGAGTTTTTCAGTTTCATTAGGAACAACGTAGCCAGCAAGCAGTCGTTCTCGTCATTAAAGTCGTGTGCAGTTCAGTTCTCAAAATACGTATTTGTGTAAAAGTTTTAGACACTTTCAACAGGTTAACAAATTGAGGTGAAAGTAGAGATTCAAAATTTTAACTCTATTATAAAGATGCATGAGCCTGGAAGCTGAATAGAATAGAAAAGACCTTGTGTGGTGCAGATATATGTTTTTTTGCAACCTCGCTGGAGCAGCGGCGACTTTGATGCACGTTTCTGCTACTTCCTGTAAACTGGCAAATTTGTTGCACAGACCAAGTCGAGGGTTATATTCAGCAATGAAATTCTGATCAATTGATGCTGAGACCTTAAAAAATCCAGCACGGATGTACGAGCTACCAAGTGAGTTGTTACCGACGTAATATACTTGGGAATGAACAAAGATTCCGAAATGCTTATCACGCCGATGCAATCGCTGGTAATTAAGTTCCAGGGGATATATATATGTACCGGAGCACTTTGTCCACAGTCGAGGCCATCTACGTATATCATAGAAGAGAGCTCCAAAGTTGAGAAAAAAAAATCACAGATGAATTGTTTTCCACCATCATTTCATGATAATGGCAAGAAGCGGAGACTATGCTAATGTCAATCAGTCAAATGACCATGACAATGTCTCATGAGTTGCTCGCCAAATCCCAAGATGCAAAACTGTTCGCTGGAGCCCGACCGAAGTTGCCAAGATGTTTGGTGTCTCAACAAGGAATTTGGAGGCGAGGACAGCGTTGCCTTGCCAATGGCGAAAGTTGCTTGCAATAGTTCCAGTCATGAAAGAGCACTGGGCTAATGTTAAAATGAAATAAAAGTAGCAGATGCATCAAAGCGAACAGTTATTCTCGGACAGAGGGAGCATTAACCATCTTTGAAACACCAGCAAAAATATCACCGTGACAATCAATTGAGCATGCAGCATACTGTTTTAACTAATTCGATATAGGATGTCGCACATTTAAGCTGGGTACCTTACCTCTGTTGTAAAATCTATTGCGCTGACACTTCTACTCTGATGGCCTAGAGCGGAGAAAAGATCCTCAATGGTGTTTGTTGCGACAGCTACCGTATTTCCTCTGACATGAGCAACCCTCTATTGCGTCTAACACGTGGGTTTCTTCATAAATTTGGAAAGAATGACCGGCATTTTATCGGTTTTTCAACTTTTAGAGCTGCCGACTAATCCTGAAGCGTAGTACTCACGCTGTACGCTTTGGCACGCAAAGCAGTGTCTTTTTCTTTAACAATGCTTACGAGGCAACAGGAATCTATTGTCTGCTAAATGTCTGTTGAACACGTCTCTAGTCTCATATGTAGGACATACATATTGTATTGTACTCGCTACATACGTCCGTCGGAGGCAAGCGTGTTCGCTGATTTGCCCGAAAATTTTCCTTCGGGAATCAGAAGTAACTATACTTTTGTAGTCGCAGCCCGCAGTAAAGTTTTAAGGTACTTTAAAATTTTTCCACAAGCTATTAGTCACTTCATCTAGTTTCATAACCATATTAAGCCCCCGGCACTACTCACTGTGGTTCAATGTTCTTGGTCCAGGCTGGGGCTTTGTGCTCTTGCCTACCATGGAACAAATGCCAACCCAGATGCTCTCCAAACTTGCTCCATGCCAAGATGGAACCCCTGAACAGCACCCTCAATTTCCATGCTCGTTCCCCGTGTCTTCTCCTGCCTCATCTTGGCATCAGGTCGCTCTCCACTCTCATCACAGCAAATTTCAAGTAGGCAAAAACATTTGTTCAGAATATCGCTAACTTTGCTCCCTATGATAAGCTGGTAACAGAAACAAGATTTTGCCGACTTTACATCTGGTTTGTGCTGTAAAGTGCTTTTTGACGGCTAGCTCTAAGTAATGAATGACTGTCAGTAAACGACAAGAGTGACGTCAATACATGTATGGACGGGTTGCCCAAGAATTAGCTTCCCTCAGAAAATGATGTGCGACCCCCTCAAAAAATGAAAAATGCTGTGGACGGACTAGTGCAAAGCTCATTCAGGCAAAGTGTTATGGATCGCTTCTTTTCAGGCATAGATAAAGGTGTTAAATGACTCAGTCGCTCAATTGGCACGCCACACTGACCCACGGGAGTCAACTGTAGTGATTTATCGCTCAAAAGAGAGGTTGCGAGCCCCGCAAAAGAAGCACCGGTGCTGTAAAATCACACCTTAAGAGCATGCTTTGAGTGATTGAATAAAAAAGTTCACATGAAAGCGCTTTGAATCAGTAATTTTCAATCATTTTCTTTTTTTATGAATTTGAGGAGCGCATGTTCGCAAAAGAATCGATTTTTTAAAAAAAGAGCTCACTGATTTAAAGTAAGTCTAAGATCTCTACTTCCGGCCCTTGTTGTGCTTGCTGAAGGTGGACATGATGTCGTTTTACTGCCAGCATCGCTTGAAGAAGCGAGCGTCCAAGAAAAGCTTATCCTTACGCACCCTGTACTTGTGAAAACTTCATACTACGCTTGTGTCGCTCACGCACACACAGAGCCATCATGATGCATATTTTTTGCACTCTTCCTATGAAAGTGCAGACTACAGCAAATTCGGGCGAATCGCCCAATGCGCAATAAGGACTTGAGTCCTCGAGGGTGCAACGAGATTATTTAGAGCAAGTCGTGTGCGAGACATGACTGACGACTGGCAATATCGAATGTTTCAACAACAAGAAAATCAGGATTTTGACCAGAACGCTGTTCTGGTTGTCCACTTTACGTACACGAGTACAAGTACTATGCACTCACGAAATTTACACTGTTTCTGTGAATTTGCGTAGTACCAGTAATCTCATTTGTACTGTTGTAGTCGTAATGTTCTTCCACAGAAGAGTACTACTACTACGGGCAGTACTTTCATTCTTTATAATGGAGAAGCCCCCCCCCTCCGACCTTTTTTTAGCATGGCGTCACAAGATAATCGAGACACCTTAGTCACAGCTTTGCTTTATAAATAGATTCGACCACTCCCAGCTCTGACCACCGGACTAAAAAGTGGTCAACTTTATGTGTCAGGACAGCAATCCCATCGATCCTCTCTATCGGCCAGCTACCTAGCCTTTGGATAGGCACTGGTCTAAAGGATGAGCGTGAGCTAACTTCAAAAGAAGTCGACTCATAGCTCTACTTTTAGAGCACAAAATGAAGTAAGATTCACATCAGTAAAAAGGAGATTTGGTCGCAGGCAAAGTCCATGACCCAGGAATGACTGAAACAGTACAGTGAACGTCCCTTAACAGAGCAGCCGTCGAATAGCGGGAGCTCTTCAAGAAGCACACGTTAAGACCAAAATTCACTTTGACGCGAAATTCTCGCTTTACTGTATCTTTTTTTTTCTTGCGAGCCGGAAATATGAAACCACTTTATTGGCGTGATTGTGCTTTATTGGAGTGTTTTTTCTTTATTGTAGCATTTTTGAAACGACATAAAATTCAATGGAGATTCAAATTAAAATTACTGACCTGGCCAAGGTGGAAGTGATAGACCTTCTGAAAATGATTTCCACCCTCATGCCTCGTCACTTGAGCCTCTGATGTCACTGCTTGCGATGATGTTACCGTAGTTTCCCCGTTCACTTGTGAGGATGTGACTGTTGTTGCCCTCTTGACTTGCGAGGTTGCGAGATACGGTAAAGCGAGAATTTCACGTCAAATTACAAATTGCCTCGCCGTCAGTGGGTTTTATTGGGCTCGTTTTCAGTGGTTGACTCCGTGGTGGTTTGACCCGTCCTCTGGCCCTTTACCTTTCGGGTCCGAGGGTCCTTTACTGTCCGAGGGCGTCGCCCTCGCTGGTGGCTGTCAGAAGCTGCCAAACTGGGTGAAAATCACCCACCAAAATGCTGACATTCTCCAGTTGGTCAGAAGAACATTTTACAGCAAGTCCTGAAGAAACAAATTTTTAACTTACTTTACAGTATTATGCAACTTCAAATGCATTTGGGCATAGCTAAAAAATTTTTTTCACTTTTATTTGACTACAAAGTCTTCAAATGGTTTGTGGTTACAAATTTTGAGCACCCATGGGGAATTCCAATTTTCGACCTAGCCTAATATATAGTTATTATCTTTTGGAGAAGAACAATGATTGAAATTTTCGTAGAACCATTTAAAACCTGCGGAGTGAAACTCTGTAAGCTTTGAGTTACTCTTTTAAGCGGGTTCATGAGATTCATGCAGTACTGCATAGAAAATCGTTCTGGCAAATTTTGCAATTTATATGTGAACCGATGACGCCCTGTGAAAGGAGTTCACTGCACTGAAAAAATACATACACACATACAAAAATACAGTTGGCAAAAGTAGATCGGTTGAAAGAAATAAAGTTTTTTTTCCAATAAAATTGATTTGATATAGTGCGACACAATTTGTTTCTTTGATGTCCCATTATATTTGACTGAAGATTAATTGTGACAAAGTTATTTGACCTTGACTGAAATCATATTTAGTAAAGACCCTGTTTTTTTCGTGGTTTCCGGCCAAAGTTTAAGAAGGGGGCGCAAGGTTCCAAACAAGGTAAGGTCGTGTGTACTAGCACGTTTATTTTAAAATCAGTTTTAATCAGAGTAGTTTAAAATAAAATGGTTGAAAAAAAGGTTGAAACGAGTGAGGTTATGAACCTTTACTATAGCCTCATTTTGTTTGGTATCAGGTCGAACGCTGTTTCTTGGAGAAAAAGAAACGTTCAGTAAATGTTAGTCAAGGCTTTCAAACGCACCATGATACTGTGCATTTCAAATCGAAATACATATGTATCGTATGAATTAGGCACTTTGGTGCTTTCCCTCCACGTTGTCTCTGAGGTGATCGGGCTCAGTGAATTACTGCTAGCATCACTTGTGTAGCTCAATTCAGACAATCATAGTGTCAATTGAGTGTCCCGCTCATAATGACAATTTCACTTCGACCAAACTGTGTCACTATATCCGGGTTTCACTGTAGTTGCTATTTCATTTAGCCTTTGTGTTCTCCACCATTTGGGAGGAAAATAGGTCTGTAGCAAATCCTGTGGCAAAAGAGAAAAAATGTTAGGTTTTAGACAACTTTTTTATTGAAAAGTGATTCACTTGTGTAGCTCAATCAAAAGTTGTGAATGATTGAATGACACCGACTGAGTAGGTTAACTTGAAAATAGGTCTTGTCACAAGGCCTATCAATTTCTCAAGATTAAGTACTTCTCCAAGTACAGCATGGTGAAATGCTAGGTAGACTATGTAGTGCACGTGCATCCCACCTGCTCCATTTTCAAACATGACACTAAAAGAAGCTTTCTGAGAAGAATTGCCGTCGTTTACACCTTCCTCAAATTACCTGACTTTCTGAAGTAATTTGGTCATCTGGATCGCCGAGGTAGATAGCCAATTAACGTATCTCTCAAGAGAACTGTAACATAAACACCGATGTAGGCCTTGTTGATACCATGAGTTTTTCTAAAGCTAACGCTCCCTTGGTCCAAAAAATAGCAGACCCCTTTTACTTGGCAGCTTCCAGGAATCGCAAGATGTACCATAACACAACGCAGACTTGTGTCTCAGGGTTCCCAGAAACGGCCGGAGGTGCCTTCCCAGCGGAGAAGACTGTGTTTGCTGATGACGAGTGTGATCAAGCGGGACGTGGAGTTGCTCTTTGGGTACAGTTGACAAACAGTCACCTGCTTCTTTTCAGAAAATGACGCCCCCTTTAAGTCTGATGCAATTTTTGATGGCAAATTGGGGGGGGGGGGGGGGGGGGGCTGTTGTCCTTACGTGCCCACAAAACCATGGTAATTCTTTAACAAAGGTTGTT
>JAAUXU010102511.1_pt1 | contig 23059 bp, 15 predicted proteins | sample 7278151 | NCBI WGS metagenome assembly JAAUXU01 (sample SAMN14350113, study PRJNA611818) | marine sediment metagenome | isolation source: surface marine sediment (1.8m) | place: French Polynesia: Moorea | collected 2018-08 | reverse complement strand
TATGGAAACATATGTGATCCCCAAGGGCTCAGAGGCCTCCTTAGGTTCATCCTGATGGACCATATTGAGGAGGCAATGTCCCCTACAGGGTAGAACTAAGTGTTTGATTTGGTGTAATACAGGCCATCTACCTGGGGTCGGGAAAAAGCGGGACTAAGGGCTACTCCCTATTGGTCTCTCTTGACCCATAGAGTCACCAATACCCAAAAACAAACAAACAAATGTTCTTGCCCATGAAAGTGGGGAGATATTTGGTGCCTCTCAAGTTCCTCCCAGTGAAGAAAGGGACTTTTGGAAGTGGTTCTGCCAATCTCTTGTGGTCAGCATCAAGATCTTGCAAGTAGAGAGTTACAAGGGTTGACCAGTGAACATCTTTGCTCCTGAAATCCGCACGGCGAAGCTTTGGTATGAGATACTTGGAGAGCTAAGAGTAGGTGTCAAATGCAAAATCTGGCCAGGAAGTGTAGGAGATTAGCAATGCCCTAACCCCTTGTCTTTGTTTCGCCTTGGGCGAGTCAACCTCAATGCCATCCTTGCAGAACTTGAGGCTATCTCCGGAGATTCAGATGTCTGAGCTCACAGTTCTGGTGTCCTTCAACCAAGGCAAGGGCAGCAACAACTTTGCGTACCTGCCAGCATTTTGCGTCAAGTGATTCGACTATGACGACCTTGATTGGATCATCATGTTTGAAGATGGATTTTCACTTTCCCTACAGTCTCGGATGAGTGCCATTCGGCACGGAGCACATAGTTAGTCCATGATGATGACCCTTTATGACTCTTTTCTTTAACTGATCGACTTTTTTTCACTGAAAATCAGGGAGAAAAATTCTATTTTTCACTGACTTTCTACTTTTCCTCACTGATTTTACTGCAGTCAAACCTTGAAAAAAATTCATACTTTGGGTCTGATGTTGGGAGGGGGGGGGAATGTGAGAAAATTCATTGAGACAAAGAAAAATGCATGCTTGACCAGAAAATAAGAGTTATTCTCACTCGCAAATATCGCTTTGGTTCTCTCGAGAGCCTTGAAACACTTGCTTTCACACGTTCCTCGTGAAAAAAAAGTGTTCAGGGTTCACTCAAGAATCAGTGAAATTTGCTCGTGAGAATAACCTGTCTCAATTTTAGTCAAACAAATAATCTCTTCACTGATTGCCTACTTTTCTTTACGAGTTTTTCTTCACCGGTGGTGAGGGTGAGCGGGAGAAAAAGAAAACGACGTCAGGGAGGATAGTTTTTTCCTCCCTGAAGTGGTTCTATTTCTCTCGCTTACCCTCACAACCGGTGAAGAAAACTACATATGTAGGGGTAAATCGGGGCAGAAAAGTACTCCTCCTTTACGAGCAAGTCACTTTTTGATCCGGAATCAAAAAGTGAGATTCGCTCGAAAAAGGAGGGTCACTTTTCTGCCCCGATTTACCCCTAAATAAATAGCTATTCTGCTATCTCGCTATCCTGCTATTCTGCTATCTATGATCTACTTTCTTATCTGCTTTTCTACTTTTCCAGTGATTTTCTACTTTTTTATCTGCTTTTCTACTTTTCCAGTGATTTTCTACTTTTTTAGCTGTTTTTCTACGTTTCCCCTAACTTTCACTTGCTGTTTTTTTATAAGAAGGCCTTGTCTTACATGGTAAAAATTTATATTCTTGGGTTGATTTACTGGGGAATGAATGTTCTGTGAAAACAGTCAATTAGTTCAAGGAAATTTCAAGTTTGATGAAAATCAGTAGTTAGTCTCATTCGCAAATTTACCTCTGATCATCTTGTGAGTCTTGAACACTTCTTTCCACTTCTTCCTCGTTAACAGACGTGTTCCAGACTCACTCAAGAACCTGTGATTTGGCTCGTGAGAAGAAATAAGGTCTGCTTTTTGCACTCAGGGTAATTTTCTCCGATTGCATTTAAGGGCATCTTTTCCTTCTCCTGCCAGAACAACAGAAATCCTGTTTTGCGACTGTCACTAGCGGTTAGCCCGCATCTGTGCGCAATTCTGACGATATTTATGAGTTGGTAAAAAACAGTTGATTTAAATGATGACTGACATAAATTCGGGAACAGCATGAAATGGCACATAAGAGTATATGTACGACGCTACTTCGAACACGTCAACTGAGAAGTTGGCCTTTGCCACAGTGATAGCGGAAGACTGAAATTATTTTCGAAAGAAATAAGTTTTATTATGCGCACTTTTAGCTCAAAGCTTTATGTCATAGTCTGGGAGTCCCACAATAAGTGTGCCTTGTGGGTGCTTCTTTTTGTGGGAGGGGCACAAGTTTTCACTGGATTGGGCTGCAAAAGTGGCTCACCACTCAATGGGCTGCAAAGATTCTGCTTTGAAACCGAACTGGGATAGTCTTTTGCTGTGGGATCACTCATCTGTTATGAGTACATTCACACTTTTGCGTAGAAAACTCTGCTATTGAGAATAACATTGCATCCACATTGTATCAAGAATATCAAGAAAGTTAGTAGCCCCAGAGCAGAGGCCATATTAGTTCGGCTTGCAACAGCAGGTTCTGTACAGTGATGAAGCATTTTTGCAACTCAGTCCGGTCAAAAGCCATAGCCGAAAAAGAGGAAGTGCGGTCGATGCACACTCAATGTAGTATGCTATAAGACTATGAATTGAAAGTGCACATAATGAATGGCTTCTCGGGAAGAAGCTTTTTCAGTCCAATGTTTTGGCCCCAAAGCTCCGGCTGCTCCTCCGTCATTTTTCCCCCAAAAAGGACCTTTTCGAACTAGGTTTAACTGTGAGAAGAAACCATCTTACGCGTCTACTGTGTAAGCTCAGACAGCATCCACTTTTAGGTCTGAAATGAGGCCGCACATTTCCTTCCTCCCTTCTAAAGTACGATGATGTTTGGTAGCCTTATCAATTTTTTTCACCCAACCCCACACATTTAGCCTTCATGTGCTTGACAGAAGCTCTCCCTTCGCCTCCTCTTTTGTAGAGAGGAATTTTACAAGATGATCCCGATGCTGGCAAAAGTTTTCGGCAGCCGTGGAGAGCAAGCACCTCCTCCTGGTGCCACCAAGACCAGAAAGGGAAGAGATGAGCGACGTGGCCAAGATCCAGCTGTATCTCCCGGAAACGAGGCTCCCAGAAAGGAAACGAAGAGACTCGACGAAAAGGAGCTGCTTTTGGTGACTGCGGAACCCGCGGCCGCGGCTTCCGAACCCCAAGTGGTGTCTGTAACCGCTGGGCCTCGCAATATCAATGCCGCCGTCTTGGTATAAGAGGCTCAGACTATTCAGTTAAGCTCTCTCCCCCTGTTCCCTCACCGTCTCTCTCGAGGTGGGGAAGCCCTGGTAGCTCGGTGTTTAGGAAATGCTGCAAATGCTGCCGCCCCCATCCTAGATCTCACACCTTCGGTCTTAACCACAATAGTACATTAGCATATAGCACTGTCTGTGAGCGTTCATGTCTGTGTGCATGGCCCTGACCAGTTCAAGAACATGCAGCAAGTAACTTAGAAAGACACGTTGTTTTATGACTGTAGCATAGAAAAATGTGCTGTTCTCTGCAAACAAAGTGAGCAGACAGAGGCGCTGCAGTGTTGCGTGCGAATTCCTGTCACACTTTTCTGGCGGAAAAAAGACGATGCTGAATGTGACAAAGTAGGAAGCATTGACCGGCAATGCATAAATGGTCATTCATGACTAATTTGTCCTGACTTTACTTGTCCCAGAAGTTGGCAGCGCTTCTGGAGGCGGGTGCTGAGGACCGTGCCGGCCTCAAGGGCGCCCGCCGCAGTCGAGCGCTATTCCTCGGTGACGGAAGTCTCCAAAGACTTCGAATATGGGCGACTGATCCTAAGTGCCAGCGCAGAAGGAGAGGCGATTCCCCTCACCAACTCCATCAATGGCACACTGGGAATAAACCATTGAAACAGAACGAACAGTCGGAAATCTTTCAGACAGACCGCAGTGCAATCATATCACATCTTCGTGACCAAGTTCTACATAAAATTAGTTCTAAAGTAAGTTTTAAAAGTGTTCACGGGATTCGCACCCACACCACACGTACCACTCACTGCTTGCAGGCAGTGAATGCTGATGACGGCTTCTCATTAGAGCAGCGTACCATGTGCCAAAAAAGTTAGCAGACTGTCGGAAGTCAAGGCTTACGCATAGGCCTATTCCACGCGAACGCACGTATTTGTTTCATTGAATTGAAGGACAAAATGAGCTCACAATTACCACTTATTGCTCATCATGAGTAATTTTTGTCCTCTCTCTGCTAAATGGAAGAGCTCCAAAATAACTTTGTAGACAGTAGCGAGGAAGAACCTATCACATTCATTTATTTGCGTCTAGAGACACTGTCATTCTTTGGCAGCTGCAGAGAGCGACGTTAAGTCGAAAAAAGTTAATCCTTGGGAAAACGAGGGAACCTCTTCTTGCACAGAATAAGCGCCAAATTGTGATCTTTTGGAAGCGAGAGAGGCTCACTAAAGACACATGCGTAGATGAATGAATCGTCCCAGACAAGCTGCTTTCATTGTAGAACCATAATACAGTTATAACGCAAGCCGAATTGATAAAAGAGGAGCTTAAAAAAGTAAATAGTCTCCTGCAAGCTTCCCGCCAACTTTTTTGGACCACGTGGTATGCAATAAAAAATAGCAAAAAAGATAGATGTGCGTGGAAAATTAATGTGCACACTGCGCAGATAAAAAAAGCGTCTGGCCGCACAATTTGTAGCCGGGGCTTACACATGGCGGGCTGCTGCTTGACGTGCACAAGCCTTCACTTTTGCACAGTCTTCCGCGTCCCTGCGAGTGCGCACCTGCCATCCCACAAACTCACCACTCACAACTCTTCACACATTTGTACTGTGTCGTCGATGGAATGTTGTTATCGTTGTTGTTTTCGTAGGAAGGACTGAACTTGAGCGCGAATGACGTGCGTGTGTGGTGCGAATGCACGTGCTTGTCAGACACACCGACGTACATATGGTGTCCTCGGTCGTGGACGTGTGGTACGAAGACACGTTGAATGCCTCTCGGGGTCATGCTGTAACATAATACTTCATTGTATGTAGCTGAATGTTGCACTTTAGTGGAAGCCGATTACAACGGCCAAAAAGTCCGCATTAACTAAAGACTCAGTACTCCTCAAGTTGGACAGAATACGTTAGCAAACAGAAGACTTTTTTTGCTCTTCCCAAAAGAGTTGCCTGCTCCACTGTCTGAGCAGTGTAGGATCCTCTCCACATCTTTTTCCCTACTGACTCATCTGAGAGATGTCAAAGTGCCCCAAAAAGCCTCTTCACCAACCATAGACATGTCAGTAAAAATGGCTATCATATGTTTGTGCATCAAATCTGAAGGCTGCGTGCGTACACTAAATGGGCATCTATTTTCCTGAAGAATTGGTATGCGCTAACCTTTAGAGTGGACCGAAATAGCTGCTTCTGCATCGAAATTACAGACTGCACACCAAGTTAGCAAGTTATACCTGCCCCAAGTTTGCTGCTTGCCAAACAAGAAACAAAGGGAACTCCCAACAAAGGACCTGAGACGCACAAACTGTGAATAAGGCTTGATTGGAGCCAGACTTTTGTGGGCTCGGGTTGGGTCGGGCTGGGGCAACTCTTTAGCAGTACTTTACGAAATGACTTCAAGAACCCACAAAATTATACAGTATACGTAAATTGAAGATATTGACTTAAAGCTACTGTGTACCAGGTGAAATATGTCTAGAATGCACCTGACGTTAAAGAAGGTCTCTTTTTCGAAAGTTACCTCTCTTCTTGGTCCACACTAACTTCGACCCTAAAAAATGTAGGGGGACATATGGGGTAAAAGCCATTAGATTGTCGGGGTAAGCGGACGGGTTTCCGGTCCTATAGGGCAGCACTCACACCGCAGCCACTCCTGCCTGTATCGCCGACGCCGCTTTAACCGGCTTCCACTGCAGTACACAATTTCTGCACTATGTATGATATACTCTAATATAGCTAAGGGATGGCCAGATATATCCGACACAGATAAGCGGCAGTCTTAACGTTCCCAAAAATTAATATGCCCTGCCGGTACTGAGCTTTGGTTTCCTACATCAAACGCATCAAAACTATCCCCTTAATATCGACCTCTTCAACTACAAAGGTCCTACACACTCTCTCCCCTCCCCCGTAGGCTTAACATTGGTATCGTCGACGGTTCAGCTTGCATGCTGTATTTTTACCGTAGAGGAGCTGACGCCGATGTACAGGGAATAACAGCATTTTACATTTCCCATCCCTGAGAGACTCGGACAGTCTTGACGCGTCGCAAAGACGATTAGAAAACACAGATGAATTTAGTGCGCTAGGTTGGGCACTGTTGTCTGGGGCCTTTTGACGGATGACCCGTCTCTTCCGCCGTATGTTTCTGACAGACTTAAGACACATATTAGTTACTATGTTTGGGGGATTACTTGAGCTACACTCAAATCGTCTTCTTGTGCATAAGCGTTTTACTGGCTTTTACCTGGCAACCTCTGTACCTACGCGTGCAGAGTACGCGTAAATTATACAAGACTTTGTGAGCTTCTTCTGCAACCTGGCCGTGGATGCTTAAGCTTGTATGTTTGTACACCAATGTTTAATGCCATAAAGCCTTCAAGACTTGATCTCAGAGCCTCAGCGCTTGCATCGTATGTTGTCGTACGTATCATGGAGGCTCTGAGGCCAGTCCTTAGAGGCTTGGAGGCATTGAAAATTAGTGAGCAAACGTAGCGACCTCTAAAAGAGTAGCATGAGCCGAGGGATGGTGGTGGTGGGGGTTGAGATTTTACAAAAATATTAACATTTATTCCTTCACGCCTCTGTCGTCACCCTGATCGTCAGCAATGGGACAATGAAACGATGTTGCACGAGGCCTCGATCAAGACTCTTTAGTTACATCCGCTGTTATCGTATCTGCTGTTTGTTTTGTTTTGTCTCTGAATGCGTACAGCAACTTGCACAAATGCTCTGTCTGACGCAAAATTCAAGATGGGTTGCGGCAGAGTGATGCTATTTTGCACTCATCCCGTACTCTGCCCCTGGATGAACTGCTAGTCGACCAAATTTGCGAGCCCGTGAAGTCCTCTACGTGTAATTCCAACCGCCGACTAATTTAGTGATGTTTTCTGAAAATCTTCAGCTAACGGGTGACGTTCAGAACTGGGAGGAACATCCTTGTTGCTCTCAGACTGTGGTACGGTAAGATATTTGGAGAAACTTCAAGGTCGACGGTAGTGGAATCGGTTCCTTTGGTTGGATGAAGGAAAAAGCGCTCACTTCTACCACCACCCCTCATTCATTTCTCTGTTGCTGCATTAAGGCACCATCAGACAGACGTGCAGTAAAAGTTAAACACAACCATTGTACTCGTGCGATGTCGTCGTAATAAAGACAACTCTACCATAAGTCGTGTCAACGTGTTTTAATATTCCACGAAAGAAAAAGTTCACATTATGGAAAAGCACAGTGCGGCGCTGTCACTGTGCGCTACCTAATATGGAGTCTCTCTTTATATCTGCGACTTTTTTGTCATCGTCGCAGTTCTGGTTCCCTTTGTCACATTGTTCACAAACTGTAAAAATTACAAAGCTTCTTTATGCGAAGGCTACATTTGCATATGAAAGGCGCACGAAAGTTGCAGGAAATCATGGATGGGGCACTTAGGCTCCCACGTACGTACTGGATTTATTACGCTCGTCGTCGAGCTTGTACCAATATCACTAGCAAATACATTTGTCATCTTTTGCCGGCCATGAATCTGCATCATCTTGAATGTATTGTATCGCAGGGGATTAAGTGCTGCACTGAGCTACGTTGTATATTAGCTGAGTGCTTTCAAGAGCTGTGGAAAGTCGGGTTCAAATTAAGAAGAAAGAAAAAGCTCTTTCAAATCGAGTGAGTTTCGCGAAGAAAGTCACGAAATCGGACTCAGAGCTCCGTGGAGAAGAAACTCTTAGATGTACAAGTTCTCCTTTCAAGCTTTGCCCATTATCATTTTACATCTCGACTGCTTTTTTGGCTCTGCTTTTTGTTCTCGCCGGCAGTCACATGTCACAGGAGGAGCAGCTTCAGCATGGCCATGGGCACTGAGCAAAAGTTGTGCTGCTACCGAGTGCACAGACTTGAAATAGTTGTCTCAAAAAAAGCCAACCTCCAGGGAATAATTGGAATTCGAAGCCCACTAACAGCAAAGTTATTTATTTGGCATTCTACTCGGACACTGCCCGCCCTACCTGGTATTTGTGTACGAACAGTTTTGAGGCTGGGGCAAATATGTAAGTGGTGGCTGGCAGCGCCATAATTCACAGCTCTACGACTCGCTACAAGCAATAAAGGACGGAAAGGTCGCCCGGAGGAGCGATATTTACAAGACCGAGTCAAGCACATTGTACAATGCAGCTGTGAGAAAACACAGCACAACTGGCCACTGTCAGCCCAACGCTCTGCTGCCCCAACCGGAGGATGGAACGAACCCATCGTAAAAGGAGAGGACTTGTACGTGGTACAGCAGGTGTGATCGGGAGAGAGTTCATTTAACTTGGGCGACTCCGGCCTGAGGCCTCAAATAAGCTCTTGCCAGATGCATGCGCACAAAATCCCAACGCTTTGAAGAGGTGCTTTATACATATACGGGTACAAGGACCCGTCGGCAGTGACGTCAGTGGCCTCAGGATGGCGAAAGATGATATTTTTCATGTCCTCCCTACTACTACTCAAAGAGGTATCGTGACGCTACGGGTGGACAGGTACCTTTTCTTCCACTGAAATGTGAGTTAGACGGCCATCCATCTTGGTGCAAGCTACACCAGCATAATATAGTGGAAACTAAGGTTTATAACGCACACACACAATGCCAGTTCTCTTCTTGCAATGCATAATCATCACTTGTCATCGACTGATGACAAAGTGCAAGAGGTATTTTCGTACACCCGGTACTTGGTATTGAATTGAACGGGCTAGACTAAACCACAACTTTTGTTCCGCCTTTCAAATATTCCTCTTTTTTTCCATTGCCTCCGGCTTTCGGGGACTTTGGTGTCCGCAGCATCAATTTCGAGGGGAAAAAGTTTCATCAGTATAAGGGTGGAAGACGTCAATGCCTATGTTTTCCTGACTTCTTTCAACGGAAAAATTTCACGATTCATACAGCTATGAACACGTTCTGCACGTCGGTATAACAGGCACACCTCCCTGTGCTGTACAATAGAGATGATTAGAATTTTGGCAGTCTTGGAAACTGCGTCCGCAACGTTGATGTGTGTGTAAATCGTGGTATAAAATGGATTGCCAGTCAAGTACTTTTTTGACTGCGACTCCCTGAGAAGGGCTAAAGTATTGGTAAGACAGCCCAGAGAAGAGGGATTCTGGAAAGGATGCTGGTACCTAGCAACCTCTCAACCTGGATAAGGGGGTTTTGAGTGCTTGCACATGGCACCAGAGCGCCTGGGGGGAGTGAATCTCCTTGGAAATGGGGAGCAGGGTTGCCCCATGAAAATTTCAGGCAGTTTCATCAACTTTTACCTCCTGAAAAAGCCACATGTCATGCCTTTTTGACATGACCCTGTCTCCAGGTGACCTCCTTCTGAGCACTTTAGCACCAAAATGGGCAGTTTTGACATCGAACCTCTGTGACATCGAACATTGTGCCCAAGCATCACATCTACTTACATGTTCCACATCAAAATTCCACCTAAACACCCTGAAGACCCTCCAGCATGGAGGATCACCGTGGCAAGCTGATCACCGTCTGCAAGACGTTCCGCACCAGAATCAAGAAGTGCATTACGACTCTATGCATTGCGACAGAAGACAGAATTTTTGAGAAATAAAAAAGACACATTTGGCCATCAAAATTCTACGAAAACTTCATTTAGATAATTTCAAACTAGAAGCAGCTTTTGCGGGGAAAGGATGGATGGAACACTTGTTTCTTTTTTAATGCTCTTTTATCAAGAGTTGGACTAAAGAGCATCAATCTGTGAGGAAAGTGGAAGCCACATTAATAGCTAATGGACGCAAGGCGTCTTATCAGACTGTCATACAGTGAAGTCTTTGCATGCACGAATCACTTGATGGCTTTGGCTCTCATCCAAGACCCCAGTCAAAGTTGACAGCCAAACCGAAGTAACAGCACTAAAACTTTTAGCCGATCTATCCTCCTTTAAATCAGTTCATCCCCCAAAGTCCTATCATGATCGTGTTTCGGCCCACCAGAGGGAAGATGTCATGCCATCCGCTACTGTGAAGCACCCCCTTTAAATCCATCATGTATGGCTTAGAAATGGCTTGAGGGAAATTTAAACTTATTCTCGAGGAAGGAACACAGCCAGCCACGGAATTGGCCTGATTTGTCACCAGTTGAAAATTTATAGGCCATCGCCGAGACGGAGCTTAGTGAACTTCCCCCCGCCAGTGAACAAAGAAGCTTTCGTCTTAAATTTGAAGACAAGATTTCGCCAGAAATGCTAGGCAACTCAATCTGTTATGCACTAGAACGAGATAAGAGTGCATTAAACCGAAGAGAGGATGATAAAATCCATCTGGTGCTTATTTTATAAGTGAAATTATTACACCATGCCGGCAATTTCTTGACGCCCCTTTTCTAGTCGACGACCAGTTTTTATTTACTAGTTTTGATCGGTCAAGCGACCCTTGACATCTCGCTACTGCTGCAGCTGCTACTTTATGGCCCGCTGCAGCTACTGTACGGCACACCGCAACTACTTTACAGCCCCCTGCAAAAGGCAAAGCTTGAACGACGGTAAACAAAAACTGCCCGTCAGCTAGAAAAGTGGTGTCAAACTACAAATGCACAGCTGGGCAAGGCCTATAATGCCCTCTTTGGATTCTGCCGCTCTCGGGCCTTGACGACCCTCGGCGCCACCCGCAGAATCGGGTAGAATCCAAAATCGGGCGTAAAGTGCTTCTTGCCCAGCCGTGTATATATAATTATGACACGCCGTATATATATGTCATGTATGCCGGCATCAGTGCAAAGTTCTCTCCGACGATATTTTTTGGAGACAAGAAAGAGTAGTAACTCCAAGGACAGAGTTTCTCGGAATTTCTCTTTCTTTGGCGCTGTCAGGACGAGACTTCGTGTACTGCCAACGTCGGAGTGAAATGGAGACTCTACTCTCACGGGGCCTCCGTGTCGCAAATAGCGCTTCCACTGTCTCGACCTAATCGTCTCTCCTTCTAGCATAAAGTCAAAATATAAAGGAGTCCACTCGAAATATGCCTCGTCTACAAGATGCTGCCTTTTGAATGCACGAGGTCTATCAGGCCTTTCGCTGGCCAAAGGTACTTCTTCTTGTGCACAGTGTTCTTTATACGAAGAGTCGTTCCCCAAGTTCTCTGACTTGATCGGAGGCCAATATGATCGTCCTTGAGATGAAACGCATCGGCACCTCTTCTGTCAAGGACCTGCACTTCTTTCTGAGGCCTGAGCGCTAGAGTAGGAGCAGAACAGGCATTCAACGACACACAGTGCACAGTCAATTACTGACACCTATGTCCTGCGCTACATTGTACTGTGGGGCCTTTGTTCTTCTCCCAATAAGAAGTAGAAATGAGGTAGCTTAATTCGGTACCAAATATCACTTGTCTTTTCTGAAGGATCGACTTCCTATTCTCGAGCCCAGTGACACGAGGCCTAGAAAAATGCAGTCAGCTAGAGTTCCTTTCGTCAGTCCTCACTCACTGCTAGTCTCATCTCGACGCCTTGAATAGACAGACGAATTTGTATTTCGTGCACACAAACGCAGCCGACCGATCTTGGTATCGACATGTGAGCTGTTGACGGCTCTATCTTTCTCTTATTTGATTTTTAGCTCTGTAATGTCAGTTCTCACATTCAGTCGCCGCATTCAGCAACGATACTTTGGGATACGTTATCGTGTTCTCCCCGACCCAAGATTTTATTGGGACCCTAATCCAAGCAGTGAGAATCAATGATGAAAACTGAAGTGACGTCACTCCCACGATCTTCAAGCACAACTTCACACAAGTCTAGAACTCAGACCGTTTGGCGCATCTTGAGAACCACTTGACATCAATAGGAATGTGATACATCTATGCATATTTTTTGAGGTTGCTTTCCTTTGGGCATTTGAGTAGTTCAGGACTGCTTCAAAGACGAGATTACTTTATCAGACAGTCCTTGGAGTGTACAGTGTATAGGAGTATACCGACACAAAGAGCAGAACGATGGGTAGCCTCAATGCCTTACTCGAGGGCACAGAAAAAATGAAAGTTATGTGAAGAAACCGTACGTCTGAGTTATAGTGTAATTCCAGTAAAAGGGATGTGGGACACTAGGTTGATCCTAACAAAGCCGCGTAGGCCGGTAAAAACATTGTAGCTAACTATAACTCCGCAGACCGTATGTCTGTGCAGTCGTGCCATCCATCCTTCAGTATGCACCTGCCATTGTAAGCTGCTGTTTTTTTCTTTTTACAATCCAATCTTTGCTTTTGCGCCAGAGCGATAGTGCAATATTGATGATGCAGCATGAAAAAATCACTGAAAATTGTACAGGATGGAACGTTTCTTAAAATCTGCTACAAGCACGATGCAGGTCCTAAATGTCTGGTATATATTTCATCTGTGAAATACACGCTTGCCTTAAATTCTCCTTGCTGTTCTGTTTGCGCCTTGAATCGTCAGTCTTTCTTCGTCCACACAGTGGGGAAGAATCCCTTGGCCTCTGCCAGCCTCTGCCCCGGTTTGAGGCCCCCCCAAATGGGCGGTGAAGGCTTCCACGGCCTCTCCGCAATCACGGCGTCGTCGCCCACAAAGCGCAGAGAAACCACTCGCCGAGGCGTCCTAAGGGTTCATGCCAGATGATCGACTCAACCAACGTGATAAACAGATTATGCTGCCAGAGACGAATGAGCAGCAGAAACTATCTGTGACAAGCACTATATAGTACTGTTTAACGCAATGAAAACGCGCTGGTGTCCTTAACAACAATACTTAGGTCCTATGCGCACATGGAAGAGTTTCCTGGTGCTCCGTGGAGTGTTTTTCCGTGGAATGCGATGACGTCGCCCGGCTGGCAAGGCCAGCTGAGGAGAGGCCAGCGACCAGACTCAATCTCAGACACGGGAACGTCCTCATAGCACCTGACAAGAATGCAGTCATGGTCACACGTCATTTCATGCAGTACAGCACGAGTGCAGGTGTGTGCATTGTCCGCTTCAGCGATTACCTGTCCAAGGCTCTAGTCAAGTCACAGCTATAGCTCGAGTCTGTTTCAAAGTTCCTGGGCTTGAACCACTTGTCCCACCTGTGCGACCCCTGGACAAACACGATGGAAGATTCTTTCGCAACCTCATCGACGGGAATCCACAGTGAGACAATGTTACTGCCGTCCACGGGGTAATAGCTCTGATCGTGATGCCAAGGGGTGCGCTTTGTCGCACCGGGCTCTTTCACCAGGACATGCTCGTGGTAAATGATGCTAGTAAGTTAACGCTCTCTTGTAAACACAGCAACTTTAGTTGTTCCTCCGCCGATCTCCTGACGTCTTACCATGATTTGCAGCCCATGAGTCGACCAGCAACTTCCACGATCGGCTCCCAGTGGAACAAGTCGGCAATCTCGGGAATGGTGCGCCAGTTAAAGTAGTCGTGATAATATGCACCTTTTTCTACACCCTGGTACAGATGTTGCGCGTACTGGGAAGGCCTGGCCATACTGCTGGCCACTCCAGCGCGGATCCTTTCTACCCATTTGGCAGGCAGCAACTGCCTTAAGAGCAAGGCGCCATTGGCATTAAATTCTTCCACCTGTAGCTCAGTGATCCCAGATCGTCCGGTCTCATCACTGCCGTTGTCGTCGTTCTTCTTGCTCCTCATCTTGTTGGGTAGTTTGCAAACATTAGGAACGTTGCTCTTGCTGCGTAATTTCTAATATGCTTGAGCTTCAAAGCCGTCGCCTGAGTGCTCTGTAATCCGGTTTAAGAATCCACGACTGTTTTATTGTTTCGTGAACAAACGACTCCACTTTCAAACTGTGCGTGAGTGTTAGACCCACAGAATCCCCCTCATTCCACTCCCCTGGCTATGCTTGTAGCAAAGCCACTCTGGATGCAGTCTAGTTTTTGTTGTCAGAGGCGAATTCATGTAGTACAAGTACTTGATGAGCCTCGTCGAGGATCCTCTTCCGTTGTGTTTGTCTTATCAGGACAACTTTTCTCATATTCAATGAGGTTTTGTTATGAAATCTCCTACACACGCATAGAGATCTGCGTAACATGGCTCTGCAGCACTAAAGTGCAAATAGCACAGATGTTTAGCACCTCCATTTTCTGCTAAGGAGTCGGTATTGAGGGAAAGTTGTAATTGTTGAGGCTACAGTCATCCCTTCCCTACTTTTTAAAATAAGTGAGCCATGGAATGCCACTACTCTATATTTCTATCGCCCTCAGATTAAAATTATACTACAAGCTGTTTGGCTGAAATGATCTCGGCTGTCTACTTATCGATCAAGTGGTGGCACAGCATCAGAAGCGTTTGTGGTCATGGAGCAATAAACTAACAGAGTTGGGGATTCGAAGGTGAGATCAAAATCACATCTGCTATGATTACAATAGTTCAGTATAAGCACCGAAATTGAAATATTTTGAGCTGGGAGATGTCAAATTCGAATCTGTCAAACAAAAAGCATAAGCATCTTGAGACGTTGCATGTCCTGCTGCAGAGAGACCAAGATGGTCAATCGATCAATTCAGTGTTATGACCGCGATCGGGACTCTAGCGTAATTTGGTCCTGTTTTGGTCCCACCAAATTGTGGTTCTGCTTCTATCAATGTGTGCTTCTCAAATAGCTCCCGTATTTCGGAAAAAATAAAACGGGGCGATGACTCACTTATTTGGAAATGGAGGTAGTACTTTTTTCATGTGCATTGTTGACGTAATATGTGAGGAACAGGAGTAGTAAAGTTTTACAAGATTTCCTGATGCTAAGCTTAATTAATAGTACACGAAGCTCAAACTTCAACTATGCTAATTTCTGGGCTACCTAATTTGATTGTCATTGTTGAGGTGATGGGGGAGAGAGCGGAAATTTACCAAGCTGAGAGAGAACGACCTACAGAAGAAGAACTCCTTATATGGAGACACTGGATATAGTGACAGTTTGCCTAGACAAAGCACAAAAAAGGTCACACAGTTGAAATTTGCTCACAACTCAGGGTGGAGTTCCATGTACTTCATGAAACGTGTCTGTGCAGTGATCATGCAAGGGAGTTGTTGTTATCTTGGACCAGCATCCACTAATCCATTGCACTCGCGTAACAAACGCTCCTTAAAGTACACAGCACCACCTGCTAAAAAAGAGCTGAGATATCGGTAAAAGTGTATAGTTTAATGCGGGGAAATTAGTCTGTGGAGGACCAGAAGTAATAAAGTTATGCCATATCAAAGTTAATTTTTTGTTACATTGCATATAAATGTTGCGTGGCTACTTCAGATAACCTGGCAAAACAATGAGAGGTGACTTTAAGGATGCCGTAACTGCTACTATTAGTGCCAGTTGAGAAATTCTGTTTGAATTACAAGTTTTGACTGTCCTCTTTCAAAGAAGCCGTTTCCCACTTGCAGGTGTCGCACAGGCTCTACAGTACTTGCATCAGGTACCTGTTTTCCTAACAGACAACCTTTTGACTTGGGGATGAATTCACTCTATTAGTTCCGGAACGATAGGAAAAATTATTTTTTCAAATGATAACTTTGACTCTGCTATTATAAAAGAGCCCAACTAGTCATGCACTTGTGGGTGTGACACCGCCTGAGCAATCGGCCTTCACTTGCATCAAATTACTTCTATATTTAACTTCACCGTTGGGTGTTTGAGCATAAACGAGACTGCTCTTCGTATTTGCTCAATGTCACAAGCTCTTGCTGTGACTTTTTTTCTTTCCAAACAACAAATATTTGTACCATGTCCGTTGATTTTTAACATTAGGGAACACCACAGTCACTTAAAGTGAGGTGCCCTCTGAGATGCTTCTACTTTAAAACAGACAGTTTTAGGACATGTTCAGCCATTAAGAGGAGATGAAAGCTTCTCTCCTCTGGCACAAACTGATTGCTTTACGCAAATCATTGATGGAAATTTATTAACCGTGGTTGACAATGTGGCTAACAAGTTCGAACAGTTCCCTTGATGGAGATTTCGTATTACTTACGTACTCAATATCTCCTGCGTAAAAGTGGAGGGATCTACCAGGAGGAAACCTCTGCTTGAGTGTGTGAGTGTGTGTGAGCAGGAAAGAAAGGAACTGAACGAAAGTATAAGTCACGTCAGCGAAAAAGCATTTTCATTTAAGCGGACAAGAGTTAGCACTAAAGCGCGCCTTCCCCATCTTAATTTGACGTCATATCACACATGCAATAAGTAATATGAGCATACGACAGTTAGATTAAATTTCATGCATGAAAGCAAAATTTTGTTTCCACTTAGGGCCATCGGCAAAACTTCAAAGGCAACATCACCTTGAGTTTTCCTTCGAGTCACTGTCGACTGGGTAGTTCTCTTCAGTTGCAAATTTCCTCGGCTTGAACCACCTCCCCCACCTGTGCGAGCCCTGGACGAATATGATGGAGCATTCTTTCGTCACGAAGTCCAATGGGACCCACAAAGAGACGATATCCTCCCCGTCGACGGGATAGTAGCTCTGGTCGTGATGCCACGGGGTCTCTTTGCTCGTGCGTGGATCTTTGACTAGCACGTGCTCATGATAGAAGATGCTAATGTGAAAGATTTGCCAGACATGCCGACTCTTTCGTCGCTTGTTCAGGGACATCACGCGAGAAGCTTTACCTCGCCTTCGATCCCATCAGCTTTCCCGCAATCTCTGCAGCGGGAGAGGCGAGGACGAACTTCCTAAACTGGTCGATCTTCCTCCAGTTGAAGTAGTCGTTGAAGTAGCAGCCTTCTCCTGTCGTCAGCCTCTCGGAAAATTGAGAGGCAGCGGACAAGTTGGCTTCCAGCCCCCCTTGGAGCATCTCCAGCCAGTCTGGAGCCAACACTGACTTCAGCATGATTGCGCCGTCGCGTTTGAACCGCTGCTGGGCGTCCTCGTCCATGCTGCAGATTTTTGTCTGGATGGCGCCTTCGCCCTCTTTCCCGAGTGAAAGTTTGAACCTCTCAAAGGCTACGACGAAAAATCAGCGAAGAAAAGTATCTGGCACGCTGCTTGAAAGATAGAGGACGAAGTGCTATACAGAACAGGACCAGACTGAAGTTTCTGCTAGTCTCCCCGCTGGATTTTCACAAAAAAACTTGTTCTCTATCAGGATGTCATCGAAGTCGCTAAAGAAGTGCCGCTACATCGACTAGTGTGAGAGCAAAGAAAAAGATTTGACGATCTGTGTTGAAGAAATTTGACAGTGTTAAAGATTTGAAGTATGACCTTGCACACATATGTAATAGGCTATGTCGAAAACTTTGATTCCGCAGTGGTTTATTTGATACATCTTTACCTATCAATAAGTAGCAGTCAAATGGTTTTGGTCTTACATTCAATTTTGGTTCCCCTCTCATCACTTAAAGTTTTTGTATTTTGATATTGTACTCTAGAGTACGCAGGTTGAGGGGCAATCTCATGGCTACCTCCAATGGTGGGGTGATGCATAAATAAGTTACTAATCAGAGATATTCAGCGAGAGTGAAAAATAATCAGTGACATCTCACATAGTGAGTCAGATATGGTCCATCCAAAGCTGATGCTTTAGTGCCAATTTAAACTTAACGGCTTGTTTACCGTACATTCTCAATTGGTGCAGCCGGCAGCACTATCTTTTCGTCAGACTTTGAAGGTGTGGCACAATTAGAGAGAAGAGCACTGTTTTTTCATGAAAATTGCAATTAAGCTTTCTGTTTGTCAAAGAAACTCGATCTGAAGAAGCAGATCAAGGTCATTGTCACCAAGATCAATTTCTCTCCCCCCTCTAAAAGTGCCGCAAAGAGGGACGCACTGTCAGAGGAGGTGTCACTAAAATGAATGTAGGTCTACATTACACTCGTGTTCAGGACCAAGAGTAACTCCCCCAACTCAATGCCTGTTGCTCAAGCTGTTCAAGACCCACACGTGGGTGTACATCAGGCCAGGTCGAGAATTTGAATTAAAGGTGGACATGTCCAATTACTTACTACATGACAAACTAGGACTTCATAGTCAAATGACAATGAAAACAAAAGTGTTTTACCTTTGCCTCAAGTCATTTAAAGATTTCTGGACCCAGTACGTAGTAAGGATGTTTGGTCAACATTTTAAGTTTGAGGTGGACCTGCCTAGTTAGGTTCTAGATGCTGTACTGAAGTGGTCTCAAACAATATAATGGAAAACAAAGTGTTTGCAGCTTTGTCCCACAGCCTTCAAAATATCAACACCTCTTTATGTAGTGAACTAAAGTAGTAGAACTTCATCTTGGGAGAAGCAAAGCTAAACGCAATTTTTTTCCAAATCGATTTGACTACAGCTTCATCATTTGACATCACGGAAGAAACCTCAAGTGCACTCAGGCACATCCCAAAATTGTCCCCTTTTCGACCTAGCCTAGTGTACATACTAAATGTTAATTTTCGAGGTCAAACTATGGGGAATTGGCGCTGCTTTACCCATTGCCCACCTCGAGAGATCACGTCATTTCGGCCAAAAAATGACTGCGGCCCCGGGAGCAGCACGACCGCGCTAATTCATCATTGCCAGAAGAGCAAGAGCATTGGTTTCAACAATTCAGCCCATGTGGATTGCCACGTCAGGTTAGATGCGGTTCTTTAAGGTGAACAGCATCTCTGGTGGGTACAAGAGAAAAGAGCATTTGCTATGATCCAACAGCGCAATCGGTACATTCCAGACCTTTGGAGGCCAACTCAGCCACGTTGACCACATGAACAGAGCAAAACTCATTGCACACTTAGTGTCGAACACCTTGTGTTTTGTGATTTGCACCACAGGTGACGAGTGCTGTTGCACTCCAAAGGCAAGAACTCTCACATGAACTACTTAAAATGACGTTTGTGCACCTGGAGGCACAAACAGGCCCTTTTGAGTGATTTCTTGCAGATTGATCCACAGAGCAAATTTGTCGTCATCAGCACTTGAAATTTCTAACGGGGTGTCGTGCTTCATTTTTTCCTCATTACGTCACTTCTTTGACCAGTTGAAAAAAAAATTAAATAATGCCCAACAGCGTGGAACTGTTGAGATTACCTATTGTCGACTTTGAGCAGTTGTAACTTTGTTACTGTCTTACTTCTGTTCAAAAGAACTTTTTAAATTTCCTCTTTCATATGAGTTCAGTCATTCATTTGTAGGCCTTGAGCGATAAGCATCTGGTGACGGAGAGTTTCTTTTGGTCCGTTTTGTACTCATTGCTAAAGATTTTGCACGATGTGCGTTGTTACAGGGCGATCTAAAAAGAATGCGATGATGTTTTACCATCAAATCCTACATTTTGGGGAGTGGACAGTTGCTTAAATTCAGGCTGAAGACCAAAGAAATTGTTCCGTACCTGCTGATTTATGCTCACAACTCTCTCACTTTCGTCAAGGAGAGCAGAATTATTTTTTCTCTCCTGCCCGATCCCTTCACTTTTACTTACGAGAAGTCTAGTACTTAGTGAACATGAAATCTTAATCAAGGAGAATCTTTTGCCCTGGAACGAGGTAGCCACACAAAAATGGTTGCTGTGGGGTCTAGAAGTAGAACCCAAAAGTTTTGTTCCGTCAAAAGGTAGATGATATTCCTTAGTTTGACATTCTAACGCCATACTTTGTCTTCCTTAAATGTTATGATTTGTCAAATTTTAGCCGCGTCTTACGTGGGTGAAACGGTATTTCTGAATGTGGAGGGATCCGGCAGGATATCTCTCTTTGAGTAAGTTTGTGGTTTGCCCTGTGTTAAAAATTCGCTGACCTGACATTAATAGAAGTTGTTTGGAAATATTAGTCGCAAAAAATTTCACTGCTTGTAGTTACTGTAACAGGTAGTGCAAAGAGTTGTTCCGGTTGAACTTGAGCCCTCCTCGTACATTGAGCATTCCTGCAGCTTGGTACTATTCCTGTACTTGCTTCTGCAGTTAACTTAACGAAGACAGACGCAACAGACTCACCTAACGTGCTCGCTGATAAATATATTGGGAGGTATGACGGCAAGATTAAAGGTGACGAATAAAGCATAATATAATTTATGTGGTAGGTTGACCTAAGTCTCTTGGTACTCAGTACTCCTACTGTTTCATGTTGAACAAGGACAGTGATCATAGGATCTCAGCTGGCATTACAAAACACAACTACAGTACCTGCTGTCAGACATGTGGGTAGAAAGGTCCCTTTAGGAGGAGTCAACATCATATAGCTAACCACAGTGCATGTTTGTACGAAGCTTCACGTGTTATATAATTTTAGTATTTTGATGTTTCGGCAGCCTCTGGTCCACCTCTACTTTACGGTTCTTGCGAGTATTTTTTGCAAGGTTTAGCAAAACTTGAAGTTTCTATTAATGTACTCGTACATAACTACTACCCTATGGCACTCGTACAAAGGGGCAGTAACAGTAGCAGAGTACTTGAGACGTACTACGCATTGGTACAGAGAGATTCTATGTATCACGTTCCAAAAATGCCGCAGACGACCCCCGCACGCTCATGCACACGTAAGTGTCTGGTGCTTCAGCAATGGCACACACAAGACCTTGAAAGAAGTTGACTAAGAAATGACGTACTAACGTGTTGTATAAAGTGCCATCATAAGCACGTAGTTTTTGGTTTGGTTCGCGTCGCTGGCTTGGAAATTCCTGACAATAGCACTGACGTTTTAGGTACAGTAGTAAAAACTTAACAAAGCTCTCTCTGCGCCACCTATCCTTGCATGCTTTGTCGAATTTGACGCAACTGACTTCATTCAAGGGGTTTGGTTTTGAAACACGTAGAACTGATGAAAGACTGGGAATGGTGGTTCATTTGACATAAGGAGGAACAGCTACGTGGAAATGTCCTGACACCAGCCACGCAACAACTAGACTCTGGTGGCCTTGCTAGAAAAGCACAGACACCCTGATCCCGAAGATCGGGCTCTCTTGAGTCCCTTGGTTCTCTCTTGTCTCTCCTGCTCGGCCACAAGCCGCAAGTAGAAGTCATGGTCCTTCAGGTACCAGACCGGTGGCCAGCGATGCACGTTGAGCCAGGCTTGATTCTCCGGATGCAACGCCCGCAGCACCCGAGGATGCTTTCGACATACCTGATTGTAGCATTGGGCCAGATAGGACAGACACCAGTCGCTTAGTTGATCGGCATTGTGCACCTTGATCCCAAAGGACTCAGATGAGAAAAGCGTATTTTACGGCTGGCACCAGGATTACCTGACAAGGCTGCAGCAAGCTGAGGGCTTCCTCCATAACTTCGCCGCCTCCGTCGACCACTTGCGCCATCTGGTGAATGACCACCTGAATAGGAAAACGGAATGTTTTTTTGGGGAAAAAGGGAACTGCTGGTAATTTTCCTGGTACCTGCTCCACCAGTGATACAAGTCTGGGCAGACACAGCCTGTTGGCCAGCTCCACCACTCCCATGCAGTTGGTGGGAGAGACTCGTGGCGCGCGGTCGGTGTAGAGGTAATACAACAGCTCTTGGAACGTGTAGCAGCTCACACCTTGGAAAATTTGGGATCTGAGTGCGCACTGTCATTTTTAGATAGTAACACGCTTTGCACACGCGTGTCTGTAGTAGTAGACACACTCATATGTACATTTGTACGCGGGTGACAGACGAGACTTACCTGGAAACTTGACTATCCTTGCCGAGGATTCCACGAAGTCATCGTGAGTGAACATTGCCTGCATCATGTCACACCTGGCCATGAGGACTGGCTTGTGTGCGGGTAGTGCTCCATCTTCCAGACGGAAAAGGACGTCGGCAAACAGTGCCTGGCAGAGGAAACTTTCCTCCAATGTGCGTTGAAAAGACTGTAGAAGCAAATTTAGTGCGTAGCATCAAACAGTGTGCGTAACATCAAACAATTGTGATCACACTTTTGTGTTTTCTTCTTTGTGCTTGAGTAGGTGAGCGGCCTTCTCTTCGGCGTCGCAGCTAATAGACATCATTCGCGTAACGAAAGAGTAGAGCTGGGGGATGCTGAGGAACTCGGCAGCCTGGAGAGGATAACAATTTTCTAGTTTCCAGCTTTGAGTCAGTCATTGCTCTTCTCGCACCTGCTTGAGTTCCGCCAAATCACAAAGAGCCTGATCAATGTGCCCAGTGTAAATAAATTGCAACGCCTGCCTGAGGGCAGCGGGAGAGATCAGCTTGGAGCAGGTCAGAATGGTCTGCACAGATGTGACGATCCGCCCACAAGAGTCAAGGCTCTCGCACTGATGAAGAGAAAGTATCATCACAATGAGCGCCTAGCGCGTACATTTTTGATGGGCAGATGCAATATTGTTAGATGTTTCATGATTGAATAGGAGTGATCATTTTGCCTTCACCTGCCTGCAACCTTGATCATCGTTTTCACCCTTATCATTCCTGATTTGCACTGTGCGGTGGTGCTGAATGTCCTGGAAACCGTGGTTGAGAACAAAAGAGTTGCTATAGCCTCAGAGCAAACCATTTGGGTGGAAAATAACCGGAACAAGTTTTGTTGAGAAGGCTTTGCTTCATCTTTTAGTTACAATGATCAGCACTAGTAGGCTTGAAAGCGGTATCCGGGAACTTTCTGTACATAAAAGTACTATACACTAACTTTGATCCAGTTAGAAATGTATTTTGTTCAGATATTTATTTAGCAAAGATGAGTTAATATCGATGGCAATCGATTTTCTGCTGTTAATATTTATTGCATTTGTGGAAACGTTTCGTACGTAGTGGAGCGTTGTGTACGGCCATGTATATGTATATGCTAGATGAGCGATGCGCGTAGCGATGCGATACCCGATCAGACAGTGCTGTGCCTTTTGTTGATCTTTCTGGCTGTTGCTTACGAATCCTCGACACGAGCGGACGCTACCCCATCTTGGATTGCAACTGGGACCAGCGATGACGACGCCTCTGG
>JAAUXU010001229.1_pt1 | contig 23077 bp, 29 predicted proteins | sample 7278151 | NCBI WGS metagenome assembly JAAUXU01 (sample SAMN14350113, study PRJNA611818) | marine sediment metagenome | isolation source: surface marine sediment (1.8m) | place: French Polynesia: Moorea | collected 2018-08 | reverse complement strand
TCCATCCAAGTCTATACTGAACACCTGAACATTCATGCAGCATTGGCTCAATCTTCGTCGAGTCAGGCTGGAGTTCAGCAGGGCTTCAATCCTCTGAAGACATGAAACTACCAAGGAACCCCAAAAGTTGCCCATACACACTGTACGTTATCCAAATATAATGTTTAACCATCTATTGAAAGTTTTTTATCACGTTAGCAAAGCTGGAACACGACTTCCACTTATTTTTTTGGGCATAACATTTGAAGAAAAAATAAGGTATTGCTCTTTTCATATGATGAATATCAAGCTTTGGTCACCATTTCCTCCTTCTACAATGAATAATTACTCGGATAATAAGCAAAAGCTTGTGTGATTTCGGCTCTTGTCTGATAATTTTGCCCACAACCGACTCTTCTGCTACGCCCAAAGTGACTGAGTGAGCTGTGGTTTACCCTGAGTGAAGTGACAAAAAAGTTATCTTGTGGACATGTAGTGACCATCGAAATGGAGCGGGGAGAGTCGTGGATGAAAGTAAAACAGAAGTGCAGTCCTGGGAGCTGAAGATGCAGATTCTTGACAGATTGCAGCGAAAGGAGTAGATTTCTCACATTGCATCACAACTGGATCTGCAAAGATTGACTACGGCGACAGCTCAAGTGAGGACTTGTGTCTATTTTTGGTCTCTCTCTGTGAGTCACTGTGATTGGCACGATCAGCAAGATTGACACAATCGGTGTGATTAGCACAATTGGACAAGTCCATGGGCTGGGGCGCACAACATCACTCCAAGCTCATTGTGTCGATTCGTGCCAATCACTCTGATTTGCGCCGACTGCATCGACGGACAATGAATTTTACGCCAACTATGCGGCAACCATCAAGCCCAGTGCCCTGACCAGGGGTGCGACGGCAGCCTCCAGAGCAGAATGACCAAGGAATTCTGACCTGGCGGAGATGGAGAAGCTCCTGAAGGACTGGGTTGATGACCTCTCGCACAAATTAAGATTTGACGGTCTCTGCATGACCACGGCGAAGGCCAAATCATGTCACATCAGCTTAATCTGAGACCAATGATGAGTTCAAGGCCAGCAATGGGTGTTTCATGGGATTCCAAGCTCCATAGCCTCAAGACAACTGGTGAGTCGGTAAGAGCAGATTTTGAGGCAGCCCTGAAAGCCCTTTGAGGCAGTTGCAAGTTTGAGAGCATCATTCAAGACCAAGGGAATGTGTTTAATGGGGATGAGTCAGGGTCCTCTGCAAGGAAGCTACTGTTCAAAACTTGCATTTCCCAAGAAGAAAAATCACCTCCAGCGTTCAAAGTCGGCAAGGAGAGACTGACTCTGCCCCTCGGTGAAATTGCTTCAGGTGATCGAGAAACAACACTGTTTTCTTCCACAGGTCTGAAAAACCGAGGGCTCTCAAGAATTACCTGTCTCAAATCAGTAGAAAACTTATAAAAGTGGGCCCTGTCGGTGCTAGACAATGCCCCGTGGTGCACATCTGTGTGGACTTAACGGCAACATTGAGGTGGAAATTTCTCCACCACCTTTCTGTTAACCAATGGACCAAGGAACAATTGCAACTCTCAAGACGTATTTTGTGGGAGAAATCATGAGTGAAATGGGCCAGGAGATTGACAAGGATGAGACCACGGATGTGAGGAAGAGCTGGGATGCCAAGTAGACTCTGAAGTTTACATATTGATTGGGTCTGGGAAAGTGCCAGTCAAATGATATGACTGGAGCATGGAAGACCTTTTGATAAACGTGATCAAAAAGAGCTCCAGAGCCAGACGCACAGACATTGTCAACGCAGTTGGATTTGGTCCTGGTGATAATCGGAATGTCGAGGAACTCCTGTTGATGGAAGCTGATGGAAATGAGGACCAAGAGGAGTTAATGAGAGAACCTGACACCAATGAGAATACTGATGAGAAATTATTGGAGAAGAAGCAGAACTTCTTGAGTGTGAAAAGCTTAAAACATGCTTGTACTTACTAAGACCTCTTCTTTCATGACTCAGTGGGTGTGGTGTATTGAAATGAAAACGTTCTCTTCATTTGACGTCGATCTGTGACAGTTTCAGGCATAATCACCTCGACTACCACTTTGTAACTCATTAATTTTTCATATGCACTGCGAAAAAACCTAATTACCAGGTTTAGTACGAATCGGTGAGAGGGTGTCAAAGATGCCGGAACATTAGTCAGTGGCCATGCAAAAAACTAGTATTGAAGTTACCATCACTTTCTGTAAGCAAATTCTTCGTACCCAGGTAAGAGACATTATTTGCAGCGAGCCATGTCCATCGATGGGAACTGACAGTGCAGTGCAGTGCAGTGCAGGGCGGACGTGCTCAGAACACAACTCAGCTTGCAAGATTCACTGAGAAGGGGTAATTAAGTGTTTTTATTGCACACATAGGAATGAAACATTTCTCGAAAAAATGTGCGCTCGTATGAGAACTTGGGAAAGAAAGTTCGGGTTGCCTTGAACATCAGGAAAATTGGAAATTTGAAACTTGTCTCCGCTTCTTTTGTTGTTCGAGATGCAAATACTGAGCCTGCGGCTGCACGGACGGATTCTTAATTTTTAATGCTGCAGTTCCCAATATTGAAGGCCGAGAATATGTGAGGCGTTTTGTTTTTGCACTGCCTCCACATCATTCACGTGGCCGAAACCATGAGGACGACCCGAGGTTGAGCACAATGTTGATCAGTTAGCGTTCGTGGATATTGGACATTTAGGGCAATGAGTAACATGCGGACAGCGAGATCGATCCTACCTCCAACCTCTCGGCGTATCCTTCGGCCATATCTTCATTCTGACGCCTGAGCTCTTCGTTCTTCTCCAGCAGAGCTTTTCCCAATTCCGCAGCCAGAATGAGGTCGTTCTCCTTTTGCGCCAATGTCTCTTGCAGGCTCGACCTCTCCGCGGTGCCCAAGATGTCCGTGGAGACGTCCACGGCCCCCCTCGTCTTTGCCTCGTCGCTGGGGTTGTCAGAAGACATGACGGACGACACCAAGGCAGTGAGAACCCTGGTCATTGGAAAAAATGATGCTCCATCCTCAGTAATTTACTCTTGCAGAGCAGAATTCGGTTTTCGATCCAATCACTGGCAGTTGGCACAGCATCAGCATCACGGACTGGCACTGTCCTTTCTTCACGGGAATTCACAGTTCCTCGTAAGTCCTCACTGACGCCCACAGATGAGCCTATGAGGTGACAAAAAAACAGACCTAGGCCTTTTTATGGGAGAGGCCCAGTTTCTTGCTTGTTGGTAATGACGGCTTCTGTCATGGGCCCATGTGCCCGGCCAGAGACTTTAGAAAGTCTCCTCCTGCCTACCTCGCTACATAACTCTCTTTCTTCTTCCTCCTCATGACTTTCTTTTCGACTACCCTTTTGGTGCTGAGAGGTTTGTGGCACACCTGGACTCACCAGGTCACGTGATCAGAGCCCTTCTTCTTCACCTTTACCTAGTTGACGCACAGGTATTATTGTCATGAGCGTCCTTAAAGGGACTTTTGCGTCACTCGACCAAATTAGCGACTGAGCCCGGCACATTCAAATAGCAAACTGAGAGGGGTGGGGAGAAAGAACCTGTCAAATTGGACGCGCACACCTGTGTTCAGGTACGCGCAGGCCTGAGGAAGAGGATGAAGGCGCGCACGCGCAAGTATAGTAAAGAAGACGACGTCACGTTTCTCCTCAACTCCTGATCGTTGTCGTTCACTGCTACAAACAACAACAAGAATAAAATAGTCGCATGTCAATGGACCGAACGACGTCGACCAAGTCGCGCTTGGGTGAGACCACGGAGCTTGCGGAAGCTGACGTCGAACTGAGGGAGGCCGTTTTTCTCTCACGTGAAGTAGATAACGGAGATGAGTGCGCAGATGCTGGGGTTGTCGCCTCAACATGTCTTTGTGCAACGTGGTGGTGTTTTTTTTTTCTCGCGGGTGTTGATAGAATATTCGATGACCTCGAGAAGAAGCAGCACCTACAAGAAGCCATCATCTTCGCCTTCTTCAAGATCAAAACCTTGGCTGCAGTCAGCGTGAGCTTTGACGAATCCTCCTTGAAAACAGTCAAATCCAACAATGGTGAGTCCTACAAGGCCAGCTAGGGCAACAGGGCGAGCATGCTTTGTATGTAGCTAGTTATGACTGAGGCGAGGCGAATGTCAGCGTTATGAAAGTCGTCCGGAAGCCGCCGTGGAACAAGTGCAGTCAGTTGATAGCGAACATTACTCATGCATTGCTGTTAGGGACATTTCTGTTGTATCAGTCAGCATTTTCAGTGCAACAATGGCCTACCTGCAGTGTTGTCACACACCCTTGTTCCTAAGAGTGACAGGAATGAAAATGTTAACGCCATTTCTCGTGATGCTTGTGGTCTCGTCCAGGACCATCTGGGGATATCCGAACGGCGCCCCCCTCAGCGCCTGCGACTCCCTTATCCCCAACCATGGCGCTGAGGAGCAGAAGACGTCACCGCCCTACGCCTTCACCTACAATCAGGAGAGAGGAAACATGTACAGGGTCACCTTGGCGGGCAGAAGCACCGAAGACTTCTTCCGAGGCTTCTTGTTGCAGGCATACATGGGCAAATGGTCGGATTGTTCTAGGGGGGACCCCCTGCGTTGCAAATAGAGAGTACGTTTTCAACTTAGGGCAGCCAGAGGATGGTACAACAATATGAATAAAACTTTGTCGCGTGATAAGCGGTATAGGATGGACTGAGGACCTTCCGCCTTGAAGAGGGGTTGCAAATCTTATTAGTCCATCCGATATTTTTTTAATAAGAGTAAAAACAACATTTCTTCTCTGCAGATGCAATAAGACTTACGAAGGGCTGATAAAGGCACTCTTTCTTAACGCAACCCCCATTGCCTATGTATGGTTGCAGGCCACAGACGGCGGCGAGTTCGACCTCGACTACTCGGCGTCCTTGAGCTCCATGAAGCCCTTGAACTGCGGAAGTGACCTCAACAGCCTGACCCACGTTGCCAGCACCAACAAGACGTCCGTAGTGGCGACTTGGAGAGCGCCCGCGAACTTCTCCGGATCTCCCACGTTCGTGGCCACCGTGGTGAAGGAGAAGGAGATCTTCTGGATCGGACTCGAGGCAACGACTGGAGGCAGTGGACAAATGAACGCAAAACATTCTGCGCTCATGCTGTTGTGGCTCCTATGGGCTGTCATTTAAGAAATGGCCCTGCTTGCATTTATATTGATCGCCAATAATAACTCCTGAGCTGATGTTGTGCAGGTTTAGTAAGGGTTAAACTACCTCGTTTTTTTCGTCCGTTAGTCTACGCGCTAAAAACACAAGCCATGAATAGTCAGAGTTGGTCTCCAAGTTCCGTTATCTTATGGAGGAGCTCAAAATACATTGTGACGAGGCTGTGACCACCAGCCAAATCGCTGAGTTGGTGAGGAAATCACCAAACTGAGCAGCTGTTCTGCCAGACCTGCGAAACACGCGCTGGCTATCGCATCTTCCTTGTTGCTGTTGGTGTGTACTGAGCTAAATCGTAAGCTAAAGCAAAGTTCGACTGTGCTGCAAGTCCACGTTAAGCATCAACCGTTTGAAGAAGTTTTCCTCTCATGCTTTTGCAGCTTCTCATGCGCCTGAATAAGGAGCAACTCTCGTGAGTCGATACAAGTAGAAAACAATGAGCCTCCGGATCCCCCGGGTCAACATTGGAGCTGAACTCCTGGGCTACGTCATTCGTCGGGTCCATATTGTCACCTTCTCCGTAGTGAGGCCAAGGAACATTGTATTGCTACCTCGCTAAATGAACGCTGTTCTGGGCCTCGCCCACTCGTCCATTGTTGACGCCAGGGGGGTGAGGTCTCGCCTCCAGTCCAGTCCTCCAGGGGGAAAGAGAGTCCCCTCATGCAAAGTTTGGTCGCGGTATCAATAACGCGATAAAGGCAGAGCTTGATTTAGTGACGTAAATCACCGACTTGGTGATGCCAAAAACCGCGTCCCTTTTTGTGCCAAAAAATCACAGTTTGTAAGTAATTGATCTATTCTGACGATTCCAAAGCTGAAACAAAAAATTGCAAAGGACGACGACCGACACGGCTACGAACGATTCCGCGTTTTTTTTTCATTCGTTTTCGTTGCGTCATTCATTTTCTGGTCACACTTGGAAGAATACAGTCGAGTCTCGTGATCACCAGGTGCTACTTTGAAGTTAGTCCATGTTAGTAGGTCTTGGATTATTTTATTATGGCCTATATAATAGAAGTAACTGCTAAAGTCAAACCTTGGCTCATGAGCTGAGCTCACAAAAAACTTTGCCAAGTGCCCTGCTACTCAATGCTGGATTGACCATGGTGGTCACCATGAGACGACTCGAAAAACTTGATGGTCTCATCATGAGACTCCGCTGTGCCAATCGGTGTCGTCTGCCATGCGTGTCCAATGGTCTGGGTGTTTCAACCGCACTGATCAGGCTGGTCATTGTTTTCTTCATGATCTGCAGCTTCATCTCGGACAGGGTCAATGTCCCAGTCATCACTTTACTTTTCATGAGCGGCAACGATAGCGCTGGACTCAGCGTCGAGCCTGTCCAGAGCCTCTTACGCCGCGTCAAGGTTGCGTGAAAAAAGTGGAAAATGTTGCGCAAAGATTGTCGATTCCGTTCAGTCTAGTCAAAATATTGACTAGTCAGTACAACAGGTTGAGTTAAAAGTAGACCGAACGATTGCCGGATAAATTAGAAAGTCTAAAAATTGGTACTATTTCGGACTTTTTAAATTTTTTTTGAAGCAAATGAAAAATCTCACTTACTCGTTACAGGAGTTGCTTACATCACAGGATGCAGAGGTTGCTCATTCGATTATAGGCTTGCTTATGTTAGGGGAAACACGTCATTAGCAGCAACGAACACAACAACTGGGTCCAGTCCCGACCTTTTATTCCATGCTGTGCTGTGACAGCAGCGCTGTCAATGCGGTCGCTTTTACGAGAGAGGTACCTGGCAGGAGGGTGATATGATACTAGGCAATTTGGGGAAATGCACCTGCCACATTCGTTTCTACATGAGGCTTCATGTACTGTGGATCACCAGTCAAACACTTTTTTGACTGCATCATATGAAAAGAGTCTTTGGCCTCGTCAAGGCCCAGAATGGGTTCCTGGAGCTGTGTGTGTTGCATGAGGTGATTTTTTTAATATTAAGTATTTTTCATGTTTTAGCTTCACCAACCCAAAGTAATTTTACATATTTCGGATGAGTATTGGATGCGTTTTGAAACATAAACTGAATTTTTCTTTCAAAATTTTTTTCAAAAATATAAATTTTGACCAAAGAAGTGGAAAAACTCTCTTCTATTTCTCTCTTTAGCAAATGAAAGTTTAAATTGAGGCTGATTAGATCAGCACCCACAGCAGCAGAAACACCTTTTCTGCACGACTCTTTTTCAAAAATGACACAATGGTGTTTGTCCAAAATTTTAAAAAACTCTTTTTCGATCTCAAATGCGGTCGGGTGAAATGAAGATGGTAAACTGGTAGTTTGATGTCCTGCAAAGTGTTATCCTGCAAAGTCCTGACGTTCGCCAGGATGGTGTTCAGGCTGTCCAAGACCAGGTGATGAGGGAGAAGCTGACGACCCCGGACACATCTTTAGATACAGACTGCGTCATATCTTTCTGCAACGTTTAGGGGAATTATTGACTATCATCCTGTATAAGAAGATTTCATAAAAGTATTCTTTTTTTTAGAGGAAAAAAGGGTTCACATTCTTTCCAGGCAAGTTCTTGCCTTAAGGTGTTCAATCACTTCCTGTTCGGCTTCCAAAGAAAACTTTGGAAGCTCTTTTCCTTGAGACCAAGTGGAGCATGGCTCAAATATTTTGTATGACGACAGTCTGGATATAGCCTGAGACAGGAATCAAAGCTTCCATTGCAGTGTCAACCACAAAGAATGTCTTGATGAGGACAGCACAAAAGGCGGTGAATAAAAGTGAGATTGCATCAGACCTTTTCTACTCACACACGATCCCCTGGCCCATGAATATGAGTGTGTGGAAATGCGCAATTGAGATCCTTTTTGTGGCGCACACACACACTTCCTATCTCATCTTGCTGGAGGAGTCAGAAAATTAGATTGCTGAGAAAGTTTGTGTGTGTTGTGAGCGGAGGGGTTGAAAGTTTATGAGGGGGTAGAAAAGAGATCAAATTCCGATAGCTCCTGTACAACGTCACTTACACTGGGCTTATTTTTCGCTTGGAGAAAGAGGTAAAAAGTTTTGCGTCTCATTTCCAGGCTTTGCAACCAACTTTCGGAGGAAAGTTGCTGCACCGAATTTCGGAAGTTTTGGCTGCGTCCTCCCGCCAAAAAAGAGGTGCGCGATACGTAAAATGGAACAGGTGCAACTGCCATCAGCGTAACGTACGAACTGTACGTACCTAGAGTAAATCCTTAGTACCAACACATCAACCTTGATATGGATCCTCCATTGGTCTTGGCGGAACCACCTAATTTTTTGCTCCATAAGATTCTTGGCCACATTTCTGGCAGAAATGGTAGACAGTCTTGTCTGGCCTCGGCCAGACAAAAGTGTCTGCGGGCGTCCCTAATGCCACTACAACGCGTCGGGAAGAGGAGCTTCGACCATCCAACTTGTCTGGTGGAGACACTTTGGCCTGTCTGCAACGTTACCCTGGAGGAACATAATGGAGCAGTTGGAAATGGAGCACAAAATTATTCATGAAAGTGAAACACTGAGTTACTGCTCAAATATCTGCGGCCAAAGAATGCTTTTACACTGGTTCAGCTCTCCATATTTAATATAAAAAAGTATGAAAAGAAAATCTTCCGAATTTGTCCGATGAAAGATTGCCAAAATTTCTTAGTTTCTCCAAGAGATCCGGAGGCTCTTTAACGTGACAAATTTCCCTCGCTTCTTGACTTCTGTGAAAGCACCTCTTTCAGAAGAGCTGTAGATATCTCTGGTAATTTCCCTCGTCTATCTCTGCCCATTTTTACTTTTCCCCTGAAGTAAAGAGGGTTGGATGGAAGGAAAAGTAGGGTAGTCGAGGGAGACACAGGAGTGATAATACAAAGAGTTAAGGGTCCAAAAGTGAAAAAAGAAGTTTAATGGCAGAAAAGTGTCAGAAAAGAGGGAGATCCTGGCAGAACAGAGCTGTCTGCACTGCACCGACTGCGCAGCATGCTGGCAGTGCTGTTATGATGATGACAAATGCGCGCTTCAGTGCACGGCCTCATGCGTGCACTGCACAGCTCAGCCCACACAAGTGGCAGTGCAGGAGAATCTTCCCACTCATGCGGGATTCCTTCCAAACCGCGGTTAACTGCAGAGGCCGAGGTCGCTTTAACACGCGCTGTAAAACGAGACCTCGACCAAGCCCACTTGTGGTGGAAAACTTGAGCAGGGGCAAATGACTTAAAAAAAATGTCCTACATAAGTGAACTCTAATGGGGAAATTTTCTTGCTTGAGCAAACAATTTGACTTCATTTATCCCACTTAAGCGGGGTCGACCGTGCAGTAAGTGCGTACATTGTCAGGCATAAGAAGAAGCCGCAAGTAGCGCCAAAACTAAGTTTGCTAAGATTATTCAGTCATCCTCAATCTAACCCAAAATCCGCCATTGTGGTCATAGCAAACATTAAAGAAACTGTCATATTTCATTAGAATCACACATGATTGCATTTCATGTGTAGAGAAAATAGCTTGTTTCTTTTCCTAATTATCCCAAACGATAAGAGTGGCTGTTTGAAGGTCACTGCATCGGTCTGCAAGAATCTTGCCTCAGCCGAAGACGATGTGTATGCGTACAGAACGGGCAAGTTCTAAAGGTTGGTTGACTTCACAATGAAAACTGGACACGGAAAAACTGAAACAGGTTCGACCTCATCAAGAACAACATGGGCGGAGAGTAGAAAGGTCTTTGATGTGGAGGATCCTCACCAGGCCAATGTTCACTTTTGGGAATGAGAGGGCGTTAACTAAATCTTTGTCTTCACCGTTGAAAATGACCTCCACATAACAAAGTACGTCAATTGCTGAAACAAGAGGCTCATGCAGAAGTTCATCAGACTCATCAACCTCGCCTTCAGGTATGCCCCCTGGCCCAAGGTCCCCTCCGAGGCCATTTGCTACATGGGAGCGACAGCACCGTCTTCCCGTTTGTATGGATCAATGGCAATGTAAACAGTGGCCGAAGACTGACATTCTGGCCTACATCTTCTTCCCCACCTTGGACATGTGTACTATAGTATAAAAAATGACTATTTGGATATGTCCACGCAATACCAGTACGTATTGAAGTGAGTATCCTTTTTTCACCATTTTTCTCATTCTGTCTCTAAGTTAAACGTCAGCTGCCAAACCGATCTCGGCCGTCGGCAACTTGAACTTCCATGAGTGCTGCGTGCATCATGGGTAAGAGGAATTAACCCGTGCGTATTGAAACATGGACCTTTGGAACTCATACCATCAATTTGGCACATGTCCAACCTCACCCTGAACAGCATTGACTGCCCAAAGTAAACCTGTTGCCAAATGGGCGTACTTGTTGGAGGCCGAGGAGACCGACGTAACCGCACTCCCAGCTTTTGTATTGAGGTAGCCAAGGGCATGGAATTTCAACGTTCTTCTATAAACTATGTCATATCTCCTCCGCGGACCCGATGAAGTTGTCTGATACAAAACCTCGCAGTTTCCTACGCGTCGCCATGTATTGAACTTGCAAAGTGTTCATGCAATACTCTCCCCACCTGAAAATAGGGGTTTATCCCCTTTTTGTGGTCTCTGCCACGACGTTTGTGGAAGTGATGAGGTAGCCTTCTTACCTGGGGTGGACTACGGGGTTGCCGCGATAAGTCCAGACAAACCTAATGAAAGTACATAACAAGGAGAGGTCTGGATTCTATCTTGGATTTCTAATCGATAAATCCATAAATTAGCCATATACGAGAACAATCACTCAATGTGATCACCCCGGGTCATGATGACAGCCTCGAAACGGTTACAGCTTTAACAAGGCCCCTGGAGCGTCATCCTCTAGCAAGTAGGTGCTTTTCTTCGAGATCAAGGCCTTAAAGTTGGTCAAGTTGGCATTGCTGGATTTGCCAACATGTCTCTCCAACGCATCTTAGACGTAGTCTATTGGGTTCAAGCCGCGCCAGGTGAAGGATTATTTTTGGTGTCTTGGAGAGAAATCAAGGATATTGACCCCCAATCAGTTCTTGGTGTTTCTGGCCCGGCGCTAAGTCCCACTGGACGATACATATTCATGACAAGGCCTGCTGGAGCTGCCACACAGTCCATGTAGGGCTTGATCCTCCTCCCCAGCAGACTCCTGTAGCACCTTATCGACATGCTCATGAGGCTAGAAAAAAGGGGCAGCAAGTACTTCTGGCCCCAGATGTATGACGCTTATCCAAGGTCTTCACGCAACGCCTTCTCCATAGTTGACTGCCCCACATTGCAGCACCTTAGGGATGTTGAGAAGTTGCCTTCCATGAAGCTGGCCAAGAAGACGGCGGAGGACACCTCTTCCTTGTCAGCCCTGTCCTTGTGACACTCCCGTGTGGTCTTCTCTTCCTTATAAAACTTCCCGATGACGTTGTACACGATGCTGCGAGGGTAGAAAGAGGGGCAGATGATATCCTATGCCGGGCGCCCAAGTCCGATGATGCCATCTCTTCAGTCTTGGTTCATCACGCAGGACTTTGCTTTGTTTGACTTTTATAATCGGACAGTGTTGTCAACCCCTCTGCCAATCTATGAAGGAAGAAATTTCATCTCTGCATGCCCCAGACTTTGCCGTGGGTGAAGTTGAAAAATGTCTGGATTTGTCTCGGCAACCCTGTAATTCTTATACGCGCACAAGTACATTACGTAATCTCATGTGCAGCCGGCTGTGTAGTACACATGTGTAGCAGTGTTGTCATGGGCCAAATGCAGATAAGAGGCAACCGTGTCAATAATCAACGTGTCGAGAACAAGAAATACAGATTGTGTTGATAACGTTGACCGTATCATTTCAACAAAAATGAGTTGTGTGGCATCATTGGGCAGGTTTTTCCTGGTGCAAACATTGAAAGGCTCTTATTTGCGCCAGACGCACCTCAAGCAGGCCTTGTTTGCTCCCGTAAACTTAAATTTGGCACCAGCTGCCACCAGATCTCTGAGCTTTGCCGCCTCGACTTCCAACGACCACGCAGTCTTAGAAGACATCAAGCTTAACTTGGACAGCGACAACGTCGTGAGATCACCTTCGCCTGACTTGGAGCTGCCAAAGGAGCACATCTTCGAGTACATGTGGAGGAGAGCGACACAAGAATTCCCGGATAGAATCGCCTTGGTAAGGATGTACAGCAAGCAGAGAGAGTAAAAACCTCCAACGAGAGGTTGGGGAGAGTCCGGGATGTATTTGGAAAAGAAGCCTTGTGCTGGTGCAACCGGAAACATGTGTTCTTCAGTGAGCCACCATTTACGAGAAAATTTTTCACATACCACAGTTTCGGGGTGGTGGTGGTTCCAAAACCAACGTTCTAGATGACTACCTAGGCTTTAGATGAATCGTCTGAAGTTTCTAGCCCTAGTTATGACTTATGAAAAGTGTCGTATTTTTACTTCTGTTACTTTTAAGGAATGTTCCGTGACCGATCGCACCTACACGTTCAAGGAGGGCAAGGAGCTCTGCCTTCGGGTGTCCAAGTTGATTGACGAGCTTGGGCTGAAGAGAGGAGACGTCATTGTATGAAATCAAACGTTCTAAGTTTAACTTACATCGAAATGTAAACACATTTTCTTCTTACAGGCAATCTTCTTGCCCAACTGTCCGGAATTTGCATTTTTTCTCGGCGGCTCGACCGTCTCCGGGCTGATCGTGACTACGGTCAACCCTGCGTACACCGTGGCCGAGGTCACAAGACAGCTCAAGAGCAGTGGGGCCAAGGCAGTTGTGACAATGGGCGAAGAGCTCACTCAAAAGATTCTGCAGGCTAAGCTTAACCTCCAGGGTAAGTGGAAAAAAGATACGTAATAGAATATAGATATGTTGATTGGTCCTTTGGCTGGGGTACGTATTTGAACACACTACGAAAAAAGGTTTTGCCGGTCACAATATGAGTGCGACGTGACAAAATTTTGTCCAGCTGTCCAGGTGAAATAAGTGTTGGTGCTGACAAAAGTGGTCCAAGGGCTCAGCCCCAATCAGTGAACCCACACGAGCCTTGAGAATTTGAAACTGAACTATGACAACCCAAGAATGATCAGACTTGAGGGGTCCTCCTGCGGTGAGAACTGAGGAAGCTGTCAGATACCAAAACACCGTGGAACAGCCTCCTGACGATGCTGAAGAGGCTCCTGAAGTTTGAAAGACACTGAGCTGGAAGCAGCTCCTAACGCCTCTAAATTCCTGGGCTTCTGCAAAGTCTCTTCAGCAGACCACTCAAAAAGAGAAGAGCAACAAGAGAACTTCCCAAGAAATTCACTCTGCCACCCTGTGCTGGAACCGCTTCTTATGCCCATTCAGCCATCGCCATGTTTTGCCGCTCCCAGAATCCTCCCTTTTTGTCCAGTTGTCTTGTGCCTAAATAGAGGGATGTCTTGTACTGTTGAGCGTTGGACGACAAAGACTGAAGTTTTAATCTCACCCACCTTCAGAAATGCAAGGTAGGCGAAAAATAGGGGGAAAAGTTCGAAGACTAGGCAAAAATCCAAAAAAATAAATACTGAAAGAGGCAGTGCTATATACATAGGCACAAGCTATTTAGCCTGAAAATCTTATCTCTAATGATGTGCAAGGCAGTTCAACCACACTGTTTCAGGGATGTGAAGAAATTGCCCAAAAAAGATGAAAGGCTTTTTTTCTGGTGCGTAATTGCCCAGCTCAACAGCCAAATCTTCTGGTGGAATTCCTGTCCCCAAACACCACCACGATTCTCCAGTTCCAACAACGTCAAGGTGAACTACAGGAACAGCCGGACTCTCTGAGAAACCAAGGCACACAAGACGCTCTGCTGAGAGGTTGTGCAATTGATCACTTGAAGAGAGTGAAGCCTTTGACGACACAGTGGCTCTGGATGGAATGGAAGAGAAAGAATGGCAAAGGTCGGTCGCTATTGACCAGATTCTTCTGTTGTTTCCTTGGATGATTGGACACGACATTATGAGTCACGTTCAGGATGAAAAGATGAGCTGTGATGAACAAAATGTTCAAGATGATGAGGGATGAAGAGCAAACAATGCCAACCAGAGGCGAAATTATTGCTGCGGCCAGGATGCTTTAAGCGGCTTTCACGATTGATATGTACATCTGGTTCACCAAACCAGACGACTGGTGACCAAAAGTGCCAAGCAATCACCCATCAAAAGCCATCAATGACGATCAGACTAATCAGGTCAAGGTTGGAGCGACTGGAGCCATCAAAGTGGCGATCGGAACATAGAATGGTATGTGCTAATGAATACGAAATGGACAATCTTACGTGGTGTGGGCATTTGGCATTTTGCGAACACTCGGCCCAAAGGTGTTGCTTCCCGAGGCACAAAGGCAGCAATGAGAGCAGCAGAGACCGAGCGTTCGCAAAATGCAAAAAGCACGCAATATACTAGAGACGGCACCAATGTGGATCCCTGTGGACTATCCAGTGATTACTTAGCTGATTACTTCATAGGGACGGGGAAGAAACGAGCTCCTTGGGAAAATAAGTACCCTGAGTAACATTTCCGTGTAGTACCCTGTGTCATTTTTGCATGAAATTGGCAACACGTGCCAAACGTGTTCAACTAAGAGATTACATATGATTTTGGCCAAAAGTGGTCTAATGTGTAAAAAATATTTTTTTGTAATTCACATTTTCTTCACACCCTTCTCACGAGCAATTAATTCCTGATAGCAGGCGATGATGTACCTCAAGTTTTGCAGCATCAGCATAACAAAGTCAGGTTTCTGCAGGGTCGGTTTTAACTCGTCTACAGGAGTCCCAATACCATGCTATACTGTTGGTACAAAAATAAAAAGGCAAGTTTTATTAGCTGTGTCGCTTATTTCACACCGAAGGAAACATAACTATTGTCCTGACTCCTCTGCCTAGTGTGATTCACGCAGAGTAAGTAATTGTGCTCACACTGTGTCATACAAACTAATATAGTTTCAAATTGCAGAAGAAGCCCTAAGAGTAATCTCGGTTGATGCTCATAATCACTCAAAGGAGGTGCTTTCTTACACTCAATTGTTGGCCAGCATCAAGGAGAATGATGGCTCCTCAACACCCATAGGCTTGAGTGCCCAGTTTGACCCCCAGGAAGAAGTTGCTGTCATCCCTTATTCATCAGGAACCACTGGATCCCCCAAGGGGGTCCTCCTCACTCATGCCAACTTGGTGACCGGTGCCAGGCTCATCGTTGATGGACATGGATTCCAGTACAAGTTGCCCCCTACCGGTAGAAACAAGTATAGATTTGGAAAAAAGGGGCAGAATGGTTGCAATTATTTTCTTTCAGACACATTTCAATCAAGGACCATTTGTGTCCTGCCTTTTTTCCACTTGTTTGGCCTGGGTGTGGTCTTGATGACCTGCTTGCATGCAGGTGAGAAAACTGTGACCTTGCCCACGTTCGATCCCAAGACGTTTATTCAGGCCCTTGTGAAGTACAGGGTGAGTCAGAAGTACAGGGGGAGGGGAGTTGGAACGTGTTGTATATTTCCATGTGTACACAGTACAATACAAATAGAATCATTTATTTACTCCTTCTTCCCTCACAGCTTCGTCAGCGAAGCTACGTGAGACATCCCTGCTCTTCCCCACCTATGCTTGGCCCTTTTCCCTGACCACGCACTTCCTCACACCACATCGTAGCTACAGTATATAAGACGTGTGGCAGATAGAACTTTACATCTCCTTTTGGATTTTACAGCTCAATAGTCTTAACGGCCGGAGGGCAGGGGTGAGTGGGGCTGTCGGCCTAAGGCTCGTCATGGCTCGTGGACTGTAAAATCCGGAAGAGGGAGAAAAGGCCTTGCCCACATCAATGTTTGCAGCTTGATGCAAGTTCTTGAGTTTACCATTTTTTGAGCAGCCAGCACAGCCAGCATGGAGGCCTCAAAGCTCATCCCCACAGTTGCTCTGTAGCTTCTGTCCGGTTTGAATAGTAAAGTGAATTAAATAAAGCGAACTCATCAGTTGGGCGGAAGTAAGCATCACATCCTACCCCCGCTACACCTTCCACTTCAGTTGCACCTCCTGCTCTAGCCGAAGTGTTCTCCAAGATTATGGAACAAATTGAACATGAGCAAAGAACAATTCACTTTGTTAAGTTTTGTCCAGTAATTCAATCTGCAGCTAAATACCAAACCTTGAGGATGAGTGTTCAACCTAAATATCAAGCCGACTTGTCTATTTCAATGTTTTCCTAACGTCATTCAGCCTTACTGAGACATAACAGAATGAAACTAGCATTGTTTTCTCTTAGCCCACCTTCATAGCTGCTGCTCCTCCATTGGTCAACTTCATGGCTGCCCACCCGATGGTGACGTCCGACCACTTATCCTCACTGCGCTACATGACCTGTGGGGCGGCGCCACTGGGCAAGGCAGTGCTCAAGGACCTCGAGAAAAAGGCACCTGGTCTCATGGTAGCTGATGGTAAGACAAACGTTATTCACGGGTTCAGCCAAAGGGTCAAAACGGGTGCCGTTTCTTAATTGCCACAAGGATTGGCTCGGAGGATCATGATGTAGATGAGAATGATTTCGGGTGACTTTCTTTTGAGTTTGGCTTCTCTGTAAAGGAATCCTGTGAATTTCAGGCTACGGCATGACTGAAACCGCTCCTAGTCTTATTGTGACCCCAGTGGGCTGGTCAAAGGAGGGCTCTTCAGGTGTGGTGCTGCCGAACACGAAAGTGAGGGTTGTGGATGTCGAAACTGGAAAGAACCTTGGACCTGGACAGAGAGGAGAGATTTGTGCTCAGGGACCACAGGTGAAATGTTGACACGAGGGTTTGGGACAACTTTTTTGACACTTTTTTGTAGGTAATGAAGGGGTACCTCAACAATGAAGAGGCTACCAAGACTACGATAGTCGACGGCTGGATTCACACTGGAGACCTCGGGTATTTCGATGAGCAGGGATTTTTCTTCATTGTCGACAGGCTCAAGGAGCTCATCAAAGTTAAAGGATTTCAGGTGGGAGGATCCGATGTGATCCTGAAGCGGAGCTGCTGCATTATCAGAAATTTCAGGTCCCTCCGGCTGAGCTTGAGGATCTTTTACGTAGTCATCCCTTGGTCGCAGACGTGGCAGTAATTGGAATCCCTGATGAGAGGCTCGGAGAAGCACCAAGAGCTTTTATTGTCAGGCAGACCAATGGTCTCACTGAGCAAATGGTAACTGTTGAGGAGCAAAGATACTCCGCCATCAGGACTATGTCATACAAAACATAAGGTGGTAACACTGTTTCTATTTATAAGGCGTAACTTTAAATAACAGGTCCATGACTTCGTCAACTCAGAGGTAGCTGAGTACAAAAGGTTGGTTGGAGGTGTGGAGTTTAGAGAATCGATTCCTAAGTCCTCAGCTGGAAAGATTCTAAGGAGGGAGCTCAAGCAGGAGTTTGTGGAGAAGATGTGAAGAAAATGGACATTGAGAATAGAGGAAGTCGAGTAGTTCGAAAGATTAATGTCTTTTTCTGCAGTCTTCGTGCCATAAAACAGATGCAATAAAATGACTTCTCCGTAGGTGCATGCAACATCCTGGTGAAATGAGTCCCCTGAGAAGAGATGGAGAAGGCAAAGATTTTTGGTTTTATCTCTTTCAAAGCTGTGAAGTCCTTGTTCATCTTCTGTCTGTTCTTGCGCATGTGTCTGTGAGTGTGGGGCATCCAGGCAAGGGAAAGATGGCCAAAGAATCATCGCCAATCATCCACTTTATTCCATCAATTTGTGTAATCAATAGATGGGTTGCTTAGGATAAAGTACTATCATGAAAAGAATATAAGGCCCATGCCCGTAGGTTCGGTTCACGTAATGAGTGAGATGCTTGACAACTGCCATTACAGGTCTAAAAATGCAATCAGAAAATGTAAACGATCACCATTACTGACCTGAAGAAATGCAGCGCACATTATTCGTCAGCAACACATCACAGACTACGACGAGGCCATCTGATTAATTTTGTTGAGTTATGAACAGTGAATGCTCGTTCTCTGCACTTGTAGAGGTCGGAAAAAGGCAGCTTTGTCACCATCTATCATCAAATAACACCAAAGTCTTCCAATGAAAGCTTAAACCGGGGAGATCTTCGAATAATGACATACTGCATTATTAGAAGGCTTTCACAGCTGGTTCACTAATTCTCTCAGTTGTGACATCAAATAGATTTGTGACGACGACGGCCTTCGTCGCTGGGTTTTCTCCGGTGAGTCCGGCGAGAAGGACGCAGGATTCGCATTTTCTTTTTTAGCCCTAGAAGTCAGGTCCTCTGTCGACATCAGTGTCGTGTTGCGGGATGCCCCATCGACTGACGGTGTAGGACATGTCGTTCCTGGCTGTGCGTTGCTACATGGAGGATTGGAAGGGAACAGATACGATGGCGACGTCATCGATGGCACATCTCTTGGGCATGTGCGGGGGCGACGTCACTGACGGGCGTATGACGGCATAAGCGTCCTGCACGATGGGCGTGTGGCCGCATGTACTTCTTGACTGGCGTCTGGCAACGTGCGAGCCTTGTGACGAGCGTCCCACGCCACATAAGCTAATGGGCGTGTTAGGCACGTGTGGTCTTCGGCACCGATGCCTTGTCAGCTGAAGGGTGCGAACCTGGTCAGTGGTCTTGACCTCACAGATAGCCAGCTGTGTCAAGTTATATTGGCAGATCTGAGAAAGATGAATGTAACCTGAATAAATGGTCTACCACAAAATGATTTCCACTCGAATACCACTTTTACTCACAAGGCTTTGTAGACTTTGGGACAGTCATCTCCCGATCATGTGCTGAGTCCTAAAATTGGCATCCCTAATGAAAGAAAGGTTTCGAGGAACTGCACCAACAGCTTACAATGTCTGGGAGACAACAGTGGTCTCACAAAGCGCAACAATTAAGTCTGGCCCTAGGACAATGATGCACTGTCCCATCTAACCTTGAAAAATTTGATTCAGTTGTTCAGACGACACTATGAACACATGTTGCAAAGTGTTCAAAGTTAAGCACTTTGCATTTTGACTGGAAAGGGCATGTCTTGGTCACTTGTTTGACAGTGTATATTTATTTCAGAAAGCACCAATGTCGTAAACATGATGCATGAAAGCGTGTATTCGACAATTTCACTGCTTGTTGAGCTGTGCTCATGTTGCCAATGCCCTTGAATGCAGATACGGCGCCTTCTAGGCAGTTGCACCTGCTTGAGAGTTTGGCTAACAGCAAGTTTCCCATATGAAAAAGACGGGAAGGCCATAGTAAAGGGGCCTCTTCATCCCGTCAACAAGGTGCAGAATGCATCAATGCTTCTTTACAGCCTTGCATTAGATGCAAGGCTGCATACAGGTAATGCATTACATCATTATTCGTGTCTGCAGAACTCAAAGCATAGGTCTTTTTTAATGATTGCGCTTTAACACAAGCAAACCATCTTATGATGACACAAATTGAAGAAATAAAGTGGATGTGGTTGAGTTTTAACTTACTAGCGACGTAGATCGTCTGTGTCGCCACCTTTTCTGTCACCTTCTGTCCCTTTCTGTGTCCTGCCTGCGTCCTCTGTTGTTTCTTTATGAGGGTTTGTTGTGGAGGGAAAATCTCAGAAGAAGGGCCAAGGAGGCCTACAGCTGCTCTGAAGTAAGGGTCACAGGGAGGGACATTCAGAGTGGAAATGGGGTATAAAAGGAGGGGAATTTGCTGCAAATCCTCAGTCTATCAGTGAACTTGGAAGGGCTACTCCCTTCAGTTCAAGTGACTCCATCCACTCAGGCTTGGAAGGGCTACCTCCTTCAACCTGTTGTTGGCTCCTAGGCCCTTCTACAAACCTTGCTCGGCCTCACCTGCCTTCTTAGGCCCTCGCCTGCCTTTAGGCCTACTCCTACAGTCCCAGGATCATGGTAAGGGCCTACCAAGTCCATGTTCTGGCCTACTTTCTTATTCCAACCTCTTTTCTTCCTGCACTGACTGGTTGAGTTGGGAGAAATCACTCCCTTTCAGCTGCAGATTGGCTAGGTACACTTTGTTGGTTCTAATCACTCTAGTTCTTGTACGATAACTTGTGTGTGTCCCCTCAAAGTAGAAGAATAAAGTATTTGTGTTAGACTGAACCCTCTGTGATGGTTTCAAGTCATTGAGTAGTCTCTGTAAGACTACTGAGTCTTACAGAGTCAGAGTTTCAAGTCATTAAGTAAAAGATCTGAGTTAGAACCTATTAGTCCTCCCAGACCTGGTCTATTTCTCTACTTGACGTATAGTCACCATGGTTAGAGGGGTTTCTCTGTTCAAGTCTAGTCTCCCTAGTGCACAGTGGATGATTGGCAATTATGCTTTTAGGCCTTGTTGCGCAGGTGAATTGGAGTGTCAGATTGAAGTTTTGCCAACTGGTTTCTCTGTGTTCTCATTACGGATCAGCTCTCACAACTGTTGGCGATTGGCTTCACCCAAAAAGAAGAGGGCCCTGAAGAGATACATTTGACAACAGGAGAGAACCAGAGGAGTAAATGGCTGGCAGGAAACCCGATCACCAGTAAGAGAGACTTCCACATGAGAGAGAACTAGCCCATTTTCAATACAAACCGAGGTACAGGTTAACCATTTTCAGTACAAACTGAGCCACGGGCTACGATTCCACGATCTTTCTTTGCACAAGCTCTTCCGCCAGTGGAGACTAAGGCATCTTTGACTATAGTAACTGTTCACAATGACTGCCACTAGCAGACGCACATTTTTTGAGTCTTGTCCTGATGTGCTGACAAGCACAATGAATATCTTCTTCACTCAGCAACCTTGCAAAATCTTAAGTTGCTTGAGGTTCTTTGGCTTCTTTCGGGGGATTTCCTTCTATGCAGCACTTGAAAAATGAAAAATTCAAACTGCCGAGATCTGGAAATTGTACTGGCCAGCAAACATCACAGTTGCGGCTGATGATGTGATCCATTTTTCCTCTTCCTCAGAAAAAAGATGAATGTGACCTCCAGACTTCCAAGTGCATGTAGGGTACAGTACCTAGAATATTTCGTTGTGATTGAAAAATATCAAACACCAATGAATGGTCTGTTGGGCTTTGCCAAAATGAGAAACTCGATTTTTCCCAAAGAATACATTAAAAACAATGGTTTACTCCTTCTTGCTTTAAAAAATTACCCTTTTGAGACGTCACACAGGCTCACCAAATAATACTTTTTATTTCTGACTAATGCAAGGATGAGACACTTGTAAGGATCACTTTCTCTGTAACCAAGCTGATCCTCTGGTCTAATTTTTGGTGCATTTCTATGCTTGTGTGTATGTGAGTGTAAGTAAGAGTGCACAAAGGAAAGGTGGTCAAATGGCCAATCACCCACTTTATTCCGTTTACAATGGAGCCCACTTACATCGTACTCAGTTTTCCCGAGAGAAATCTCTAAAAGCAAATTAATGATTGGTGAATCGACTGAGTTCTGTCATGCACGTGCAAGGTCATCTGGGCCCGGTGGCACCGATATAAACGGGCTCGACTGCATTTGTGAATGCACATGGCGGTTTGCTAGTACTAAGGTAAGAGTCTACTGGACTTGTTGGCTTCAATAGCATACAGCCAAGCTCTGGGACACCGGAACCACGAATTTGAACAATGCATTGGATGGCCTCTAATCTGAGGGGACTCACTCCATTAGAACTGTATCAAACTCGAAGATTTCGGAGCAATTTCCGTCTGCAGTTCATGTCTCAACCACTGCGTAGAGTGCAAGATCAGCACCAGCATGGACGAAATGCACGGAACTCAGCTGATTGGTCGGAAAAAGTGGTCCCGGCCGCCATTGCTTGGAATAGGGTGAGAAGATCTCCGTGACACCATTGCTGGCAACAAGAATTGCTTCCTGCTCACCACCAGGCAGGGCTGTAGGTGCCACATTTACATTATAAGCATGCAAGAGACCTTCAGTGCTCGCCGTAAGTAATGTTGCTGGGGTTGAAAGGTAGGGGTAGGGCTTACCCTTCTCCTGGAGTAGGGCAGGGAAACCACTAAACAGAGGTAGGAAACAGTACATTTGTGCATGCGCACTCTGGGGGTAGCTGTGCTTTGAGCGCTCTTGCAACAATTGGAGCAATCACAGAGTCACTCAAGGTGCTGCGTCTTGTCACGCACTGTCTGGGTGACCGGTTCCATGTGAAGATTCCACCTCAGAAGCTCAGTGCGGCGTGGGGAGCTCATTTTACCGCAGCGACATAACTTACGGCTAGCACTGTAGGTCAACTTGAACACGTACAAGGTCTTTCTATGGAAGCCTGAACTGTGCGGGAGTCTTGAGTAGAATACGTACCAGATGATGGCGTGGCTTTCTCATTTGGTCCCACATTTTTCTCAATTGTGATGACAAACAGATATGTCTGAGATCCATCGTGTAGAACAGTGTCTGTCGCTACTTTGGTAAAGCAGAAGATGCCTCTAATTCCTGCTGGCAGGTCTTTATATACCACAAATTTTGCTGTTTCGTCATAATAAAGCCAGATCTCTGCAGGACTTGTCGTACCCCGTCTATAAGTGTCTCCATGTGCACACGCGCATGCGCAGTGCAAGGGTGAGCTTTAAGATAGATCGTGTTCTTACTGTACAGTTTGTTGAATGTATGCTCTACTGTAACATGATGGATCGTACTATGATGATAAGGGCTGGTCGAGTGATCTGGACTGGATGTTGCTCATGTACTTTGTGAACGATCTGAGTACTCGAATGCCTCGTGTCTCATCACCTCGCGAACCTCTGTCACTCGTTCTACGGCATCGAAGCCAGTAACACCGTCATCTTCTACCCATACATCATAGCCTGGGGGTCCGACTGGAGGACGCGGATCGTCTTCAATAGGTAGAACTCAAGGGAGGTCTACAGGACTGCTACCAGCGTTGCTTGGACGGGGAG
>JAAUXU010159270.1_pt1 | contig 23081 bp, 23 predicted proteins | sample 7278151 | NCBI WGS metagenome assembly JAAUXU01 (sample SAMN14350113, study PRJNA611818) | marine sediment metagenome | isolation source: surface marine sediment (1.8m) | place: French Polynesia: Moorea | collected 2018-08 | reverse complement strand
TTTCACAGAGCAAACCTTGATGCAGATTGTTTTGCTATTGACAATAAACTGACAAATTTGTTGCCAAACCCTAGTTGAGAGCTGCGTCCACCACTCAATTTCTGATCCATTGGTGTTAAAACCTCAAAAGTGAATGTGACATTGTGTGGGTGTGAAATGCCCATCCACAGCGGCAGCCCTGACAGATTGATACATACAGAGTTCGGGCCATGTACATGTGAACATGGGTTAAGTGAATTTTGCGCTACTGAATGAGGATAGATGCCTTAGCTTTTATCTTAATTCTGTTGTATATAAAAGTTGACGTCAAGATCAACAAAGCAAGTTGATATGTTTCACACAACTATAATATGGCTCTCGCATCAGAACTTTGTTGATAGGCTCTAACACTGCTTCATCCATAACATGAAGCTCATGTCAAAGTCATACGAGTCACAGATCTATGTTAAGCGATCCTAAAACTGATTAATCCGTTCATGTGACAGTCATATGGGCTTCAAAGTCTGTGATTTCTGGCAGAGAGACGAGTCCTTCCATCGTCTCGTTTGTCAAGGCTTCCGAGACCAACCCCGCCCCAACGGTCGAGTCCGTCACTCGCACAAGACAGCTCCAACTTCTGCGGGTCCCCGTAATCCAGGGCTTCTTCCGAGCACTTTTTTACTCTCCCCTAGTGAATCTCTCAGTGTGCACAGCACATCCAAAGCTGAACAAATGTGCAGACGCTCCCAATGCTGCGGTCAAAGAGCAGCAGGATCTGCCGCTGTCTGGATCATTGTAATTTCCAGCTAATGGCCGTGAAATAAGAAATAGATTCCTTCTCCAACCCCACGTGGGTGGTTTCGCTGCAAGGAATTCTGTACTGTGTGAGATCCATCATGTAGTGAACACATGAGACTCTCTAATTTTCTAACTCTAACATGAGTTGTTATCCACGATCAAGTTAGTGCAAAGAGTATGCACAACTACTGTGAACTCTGTACACTGAGTGTGCTTTCCTGTACAAAGCATTCTTAAATTTACGCATCTAAATGGGACTGTTTATGAGACACAATGAGAAGTTTTCCAAGGCATTTTTTACTCATTTCCTTTGAATTTTTTTATTTACATAATAAAAAGACGGATTCACTGCAAAAAAATCTTTAAGAAGTTCAGTGCTGTCATTATATTTCAGAATCACTATGGAAAAAGTGTTGGAAAATCCATTCTCTTCTTAACGAAATCTAAACATACATGAAATGCACGATCCTGATGTTTTCCTTCTTAAAAAAGAAAATAAATCAGAACGTACCGTGAATTCTCATTTGTATCCCTGTTGAAAAAGTCAAGATTTTCACAACTTCCTCTCGATCCCATTCATTCTCTGGAGCTGCCCAAGAATCACTCCCTGTTGCTCACCTTGCTCACTCTGCTCTCCTTCGTCGTTCAAGTCGTGCGCTCCATATTCATCTGGACACAGTGAAAAAAATAATTCCCCGCGTTCACACTTGAGCAATTTCTCGTCCGTAACTCACAGCTTTGACAACCGGTGGCAACTGAGGAGACCGAGGGAAGGAAGAAGAAGAGGTGCAAGCAGAGGAACAAACAGACGACGACGACGACGACGACGACGGAGGCGGCGGCGGCGGCGGCGGCGGCGGCGGCGGCGGCGGCGACGACGACGGCGACGACGCTGGATTTTTTTATTCCAAACGGGCAGCAAAACCAAACGCTCGCTTTGCGTCTCCCTCTCCCCCTCCGTCTGTTTCGTCGTTGCCATAAAGCAGGTGTGTGCGGCCATGGACGCGTAAGCAATGACGGACCGGTGAATTCTCTTCTTATTACTGCATTCACTGCTTATTATTGTACCGTGCATCATTTAAACGGAACACTTTAACTGAATATTGAGGTACAACTTACTTTTGCACAAATGTAACCTAGCTATTTAACATCACGGTCACTTTTTAACTGCATAATTTCTTTTCAAGCACTTGTAATGCATAGTCACTGAAAAACTTACTACTGATGTACAAGTATCGCCCATAATTCAAATGTGCATTTTAAGCTGGAGGTGGAAAACAGAACTATGACGAATGCTTCTCAATGCGAACTCATAATTCAAACCAGTGCCTCTAACGTACGGTGATAGCCTAATGCTTTTCATCCAAAATGTATAATTATAATCAGCACTTGCACCAATGTTCAACAAAGTAGCCTTCTCAAGATGTAAAAGTGCAACCTACTTTCTCGTACTGTAGAGTTATTGTCATCATTTTCATTTGCATAATTCTAAGCCCTTTTATCAAATGCACGATTGCCTGAGAAGGTTGCAGGAGTGACTTTTCCCGCTCTGTCCCTGTCCAGTCCTTGTCCCCCTAGTGGTCCATGGTGGCGCCGTGCCCGGGGTTAACCATGATGGCCACAGAAGCCGACAACGACGTCGTAGTCGTAACAGTTCTACCTGACAACTTCCACAGGCTCTCTCGATGATCCCCAAGGAGAGATGGAAGCTCCTCCAGAGCCCTGGAAGGCTCAAAAAGCTCAGCCAATTTCTTTTCACAAACATCTTATTCACTCTGCCAGACATTTGGACGACGGTAACATCTCAGTCTCAGCACAACTGTCTGGTAGAGGGAGTGCGCGGATGTGGTCAGTGCACAGGGTAAGAAAAAAGAAGAATGGGCAGCAATGAAAATTTGCGAACTTTTGGGTCGAAGAAGATTGCCAAAAATCTTCTTCCAGGGGGGAGAGGGGGGGGGGAAGGTTGGAATCACGGATGAAACACGAGATCTTGGGGGAGCCGACAGTTTTTCAGCTTTCAGGCTTTGCCCACCAAAGCTTCTCAGCCAAAATATTTTCTTTCTCTCAGGCAGGAATTCTTTCCCCACACAGTCAAAAAATGGACAGATCGAAGATCAGGACCAGATTCAGAGATAAGATTTTGGGACTGTGACAATCATTGAAACAGTCGAGAACAAAGAAAATCACGCAATTGTTTGCACGCACACACAAACACGCGCACAAATGTGGCTGCCATGCAACTTTTTCGCGGCACACAGCGTAAAATTGCAGAAAGTTGCATGCACCAATGTGAGTCGCCAGCCACTTCTTCTGTGCAGAAAGTTGCACTCACAAATGTGGCTCCTGTGCAATTTTTCACTGCAGAAAGTTGCACACACAAATGTGGCTGCCACACGACTTCTGCACGCCCAGCACCGGTCGTGACTTTGGGCGAGCATGGAGAAAAGACAGACAAAACGGTGTTATTGTTATAAACTTATGTAAAGTCTCCCCGTCCCCCCATGTTTCTTGCCCCCCTCCCCTCCTTCTTTGTGCGGCTGCCACCCTCTTGCTGAGAGCTGCAGACATAAAGGGGTAATAAGCACCCTTGGAGGTCTCCAATCTCCCCGACAAAATCATCTCTTCCCCAAACGGACGGACAAAGGAGGAGCTGCCACTTGGAGGATTCGTCAGACAAACAGCGTCGCATGATCTGGCTGCAACTGATGCACTTCCTGCACGCCTTCCAGCCGGATTCACTGTTGTCTTCCTTAGCTTCTAAGTCGGAGTTTCCCTCATCAAATCCAGAATAGTGGCCAAGACCTGAGGAACGCCTCATTTCTTTCATGATGCAACGTTTGTTCTGGTACCGATTCGATTGAAACACCCTGTACCAAAGACTCCCCCCCCCCCCCCATAATCTGTGCTATTCCGAATAGTCTGAACCAAATCATTGTGCCTGACCACGTCGATCTAGGAAAGTCACGTTCTGGCATGGGTGACGCTTCCCTACACACATTTCCTAGTTCGAGTTGTAGAGGACACTCACACCTTCCCATGGACGAGCTGTGATGGGACCAACGACCAGAAACAGTGGGTTGAGATAGGTTTAGACCCTTTGGTTTCTCCAGAACAGATGAAGAAAGTCCAGGGATCACAACTGGTGGGGACTCCGAGCTGAAATGGACAGGGACGTTAGGAATGAGACACAAACAGACTGGTGGGATAGGTGTGGAATTTGATTCTATCTACTGGTGAAACGAGACACCCCGTACGGGGTGGCGCAATGCTCTTCAGTCACTGAATAGTCTCGAATAACAAGTTGCAAGCGAGCAAACTGTTGCTCAGCACCGCAAGCTACATTAGCAATGACCCCCCTCGAGTCTGGATCACAGTCCGCAAGTCTGTCCAGGGTTGATGCCAAGATCACCCGCCCGAACTCCTCACTTTGAGGCTGCCTTCAACGCATTTGAGTCTTGTCCACAAAGGGTCAAAGTCGCGCAAATCAATGCAACAACAAGGGGAGTTCGCACACCAATGCCGAGCAAAAAAGCCGGTGGAGGCTACAGGCACAGGGGTCACCCTGTATGTGTCATGTCTGAGGTGGGCAAGCACAGATCTCCTCGGTCTCTGTCATCAACTGGTGGTTTCTGTGGCAAGGGCAAGAAGCATGTGTGTCACCCTCTTGAGAAACACAACGATGGCAATCATAGTCAAGATGTCAAACGTGACCAAAGGCGAGGGAGCCACTCTGTAGTGTACGTGACGACAGCACGGACGGCGAAGGCGACCCAAGACCTGCGGGTCACCCCGGTTGAGGACCTGCGGGGTCACCCTGTGTCCGTCCCGTTCGAGATGGGCCGGCTTCTGCTTAAATGTCTGCCATTTACTAATTGTCTCCGTTGTGTTGCACTCACATTTGTCTCTATTACTCCTCCCTCGTTTCCCCCTCTGAGTTTTAGCGACCAAAATTCCCGAATCCTTAACCTTGGGACCATCTGTGCGCGCGCGCGTGCGTACGTGCGTGCGTGCGCGTGTGGAACAGCCTCAATTACAAGATTCAACCTCTCGGAACGAAATTTCGCTTTATTTTCTTCCTTGCCAAAGAAATGATGGAAAATATGTGAAACGGAGACACGTTCGCTTCTCATGAGATCGGTGGAAAGTGAGAAAAAATCCCTCCTTTTCCCTCTATGAGAGCATTGACACAAGTCCCACATCGACTGCACGCAGGTGACGGGAAACTCCACTTCCTCCTTTTGGCTCCTACCAATGAATCACCTCGTACGATCTTCCTACCCCCTGAAAGCCCAAAACAGAAAAATACTCAGCCGGGGGCTGGCGGGGCGGCCGGCGGGCCGGCGGGCGGGCTGGCGGCCGGGGGTTCCGCTCCCCAGACCCCCTCCTGGCGGGAAGCTAACGATAATCATCTCTTGTCTGCAGTTACCTCAGTTTCGCTCCCCCCCCTCTCCTCTCAGTAATGAACCATTTATTCCAATACCTGGGCAGCAGAAGACAGCTCTGTAGTTGCACTTACAGGGTGTCTCACTTGGGGTGACAACAGCTGGTACTTATTAAGATTATTCTCTTGCCAGTTGGGCATCAAGTTGAAGATTAGAAATGTCGGCTATCGAAGGAGGGGATGGATTAGATCAGGATGTTGCTTTTTCTGAAGTTCTCCTAGTTCATAAAAAAAGGTGGTTGTTTGTGGGGTAACCAAAAATGTGGTTGACTTAAAAAAGAACAGCTAGTCTTGAAATTATGACTTGAAGAAGTGGATAATTGTGTCACTATAGCTACAAGAAATGGCCGGTCATGCTGCTTAATTATAACGCAAAGAAATGGATAATTTCCCACGACTGTAATCTGAAATCGACTAGTCATATGATTATAACCTAAAGAGATGGATAATGATATGACTATGACTTGTCAAATGGATAGCTGTATTGTTCTAACCACTTTAGAAACTCGATACTCAATAATAATAAATAGCGATAAATAGTAAATAAGTAATAGTTACTGTAAATAATAAATAAGTAATAGTTACTGTAAATAGAAAATAAGTAATAGTTACTGTAAATAGTAAATAAGTATTAGTTACTGTAAATAGAAAATAAGTGATAGTTGCTATAAATAGTAAACAAGTAGAGATTATTTCATGTCTCAACAATGCTTACTCATGTTCATCACGTATTTCTAGGGTTCATGACTGAACTAATCCAAAGAAAGTGAGTCAACCTGTACCGACGATAACGCATTGACACGACACAAATGTGACAGTTTTCTACTGTTTCGCCTCAAAGTTCGACTGTTGTACAACGTCACTAATTGAACTTAAAGCAACCGGAGTTGCTGGGACACCCTGTACCGACACCGACTGACTGGGACACCCTGTACAGCAGCCATACCTGCATTTGACAAACCTGGCCCAGGTGAGTCGACGAAGATGTGTGCGGGGTCGCGCTTCAATGGGACCCCATTTATTCCCCTCATTCTGTGTTGTCGTCGAGAGTCGACGAGATATCGATTTGTTAATACAACAGAACCATTCCGACAACGGTAGCAACGGCCCCAGTGGGTGAAACCGTCGATGACGCTTGTCACGATCACGCCGGAACTGCGCTACGTGGCCACGTCCACGTTGCCGTTTCCTTCTACTTATCCCCACCATCTTTAACAGGGCTTCTCAACCTTTTTCCGTCCCACAGACAAAAAAGAAAAAAAATCCCTGCACGAACCCCAACTTATGTGTTTGGTACCCCACCCCTGAAGGAGACAAGGGCAGAGCTCATACCAGAATGCTCATTTGAGAGCCTTTGGAAGTTGTTGCGGGTTGAAAACCCCTTATCTACACGGTATGGACTAAATAAATCTGCCACTGTCACCCCCCTGTAGTGATGAGAAACCATCGGCAAATTCCGGTGCTCTGCGGGGTGGGGCAGGTACGATTCTATTGATTATTTCTTCTGACTTGAACACTTTTTCCCTGGGAAATTGGGGCTTTTACACACCTGCTAGATCTACAGTATTGCTGACGTGCTGCACACCATCACTCGTATACAGTGGAACCCCATTGACAGAACCACCCCTGGATGAGTCGAGGAGGACCAGAAGACATTGTTCAGCACCCACAAACTAAGCCTAACGATTTATGTTCATCATTATGCGAGAAGATCCATTGACCTTGTTCAAGCAGTCGCCTACTGTGTTGCTGCCAACACAGTTATTCTGGTCACACCTTGTTCGAGTCAGCAGACAAGATTTGCATGCGACTATGAACGAGTTGGCAAAAGCGTGGTTTGACTGGACCTGTGAGCAGATCTTTTTTGTAAAGGGAGCACCTATGCATTATAATCTTTATGTTTTATTCTGTGTGGCTGACAAAGTGTGAGGGCAAGAATTAATCTGTGGACATAAGTGCAGTTGGACTTTTTAGTACATAACTTGTTTTTCAACGAAATTTGACGAAAATCAAAGGATTTTACTGCACTGCAAAGAATGATCTTGCTGACTCTTACGTGACGCTGGTGATTACTTGGTGTGCAGCTCTTGAGTTGCACCAAAAGTGCACTCAGCGCTAGTGAATAAACAAAGCTTCCCCTCTGGTCTTCAGCTCCACTTGGGACAAGTGTAAAAATAAACCAAGTTGTCAATTTACATTGTTGCCGCCCTCCTCCCTGTCCGCTCATTAGCCCTGGGAGGCAGCCTGATTTATGGGTCGGTGGCTGCCAGAAATTGCCCAATAGCGTTCAAAGACTCTGCCAGACGTCCTTTCAATGAGCTGCGCAGTGCGCTGGCCACGGTGCTGCTGCTGCTGCTGCTGTGCAGGGTGGGCGCAAACACCCTGTCGAAAAAAAACCCAGAGATGCTGGTGCTGTGGCAACCCTGACACTTCGTGTATTCAGTGTCAGTATATGGTTTGGTAGTCTTCAGCAGGGACGAGACAAGCATGTCACAGTCCAGAAGACCTCGTCACGTGGCAACCCTGATTTTCCTCTTCACTAAATGAAGTCTTACGGCACGTTGCGAGCACCCATGGGTGCTTCTTCCCTCCAAAGCCCTGTCAAGACAGTGTATGACTCAGAATGTGGCAACCCTGTCCAGGTCCTGCATGGAGGCTGTCGTCGCTGCTGGCGGTGGACATGTGGTTAATTTGGTGCCTCAAGGTCTAGTGCATAATTATACAGAAGCTCTGTCATAAGATGGGCGAGAATGTGAAGGTGATTTAACCTAAAGTTCGGTCTCTTGAAGCAGAGCACAGTATGAGCCAAGAACAATGTCACAGTCTAACGTTGCAACATCTGACATTCCCCTCCAACAGCAAAAAGTCGAATCCTCTTGTCTTCAACATACAGGCATTAGTGTCTGGGCAGACTTGAAGTAGGTGAAGCACTTTTAGCTCCTGTCCTCGTCACACAGCTCCATTACCTTCTTGATCTTTAGGCTGTCAAAAAATGCAAAGAAGCATCACCTCGAGCGATGAATTTTTGTTGTTCCAACCAAAAAAGAAGGCCAAGTTGGAAGTTTTTCGTATGCTTTTCAGTTAGAGGCTGAATTGAACTCACCTAGTATTGCCTGTAGAGGGCGCCATTTGGCACGTTTTGACAGCCCTGTCATTAGTGCTTTTCATCTTCAAGACCCGGTCTTGTTCAGAAATCAGTGTGACAGCATCTGTATTTCCACTTGAGTCCAAACACAGAAAAGTTTCACAATTGACTTTACAGAAAAAACTGGAAAAAAAACATAGCTGCTGCTCTTAAAACTTTCAAGGTTCAGGTAGTCAAGATTAGTCTGATCCAGATCTGCAGGGAGGGATTGAGGATGATGCACCTGATGACCAAGACGGTAACTTTTACAGCTCATCTTGTGCATGATAATAACAAGAGATTGGCACGATAAAAAATAATAAAAACCATTAAAAATCCTACGTTGCCTGTATAAGCAGAGCCTGATCAATTATGACGAGACCTCGGAATTTTAGGTTTTAAGGATTGTTGTTGGTCAAGAATTGTAAACAATATAGGTCAAGATTTTTAGCAATAAAAGTTAACACTTTTTATTGCCGAATGTCTTCAAAATTTTCTGAAGTTCGCGTGGAATTTCTTTCTTGACTTTTCAGCGATCATATTTAATACCAAATTTTTGGCCCCTGAAAGGGCACTTGTTAATTTGCTTTTAATGATGCTTTTACCTAAAATTCCGAGTTCCAGCTCTTGACGAACACACAATGAGTCCACAGTTGCCGTCTACGTCAACACTAGCACGAAAGATCTTAAATCACAGCTAAAAAGGGGAGTTTTTTCTTAACTATGCGCGTCTTTTAAGTAATGGTCAATGCTGGTATTGCAATGCAACTACAATGGTATTAGGTCGGCGCTTATTTAGCCTCGGGGGGTGGGTGGGTTATTTTAAAGAAATATCATGGCGTCAATGACATCGTATGAGGCAAAAATGGCGGGACATTCACGGATGTACGTTTATATGCTACAAGCCCCGGGTCACGCATATGCAGTACGTACAATTTAGCAGTCCTAGCCTTTTTTTTCTTTTTTTTTTTTTCTTTTTGCTTTTCCGACGACTTTTCTCAGCGTTGGCACGTCATTCATTGCGGTGTAAGCTTGTGGAGTACGCTTAAGTGTACTGAAGACCTAAAAGAAAATTATCTTTTCTTCCTCTGGTTGCGGCCTGTCTTGTCTTGGCGGTGCCGGGGGAGGCTTGGGCGGCAGCAGCGCCGTTACCCCCCTGGGAGCATGCGGAGCCGCACTCACAGTCGATGGTGGTGGGATCAAAGCTGTTAAGGAGGGAGAGGAAGGATATCTTAGTCATGGGCATTGATCTCAATGGCCACGCGGATGTCGTACCTGGCGAGCTGCCTGTCCTCTGATGAGCTACCTCTAGTTGGCGAGAATGATCGTGCGGCTTCTGCTGCGGTTGCTGTGGCTGCTGTGGCTGCTGATAGCCTCTTGGCTGGTGGTGCTGGTGGTGGTGATGGTGGTGATGGTGATGGTCAGCGTACGAAGAGGAAACGCTGCTCGTCAGCTTCTGGTAGCCGCCAGGTTTGGGGCTCGTTTTTCTAACGAATCAAAAGAATAATTCAATGTTATTTTGGTTAAGCTTAGGTTTAGAATCATTTTACTGACTTGTTGGAAGAGAATGGGTCGGACCCCGCAACGCTTCCGGTGGCCTCACTCAGCTTGAAGGGCAAGATCTGCTGCTGCTGCAGTTGTTGCTGCTGCAGTTGCTGCTGCTGCTGCTGCTGCTGCTGTTGCTGTTGCTGTTGCTGCTGTGCCTGCAGTGGCTGCTGAGGTTGGATTTCAGGATTGGTTCCCCCGCGACCCAGAATGTTGCTCATAGACCCGGAGAGACCCGAAGAGGATAACGAGGAGGAGCCGCCGGACAGGTGCTTGCCGGAGGATCCCTTCTTGCTCAACCCCTTCTCGCGATCGGAGGAGGACACGGACAACTTGGAGCTGAGCTTCATAGGAATCTGTTGTCTGCATGAGTAAGAATGTTGCATTTCAATGGTGCTCAAAGTAAATGATCTCAAATAATGAAAGTAGTTCGTAGTAGTTATGAAAAACATACTTTATTTCTGGCCTCTCCAGCTTGGCCTCGTTGGTCGTGCTGAGCAAGTTGAGGTTTGCGACCGAATCCTTCTTGAGAGATCCCCCGCCAGATATCGAAGACGCTGACGAACTTGATGCCGCACCACCAGATGGAAGACTGTTGGTGACTCCAGGCATCGCCGAGCTGGATTTCCTACACGTCACATGCTTTGTTAGTGATGTCACTGTCAACTTGTCCAAGGGGGACTTCCTCACCTGGCAGAAAGATTCACAGTCCCGTTAGGTGAGGCGTTCTGAGACTTGGCGTGCTGTCCCGGCTCTCCCGACCTCTCCTCGGTGTAGTAGAGCAATTCCGCTGCTACGTTCGCGGCGGCCGTGACGGCGAGGCCGGCTGGAGAGCCTCCGGCGACAGCGCCTGTCAAGTCGCCACCGCCACCGGTCTTGAGCACAGACAATTTGGGCCCCAGTTCAATTCCCTGGGCCTTGAGCACCTCGAGCTTGCGATAGAGTTGGTCGCGCTGCTCTTTCACGTCTTTGAGGCCGCGATCAACTTCGGACTGTCCAAGATAACGCACACACATTATTACACGGGTAGCGTATACCAACATTATTGAAATCAGTTGACCTGTTGAGGTCATTTCACCTGCATGAGTGCCAACTCCCTCTTCTTCGCCTCGATCTGCTGGTCCACCATGTCTCGCTCCTGCTGCCAACGTTGCTTCTCGCGTTTCATCGACTCCTGCCTCGCACGTAGCTCCTCGAGCATCTGGTTCTGCTTGTAGCGGCCGCCCATGACGGTGGAGCGTTCCCGGACCTCGTTGACTTCAGCCTTTAAGCTACGGAAATGAAAGAGGTTCTAGAGCACAATCCTCTCTCGACGGCAAATCTCCAATACTGAAGTACCTCTCGAGGCTGGTAAAGTGTTCGGACACCATGCACACGACCATGTTGAGCAAGTGCGTCATCTGCACTGCGGCCCCCTGTTGCTCGGGATCCAGCTGCAGGAGAGGTGTTGACTCAGAAAGATCGCCCTTGGTACCCTTCTCGCTGGCCTTGGCCATTCTGTCGCCGTCCAGGTGCTGGGCCGGCGCCGACACTGGCGTGGGCTGATTCTGAAAATTGGACACGTTTAACCGAGGCCGCAAAAGTCGTAAATGCATTGCTGGACGGCTTCTACCTGGTCGAATCCGCCAAACGTCTCGGCCCTCTTGGGCAAGGAGGGTGACGTGTACTCGGCGCTCTGCTTCTCGCCGGCCGAGCTCACGGAGCGGGAGAGATTCTGGTTGGAGCCTGAGGAGTACAGGGAACTGGCGATGCGGCTGGCCTCCTGGCAAGTCCGAAAGAATAAACAGAGTAAATGTCCCGTCTTAAATCAATCCGGTTTCATATTATAATTAACATAGATGGAGATGAGAGCTACCCGCATGTGACATCTCACCTGTACGGCATTGAGCAAATCCTCCTTGCTGCAACCTCCCTTCTCCCTGACGAGGCTGAGGTAGTCAGGCGGGTTATTGTCAACGCCCTCCGTGGAGCCCCCGAGGACTGCAACGATGGCGCCCATGACTCTCATCTTGTCTTCCAGCAGTCTGCCAAGCTCCAAGTCCTTCCCTCGCAGCTCGGCCGTCAGGTGGCGCAGGCGCATGTACTTCACGTCAAGCCGACGGCGGGCTTCTTCAGAAGACAATGTCTGAAATGGGGTAACACAATTAACATGCTAATGGTATAGATGACGTCAGTGATCCATGTACGTATTTGCAGCTCTGGGTAATATTTTTCGATGCTACAGAACAGGCACAGACAACCGTCAAGAAACTGTTTATAAGTCAGATATCCTGGTCACTCGGCAACCCTGATTCTTAACGTGGTGAAATTCAATTACGTGGTTTGCCATCGTCGATACTTAACATGATATATCTCCTTTTCTATGCCAAGAAGTTTTAGGCAGAATCATCCAAATGGCATTTACCTAGTACAGGTGGACAAAAGCACACTTTTCACTTTTCGGACACTTTTCAAAGCTCAGAACTGCTGGTAATGTGGTCATAAAATACATTGCTCTCTATAGACTACCAGATGAAACTGCACGGTGTCATCGATGCTTATGATGCTTTTTTTAAAATCAAAACAGTAATATTTGGACATCATTCAGGTTCGCGATAATCCTGTATAATGGACGCGTTTGGTGGATATCCAGGACTCACCCTACTCTCGATATCCTCTCCATCCTCATCCGGATACCACCCGGCGTCCACAGCCTCACGGATCCCGCAGATCCAGTCCTCTCTCGTGGGCGGCTGCACGATCTCCAGATCGAAGGTCTGGGCTGTGGGCTCGCTCTCGCAGGTGGACAACAACTGCAGGGACTTGGTGCCCAAGCCTGGACCATGTCTCTCCTGGGCTAGCAGGGTGTGTACAGGGATCACACTTGGCTGGAACATGGGTAAGAAAGTGAAATTGTTGTCATCGACAGAAACAGAGTTAGTCTGACAATCGACTGGTTTTTCCTAAGTAGATAACGTACAGCACAACTCAATACAATTATGCCATGCGTGTGCGAAGGTATACGTACCTTGCTCTCTGGAGCGTGGAAATAGTACTTTTGGTTGTTCTCCTGCAGGAAGAAAAGGATGTCTGACAGGACAACAACGGTGACGAGAGTCCCGCTCAGGCCGGCCCCCACAGGGCCTGCGAGGGGCCCCGCAGAACCCTGACTTCCCGCGCTGTTGTTGGCGCCGCCCTGCCCGGCGCCGAAAGCGCCGCCGCCACCTGAGGACGATGAGGGCAAGGAGCTCGTTGTGAGGAGCGCTGTGCCCTCGAACATGAGCTTCCGGGCCGAGCTTAAGATGTCGGACTTCTTGAACTTCTTGCCCTCGTATATCACTGACGACTTGGCGTCGATGCTCTTGTAAATGTCGAGAAATCGCTGCTCGCGCTCCTTCTCGGCCACCTTGGCGTTCACCTCTTTTAAAATTTCCTGAAAGAAATATTCGTTACACGTAAATTATGCATCATGTACATACACATGAACAAAAAGCCGGAAAACATACTTCTATCTGTCATTGTTCCCCCACCCCCTCCACAAAACCCGTACATTTTGGCAATATCAACACATGAGCCATTAGGCATATAATAATGAATACTTTTAAAAGGAATCGACAAGATGCTTTCATTTTTAAATCCTGCTGCCATACAGAGAGAGATCTTTTGCACCCCATAGAAGTATTCATAACTAAGCAGCAGAGAATTTAAAAAGGATTCTGATAGCTCACAGCTGATATGACGCGATCTACTCACTCCGTTCCGAAATGATTGCAACACCTCGGATTCTTTTTTGCCCTCGAGCTTGTAGCAGGACCGGCAAACACTGAATGACTTGTTCTTGTCACTTCAGAAAGTGGGGGAAGCTGTAGTTTCGCACAAAAGTTCCGATAACTTTAAGTTACCTCATATGGGTAAGGGAGAACTGTGGTGTGCTGGAAATCTTCCCCAGAGTATTAGGCCTAGTCAAGAGGCTATATTGAACACTCAGAAATGTTTTACGGCAATATGCAGAGGCAGGAAGCCTATACTTTCAGTTTTGCTGCAATTATTTTTGGAACAAATTAACACCCCACATGTTGCAGTCATTTCAAGATGGAGGGAGTAATAAAGATACATTAGCTTTTCCTTCCTGTACATTTCGCCAATAGCAACAAAATACAAAATCACGTGATGACATGCATGTTGAGCCAAAAAGCACCTACTCGTACAGGGTGGCTGAGGTCTAGCGTTAACGACTAGCAGAATCTTTAATACGTAATTATAATGAACAAACTGTCCCTAAGTTATTCCATATTTTCTGAAGAATTCATTTCAATAGAACAATCTGAAATCCATAAAGCCACTCTGTACGTTGACCTGACTGCTTCATAAACTGAAAAGTCACCTTGACGAAGACGTTGGCGTCCCTCAGCCTCTGCTGCTCCTGCGGCATATCCCTGGCCGTCTTGATCAGCGGCTCGATGAGGAGAGGGTACTTGGTGATCCTGCAACACAATGGATAGTCACAGTCCACGCCGAGTGAGGACTCGTCCACGCCAGATTATGTGCGTACCTGGTGGTGACGAAGAGGATGCACTCCGGGACGCCCTTCTTCTTCAGCAGGGGATTGAGATAGCACTGCTTGACGAACTGCTGGAACTGACGGTCACCTTTCAGCAAGTCCTTGTACACGGACACGGCCTCGTTGTGCTGCGAGCAGAAGGTGCCATACGCGTCCTTCCACTGCAACGCGGTCTCGCCTACAAGGTATACGTCAGTGCAGTAAAGTCTCGATTTAACGACTAAATCTGCATATTACAGATACAGAAAAAAAAGTCTGAGGGCATAACGATATTTGTACACTGGAGTTTCCAGTTTAACGGAGAAAGAGCATAATTTTGCTTGAAAACGACAAAGCTGACAGGGATGACCCTACTGTTGAGGAGGAAGTGAAGATGACAAGGCTGAAAAGTTGTCACTACCTCAATTGCTTTCGTCTTATACAAGTGACAATGAGTTCAGTCTAAGTTAGTTTCGATTTAACGATGTAAGGGACTTACAATTGGTGCTTTTCTATATTATCACCTGAGAACTGCTGCAGTAGGATGTCAGCTATGCTGTCGACGACCCGCTTCTCGTTCTGCCTGATCCTGAGCTGCTCCAGAAACCTGAAGTGCAAGTCGATCATCTCGTCCACACAGGGGAATATGCGCTCCACCACTTCACGAGGTAGGTTCAAGTACTTATACATGCCCTCGACGAAGATCTACGAGGTGTCGCAGCGACAAGAAGCTTGATCAGACCACGGCTCTTCCACGTCTGGAGTACTATACCAGCAGGACCTTACCTTCTGGATAACTTTGAGCACCTGACAGTGGTTGCTCTCGGTGACGATGAACTCGTAAATGTGTTCCTGCCTCTTGATCTCCAGGGAGTCCAGACCACGGACGGCGTCCGGGCTCCAGTTCTGTTGCCAGCTTTCGGCTTCCTCGTCCTGGATTTATCCCCATGATGACGACCACAATGGGGGTATTTTAAGAGGCCTAAATTGTGAATGCTCACCTGTATTCTCAAGAAAGGATCCGTGTCCAGATTCCGGATAGCAGCTGGACCTCCCTCTGGAAACTCCTCTCCTGGGACAAACTCCCCTTCGATGAGACTAATGACACAAAAAAGTAATAATGTCAGAACATAATGACAGAAATATTGGCAATCAATCGCAAATTGATTCATTATCGGCTAGAGGACGGTGAGAAAGATTTTACGTTTCTCTCACGTGAAAATTGATCAAAAGACAAAAGTTGTGAAAAAAATCACTTAACGTACAAGTTATGATATATGGGAAGAATATGCATAGGGCATCGTAATAAATATTTCGTCCGTCGACTGCCTTCAACAAGAGCCCTATGAGAGACAATTTGCTTTGGAACAGCTGAGGTGCAGCCAAAAAAAGGTTCTGAAACGAGTTCTGAATCACTCAATAGATGGACATTGTCAAGATCAATACCTACTACATGGTCTGAATTTTTTCTGAAAATCTGCTATCGCTCAGTAGCACTTGTCCCAGGAGACTTGTCCAGTCCAGACAACTTGTCCTGTCCCAAGTCCTTAAATGATCACCTCCCCCTTCCTCAAATTATTCCTTACCCCTGCGTGTCTTCCTGGACCCCGAAGTCGTCCCGGTCGTCGGTGTTCACCTTGCTGAAATAGAGGATAGCGCTTGAGAAGGTGAAGACCACGACTTAAGTGGGCTTCGTTATCACTAGAAAAACACTCAAACGGGCCAAAAAAAAAAGTTGGTCTGTTATGGGTGAGGGAGTACTTGAAATGAGCATCTCATCAACCAGGACCTTTCTGGATATGCTAGGAAATATGAATGTCCAAATTGGCATGCAAGTCTTACCAATACATATACCGGTTCGCCGAGCAAATTCGTTATTAACATAATCAATATTTTCAATTAGTCATGAGTTTCGTTTGGAGGTAGCTGGGACTTTAAACACCAGTGTGTTGGCCAGCACTGGACCAATTTTTAGACCCACAGGTCGTCTGCAGCCAATTTGACACGCTTTTCATTGAAATGGATAGAAAATTCCCCAACATCCGTAGAACGTTGCAAGCTGACGATGGTGCTGGTATCACCTGAGAGCTGAAACATTCAGGAATCATTTATTCATCATGTTGCCACTTCAAAGAGCTCAACAATACCATATACACAACTACGACTTTGAAGGTCAGGGAGTTCCTCCCAGCCAGGTATTGGGTGGCTTTGACTACCATGGGTATCAGGACAGGATTCCAGGCAGCTTCCACAGCACTTTGCAGTTCACTTCTTTCGTCAATTCACTCCAACCCCCCAAGTCCGCAGCGTTGCAGTCTGAACTGGCCATTCCAGTTCTTTCCAAAGTTGTCTTCCAACCACTCTCGGGCCAGCATGACTAGGTGCGCCAGCGTAGATCAAGAGAAACTTCAAGAGGGACTCTTGCGCTGGCATTTGGTGGATCAACGGCATCCGAAAAGGTTTCCCAACTCCTTGTTTTGACCTTTTCCAACAGCCTTCAGCCTTTCCTTCGCGTCGCAGAAAGTTGAACAAGCCCCACAAGTCCAAACACGACACTTTTTTATATAGAAGAGTGCACATGCATCATGCTGAACCGAGTCAGTGCAGACGACTGCTATTTTGGTGATTGCGATGAGCAGTCTGCACAAAGTTCTTCCCTTCAGACACCACGATCATTTCAGCATTTTGAGCAAACCTTGGCAACACTGGGTGCGCCTCTGGACTTGCTGCACGGAGACTATATGTTGGACTGGACAGACCAAGCTGCTCCGACTGGATGCTGACAACGCAGGACATGAATCGAGAGTCGAAAGAGTCGGGTCATTCCCTACCCGAGCAGTGAGATAACTCATCTGCCCAACACTTCCCGGACTTCCTGCTGCAGGCGGGTGAGACACCTGGCAGAGTGTTCTCGGGCTCACGTTGAAGGTTCTTACAAAGGTCCTGGCTATCAGCAAAATGGCCTGGCAGTCTCGTCAGCTTGGTTTTTTGTTGCAGTGCAGGCAACACATATGATCGCCAAACTTCAGGTGACGACATCTCAATTGGACAGTCAGACTTTGACGTCTTTTCCCTCAGAATAAAATAGTCTCCCAGGTTAGAAGATCGTAGACTCGAAACATCTTTAAACTTTAGCGAAAAATACAAAAAAAAGCCAAGTAAATAAATCTTCTCGGCAACCCGGCATATAACGCATACATGTACCGGGTGCGCCATATCATCTGCACCAAATCTAGTAAAATTGCATTTGAACCCTTCGGCATCAGCATCCTGTGCCAGCACCCACCCTCCCAGTGGCCTTGTGAAGGGCCGTGACATGGTGCTCCTGGCTATGCAGAGACACGTGGCCCCATCTGCTGGTTTGGCCATGGCCTCCATCGGCATGATAATGACGTTCCTCACGTCAGTCACGATGTTCGAACTTTGTCATCCTTTATCGTAAAATGTTTGCTTAGGTCTCTGTAGAAAGGCAAGTGAGCATACAGCTGACACTTAAAAAAAGAAGTCAAATTCAAGTGCTTCTTCAGTACAAACTGCAGAAAAATTGTTGTGGATGAAATGGCGCACTCAGCATAGTTTGCAGAGCATACTATACAATTTAAAATTACAAACGATAGATTGGATATTGATTGCCTGGTTGCATTGTAGCACTATATTTTTGGGTGCCGACTGAGGTGATTTGACCTGTCCAAGGTTGCATCTTGGCCGGGGGTTGATGAGGATTGGAAGGGACGTAAAGACAATAAAACGCCAAGGACAAGTCAAAACCTCCGTCAAAAACAGGAACATGGGATTCACATCATGGCCAGGCAATTCGTAATTTAGCACAAAATTATTGCTTTCCATTGGTCACAAAATGAGGAATTTGAGAGAAAAATACATCGTGCAGCAGAACAGTGCTATAGGGCAAAACACTGATGAAACCGAACACAACACCATAGGGGCATTTTTTGGGGTGGGTCGGTGGGGGCGCGGGGGGGGGGTCCTAAAAAATTGTATCTTTCTCTGGTAAAGTTGCACCTCAATGCACATTTTTGACTTTGCAGCCTGAGAGGGCCTTACTGACCCGAGGTCAGTAGCACAAGGGGACTTAGAAGCTCCCCAAAAGCTGTAAACCCGAAATAAGTGATAAAGCTGCAACTCTTACTGGCTGTTTTATTTACTGTCAGCATGCCATATGGTATGACTATCCCCTGTGCTACAATACAGTGGAGTGGTCAAGCCGCCACGAGCCCATTGAGGCTCAATTGAGGCACTTTCCAAGTAGGGAATTTGTAGTTTTGTAAGGGTTTTGCAATTGCTACCATTTTGTATACTTTTCTGAAGATCTTTCAAAGATCTCTGTCCTCTAAGTAAGAAAGCTAGACTATGCATGCTGGCACTGAGCTACACTGAACAGCCACCCACTCAAAGACAGCCCAGCCAGCCCAGGTCACCCAGGCCACTAGTACGCTGACCTGTGCTAGTGTGCTCACTCTTACACTTGCTCTCGCTTCATATCCCGCCCTTTTCTACCTCTCTCTCATGCTTATTTTCTGCAGTTTGTTGAGGATGTTACGTTGACATGAACCTGCTTAGCTACTTTCCAGGTGCTAGAGCGTTTTGCTTTGCATCGCAGCCTTTCAAATCTGACCACCTTGTTATGTACTGAACTTATGAGGTACACCTTATTGCAAGAGGGGGGGGGTCAAAAAAGTCGGCCATACTCGAGTATCGGGTTGAGTCTTGTCAAAGTATCCAGCATCGCATGTAGCTTGGCAATGCAGAGTACCTCGGTGAGCAGCAAGCGGGAGTGCCTCAAGCCAAAAATCTCGAACCAAGCCGACCTAGCCGAAGGTGAAGCTTTTCCCCACAGCTCCTCAAATCGACTTGGCTGGACTTTAACACACACACCGAGTTGGTGCTTCACAGCACAGTTTCTGCCCTCACTGCAGCAGTGCCCAGTTGAGTCCAAAACTGTGCACAAGCGGCTGAGACGCGGCGAGAAAGTGGTGTCTGAGAATGATGATTTGTCTCAAAATGACTGTGATGTCTGGTAACCAAACTGTGTTGTTGTTGTAAGGTTCTGATATACATGTCAATCATTCCGTAATTCACTTGGCGGAGTTTGTCGCATATCTGACTGTGACCTCACAAACTATGTTGAGACACAAAAGCACGACACGAAAAGTTGGTGAATCCCCAACTGCAGATCATGTACACAATGTGCAAGATTCGATACATCAACGATGAGCACCTCAGATATCTCGGGGGAAGCAACGACAGCATGCAGACTACTTGTACATACTGTACTTGATGCTGACCCCATCGCTCAAAAAGTGGGGGAAATGATGAAAAAAATAACTAGTATTTTTGTTGACTCACATGACCCCCAACTTTCTGCCGACTTTAATCCATCGGGATGTGTGTTGCGGGTGGTAGTGGCAGTGGCAGCCACTACTGTTATTATATTGTGTTAGGATGGTGGAAAGAAGTGTGAGTACACGTACAGGGCGATGCAGACTTGAGCCACTGATGGCTCAGTAGCCTAGTCTTGGCTCAAGGCAAGACCAACCGTGCTGCAGTGAAAGTCCATGGCCTTGGCTCGTTTTCAGTGATTCGGCGCTTTGGGGCAGGATAACCTGCTCGGTACTGGCAAAAGTTCATGCAGGGCTGACACCTGAGAACAAAGCTGACCTTCGGTATTCAAAATGAGCCAAAATTGGCAATAATCTTCTTTCGTGCCACAAAGTTCCACTCATTCAGCTTAAAGTGTGTTTCGAAAGTACTGTACTTTTTACGTGTGCAACTGCAACTATGCAGTCGTTCATTGTTGACCTCAACAGCACGTGGAAGATGCGGAAATCAAAAAGCTGCTTTATGCACAGTTTCTTTGCAAATTCACGGACAAAAGTTTCTGTTGAGTGTCATGTTTTACACCCAGTGCGTGAGCAGCATCGAGGCTGCTTAGAACATTGTCATTTCTGCGGTCTACTGTAAACGTGAGATATTCCAGAAAAAGACACTCCTATTCAGATTTCACTGCATACGGTTGCAAGTAATGATATAAATGAGCAATAGTTGTCGGCTAACTAACTACCTACATTGGCTTATAAGGCGGACAAGAGACAACTACAGTACTCTAGTGTGTGTTTTAACTGTACTACTTATATTTAACAATTGGTTCTTCTGTTGTGATTCTCAGGATTCCCTACCTTATCTCTCCTCTGGCCACGCAGAAGTTGCCCCCGGGGTAGCCTGAAGGGTGCGATATGGGCTTGCGCAGGCTTGACATACTGGACAATTGATGGAGAAAGAAGTTGTTAGTGTAGTAGATTCAACAGCTCATCAGTTGAGGGCAGAAAAATGTGCTAGAGCAGAAACATATGGTCGGCTTCTAGCCGACATCACACATTTTTGAAAAATTAACATAACTTCCACATTCTTTTTCGCAAAAGAAGCAGAAACCGAATCAAAAAATGACATTTTTGTCCAAAGTGAATCCTGTTACCTGTAGCTGTGTTGTGGTACTTTCCCGAGAGGCTTGGACGCTGCCAGGCTGATGGCTGACGGTACCTTGGACAGACTCTTCGGGAGGTCGGGTTGGCCTCCTACTCCTATCCCCGACTGTAAAGGCGCGGTTGCTGTTCCCGGAGGCAGGGGGGCCTGGGGATGATACCCCTTGGAGCCTCCCCCGCTGGCGCTCTTGTCCTTCTTCTTCCGGAAGAAGAGGCTGCTGCGCTCTTTCTTCCGTCGACGCTTCCGGTTGTCGTCCTCCTCCAAGTTCGGACTGCAAAAAGGGAGACGTGCTGAGGTACAACTTCAGCTTCTAGGGGTTTCTTTGTCTTTTTGTTCATCACTCCCAATAGAGAGCCAGCCCCAATTTGAACTTGGTCCACACTCACACATCCTGCAAAAACTCAGCCAGCGACAACTGGGGGGAGGCGGCGGCCGCGCCTCCAGCGCCGCCACTGTGCTGCTGGTGGAGAAACCTCTGCCTGAGCTGGTCCTGCTGGTGAAGTTGATGATGACGCTGCTGCTGGGGATGGAGGTTAGGTGGGGGAGGAGGCAAGGGAAAACCTAGCGATCCCTCAGCCCCTCCATCGTCACTGTCGCTATCTGAGCCGCTGCGACGGGTCCAACTACAGTTTATAAGGTAAAAAAAAAAATAATGAAAACAAATGAACAAGAAAAAAAAAAGGTAAAAAGGAGTAAAAAAAAAGAGATACTTGTTGAAATGATTTGTTGGTGAATAAACTCCAAATCCACTGCAGTTGTAAAATGTTGATAAGTACCAGTCGACATTTTATGCTAGCACACATGAAAGTGTTCGGGAAAAATTTCCATTAGGCAAAAAAAATCTGATACATTCCTAGTCGATTTCCATGTCAACATCTAGGATAACCTGTTCAAAAAAGGGGCTTTCTTAATACTAACGAAAAGTTTGAAGCTCTCAAAGAACATCCGCACGGTTGTTTTATAAATTTCACATAATATTTGCATGCAATGTCGAGCTCTGTTGATAACGAAGTGATAGCAACGTGATATTGAATGTCAGAAAAAACACCTGCCTAAGCCTAAAAGCATCAAAGTATTGAGATGAAAAAAGGCTACGTTAAATGAAAAAGTTATCATAGGTGCGTAAAGTGTGAACACACTCACTTGTGCTCAGAAATGAGTTTTTGCAGGAAGACATGCGTGGGCTCTGGAAATCCTTCTCGCCTGTATGAATAAATAAGAGTAACACAAAACGACTGAAGCGTGCAGTCAACTGAATGATAAGGTTATGTGCGCACATTATATGAGATATAGCAATGTAGATGATGCGGCACGCCAGGGGCGCAAGACTCACGTGTTTTTTCCGGACTTGTGCCTCGGGTGGTCGACCACGATCGACGGTGTGGACACGGACTTGTGCAGCCCGGGGAACTGGGCCAAGAGGTGTGCGCTCTTCTTCGAGGGAGGCCTGGAGAATGAAATGGCAAGCCCGTCAAGCCTGTCTCAAAACTCACCAATATCTTATGAGCGAACTAACAGGATATCCAGGGGTATCGGCAAAAGCCAGGTGGACTAGTTGCATCTTGGCTTCATATCGGAGGAATTACGAAGTAAACTTTTAACTCTAATGGCGCTGATTCGAAGAACGTGCCTATAACTTTATTGTTTGTCCAGACCTTCCGGCCATTAACAGCAACAACAGACATGTACCACTTACAAAGGGTGGGTCAACATACGCTAAACATACACTTAAAATAGACTGTCAGTACTTCAGATGATCTGACCGCCACGAACCTTGACAAGAGCACCACTTCAGCTTTCCCAACAATGCCCACAAAGCAAAGCGCAAGAATATAACGCATCAGTGGCAAGGAACCTGCCACTGAAGAAAATCTCCACTATCGGCAGTTGGCCAAACTCAAAAAAGCATCATAGCGGGATCCCAACAGTGCCAGAAGCCGGGCAGGAACTTTGACCAAGTCACAGACTACTTTGGGAAAGAAGCCTCTCGATCCAACCGTTGCACTGTACTTACAACACAGACCCGAGGGGCTGCCCAGGGGCTGTTCTTTACCTCGGCATTGCACTGCCTCCTCTATCTGGCGGGGTGTGATGAGCATAATAGTATTGCTGCTGCGTCTGTTGTGGGATCATCTGAGGCCCCCCTCTGTAGCTGTGATGGTGGTGGTGTTTGTGAC